>Ga0255756_1001570_pt1 | contig 25715 bp, 20 predicted proteins | sample 011ome_20_FD_179956 | JGI IMG/M metagenome (GOLD analysis project Ga0255756, IMG submission 179956) | Coastal salt marsh microbial communities from the Groves Creek Marsh, Skidaway Island, Georgia - 011509CT metaG (version 2) | ecosystem: Environmental > Aquatic > Marine > Intertidal zone > Salt...
TCCTTGTTGAATTGCAGCTCTGCAGCGGTAATACCATTGTCGCGGTAATTGGTGATTTCATTTATAAATTGCACCACAGAGTCAGCCGTTGTATCCGTGCGTACACTGGCAGAAGCAGTAAATGGCCCCGGTATCTTACTGCCGCTGAAACTGCTGCGCGCACCATAGGTGTAGCCCTTGTCTTCACGCAGGTTAAGATTAATACGGCTGTTAAATGCGCCACCAAGAATATAGTTCATCAATGAACGTTCCCAGTAGTCTCCAGCGGCGTCGTAAGTCAGGTCAGTTAGATAGCCGATACGAATTTCGGACTGGGCAGCACCAGGTTTGTCCACCAGGTACAGCGTAGTCTCATTTACGTTAGTGCCAGTGGGTTGTTGATTAAGACTCACATTTTCATTGGGTAATGCCTGGAGAAAATCCAGCTTGGCCAAGACGTCTTGCTGGGGCAGGTCGCCGACAATGGACACTTTAAGGGCCTGACTCACCAGGTTCTTGCGGGCAAAGGCTTCGATGTCTTCCAGGGTAATGCTTTGCAGGGTGGGTATGGTACCCGCTGCTGAAACGGCATAGGCATGCTCTTCGCCATAAATGAGTTTTGGATAGACCGTGCCGGCAATACCGGAAGGCTCTTCCTTGCTTGCCTCGATATTTTCAATCTGCTGCTGACGCAGGCGATCGAGATCTGCCTGGGTAAATGAAGAGCGAAACAGTCGTTCTTCCAGCAGATCAAGCGTCGCATCGACATTTCGTAACAAAGACTGAACACTGATATTAAAGCTGTCACTTCCTGAGCCTACCGAAATACCGCTACCCAGTTTATCCAGTTCAATTTCAAATTCCTCGGCACTGAAATTTTCAGTGCCTTCATTCATCATTTGTGCCGTCAGACTGGCAACACCGTATTTGTCCGCTGACTCCAGCAGGTGCCCGCCATCAAAATCCAGTCGCAGACTAACCAGAGGAACTTCTGCATTGGCTGTGCCAATCACTTCTATGCCGTTGCTCAAATTCTGGCGCCAGTAGTCCGGCATGGAAACCAGAGGATTGGGCGGTGGAGTGGGTCGTATATTGCGATCAAAGGATTCCGGTGCATCGCGTTCTTCCAGGTTTTCAAGAGTGCTCTCTATCTGGGAAAGCCGCGCAGGAATAGTGAAATTATCTGGCTTGGCGACAATGTCTTCGCCACCTTCGGGTACTACGCTCAGGTATATGGCAGGTTTTTCCTTGATATAGCTGTTATATACCCGCAACACATCTTCCTTGGTCAGGGCGCGGATATCATCCAGTTCTTTCTGAATCTGGTCAGGGTCACCAAGAAAGGTTTCATTGGAGGCCAGTTGGCGGACCTTGCCGCTGACACTGGCCAGGCTGTTAATTAATCCTGCTTCCTGGGTTGCCTTGTAGATCTGGATATCATCATCACTGATGGAGTCAGCGTCAAAGGACTCAATAATGTTCCGCATTTCGGTTTCAAAATCTGCCAGAGGGGTCCCCGGAAATGGCAGAACGAGGAAGATAAGCATACCAGCCAGTTCCTGCATGTAATTAAATCCACTGGCCTGAATGGCTTTCTGGGTCAGAATGAATTCCTTGTAGAAAAAGGATTTCCTGCCCACGGTAATGATTTCACTCATGGCTTCCAGAGCAACACGATCAGGATGGTCCATGGGGATTGTTGGATAAGCGATAAACAGTCCAGGGAAGCGGATGTTTCTGTCAACATAGGAAATATAACGATCAGCATCCAGCAAGGCGGCTTGTTTTACATCGTTTTCCACAGCAGGGCCCGGTGGAATTTCACCAAAATATTTCACTACCAGATCCATTACTTCTTCGACATCCACATAACCGCCAATGGTAAGCGTGGCATTATTGGGGCCATACCAGCGCAGGAAGAATTTCTTCAGGTCGTCCAGGGTCGCGGCATCAAGATCGTCGATAAAACCAATGGGCATCCAGGAATAGGGATGCTCGGGAGGGAACATGGCAGTAAACATTTTTTCCGACCACAGGCCGTAGGGAGAGTTTTCATAGTTCTGACCGCGTTCATTCTTTACCGTATCGCGTTGTACTTCGAATTTTTCCTGGGTTACAGCGTCAAGGAAATACCCCATACGATCGGACTCCAGCCAGAGCATAGTTTCCAGCTGATTGCTGGGGACAGTTTCAAAATAGTTGGTGCGGTCAAAGCTGGTAGTGCCATTCATGGTGCCACCAGACTCGGTGACAATGCCAATATGCTGTTCATCAGCAACGTGCTCTGAGCCCTGGAACATCATGTGCTCAAAGAAATGAGCAAAGCCGGAACGTTGTGCTTCCTCTCTGGCTGATCCTACATGGTAGGTCACATCCACATGTACCAGGGGGTCTGACATGTCTTCATGGATAATAACCGTCAGGCCGTTGTCCAGTTCATATTTGCTGTAGGGGATCACTATTTCCCCGCTGTCGGCATCAACGCGTTCAATTAACGAATAACCAGATGTCGCTGCTTCCGATGACTCAGAGACAACAGTTGATTGAGGTGCTGAAGACTCGGAACACGCAGTAAGAACCACAATAGCCAGAGCGGCTATGAGTGACTGGAAGCTTTTGCCTAAAACGTTGAGAGGAAAATACATCCCTGACTCCTTAACAAAATATGGGTAAATGAGATAAAGCGGACTGCAGATTAAAGCATATCGCAATAGTCACTCCAAGAACCGGAGAATCCCTGAAAAATTTCATTTACCCTATAGTATTCAGGCAAGGAGTTCGGGCTACAAAAAAGGCTCGCATTGATTACAGCATGCAGAATTTATTAATCAACGGGAGTCTGGGGTAATATAGGCATTTCGTGAAAGCTGAATCCATCTTGCAGTGACGCGAGTAAGCCCACAGAGAGCAGTCAAATATCATGGCCACCCAGTTAGTGAAACTCAGGCAAGTACCAGCGGATGAGCTGGAGGAAATCTATGCCCTGATGCAAGCCCATGAAATTGAGGTGTATGAAACCGGCGCAGGGAACTGGGGAATTTCCATGCCGGCCTTGTGGCTGAGTAACGATGATCAGCTGGAGCAGGCCAAAGCTTTGCTGAAACAGCATGAAGAAGAGCGTTTCCAGCGGATGCGTGATGAGTATGAAGCGCTGAAGGAAGAGGGCAAGGCCAGGACCTTTCTCGATATAGCCAGAGAAAATCCTGTCAGGTATGTGGCGTATATCGTGATGATAGCCGGTCTGGTGTATATTTCGGTTGTGCCTTTCTGGGCGCTTCTCGGCGAATAGAATTCCAAAGGTAATATATTTATGAGTCATCCCATTATTGCAGTGCAGCCACTGGACTTTCATTGGCAAACTCTTGACCCGTTTCTGTTCTGTGCCTTTCACCAGGACAATTTTCCCCCTGGCAATGGGGAACTCGGGCCAGCGGCTTCTCTTGCTGGCCGTAATATCGGACAGGATTTTGAGAAAAAGGATGGCTGGCGTATGTATCATGGCGACAAGGTGCCGGGATTTCCGGGGCATCCCCATCGTGGTTTTGAAACCATCACCGTAGTTCAGAATGGACTGGTGGATCATGCTGACTCTCTGGGAGCCGCCGGACGTTATGGCAATGGTGATGTGCAGTGGATGACTGCAGGAAAGGGAGTGCAACACAGTGAAATGTTTCCCTTGCTTAACGAATCCGGGGAGAACCCCTTGTTATTGTTTCAGATCTGGCTGAATCTTCCTGCCAGTAGCAAGATGGTTGAACCTCATTTCACTATGTTCTGGAATAAGGATGTGCCGGTTGTTGAACGCAAGGATGAACAGGGGAAAAGTATCAGCATTGAAATAATTGCTGGCGAGCTGTCAGGCATTCACGCACCCGCACCACCGCCTGATTCCTGGGCCGCAAATCCTGAGAACAATGTGGCGCTATGGCTTATTGAATTGGAGCAAGGCGCACACTGGACATTGCCCGCCTCGGCAGCTGGACTTAATCGTGTATTATATTTTTATGAAGGCGACAGTATTACTGCGGCGGGGCAAGAAGTTGCGGTCAGTCAGGGCTTACAATTACAGTCAGATCAGCCTCTGGACATTACTTGTAACGGGAGTACTGCAAAACTTCTGCTTTTGCAGGGACAGCCAATTTCAGAACCTGTCGCGCAGTATGGACCTTTTGTGATGAATTCCCGGGAAGAGTTACAGCAAACCTTTCAGGATTATCAGCGCGATCAGTTTGGTGGCTGGCCCTGGGAACGTAATGACCAGGTGCATGGTGATAGTGGCAGGTTTGCTCGCTACGCTGATGGCAGAGAAGAAAAACCCGAACAATAAATGACTATACATAGCATGCATATAGATACAAAAAGACAAAAAAAATAAAAAATAAAAAAACAAAAAACAAGAAGGATCAAAGATGGAGCAGGAATTACAGCAAGCCCAGGAAATTTATAACCTTATGGTTGAGTTCATGGTGAATTACAGCTTCCAGATTGTGGGCGCTATCATCATTGTTTTGCTGGGTATGTTTGTCGGCAAAAAAGTGTCCGGTTTAATTGAAAACCTGATGGTAAGAAAAAACATAGATGTCACGCTGAGTCATTTCGCCGCAGGATTTGTGAAGATTCTTATTGTAGCGATGACAGCAATTATCGCTCTGGGAAAAATCGGTATCAGCGTTACGCCCTTTGTAGCCGCCATCGGCGCTGTGTCTCTGGGTGCTGGTTTAGCTTTGCAGGGGCTGCTGTCAAATTATGGCGCCGGTCTTAGTATTATCGTGGCTCGACCATTTATTGTCGGAGATACCATCTCAGTGCAGGGCGTCACTGGCATTGTGAAAGAAGTGAAACTTGCCTATACCGTGCTGAGTAATGAAGATGAAGTAAACATAATGATTCCCAATAAACATATTGTCGGCGAGATCATTCACAATTCCCGCACCAACAGTATTATTGAGACTGTAGTGGGCATTGCCTATGCATCAGATCCGGACCTGGCTATTAAAGTCATCGGAGAGGCACTGGCAAGTACAGAAGGTGTCGTATCGGCAAAACAACCCCAGGTAGGCATTGATAATTATGGGGACAGTAGTATTGATATCGGCATGCGTTACTGGGTACCAACAGCGTCGTTGTTTGATACTAAGTACCGGGCAAACCTCGCCGTGTTCAAGGCTTTGGCTGAAAATAATATTGAAATACCCTTTCCCCAGCGTCATGTGCACCTTATTAATCAAGGAGAGTAAAGTCATACTCAAAGCAAGCTTATGACGCTTTATTCCCTGTTACTGGCCGGCGGCAAGTCATCGCGCATGGGTCAGGATAAACGCTTTCTGGTTTTCCAGGGCCAGACTCTGGTAGAGCGGTCTCTGGCATTATTGCAAAACACCGGATCAGATCAGTTATTGATTAGTGGTGAGCTGGCGGGTTATAAAAGTATTCCCGATTTGCTTCCTGACTGTGGCCCCCTGGGTGGTCTGCATGCCGCCCTGCATCATATTGAGCTGGAGTCAGGGCTAAATGACAAGGGGCAAGACTTGTTGCTGGTGATCCCCGTCGACATGCCATTTCTAAGTGAACAGTGCCTGAAAACACTTCTTGCTGGTGTTGCTGAGGCAGATGTCTGTTATTACTCCGGTGAAGTCTTTCCCTGTGTATTCAGACTATCTTCAAGACTCAGGTCATACCTGGATTCCCTTTTTTCACAAAGCCGGGAGCTGGGCGGCGATCGCTCAATGAAAGCTTTGTTACGACATTTTTCCAGCGAATCACTTGAGCCAGACGGTTTTTCCGGCAAGGTGTTTGCTAATCTCAATAATCCTGAAGATCTTGACTCTTTCTTGTCTGAGTCTGACTAAAAACAACATTCAATGAATAAATAAACACCAATAAAAAAGCCGACCTGTTCAGGTCGGCTTTTTTTGTATGTCGTTTCTAGTAGTCAAAGACTACATCAAAAACATATTGAGTCTAGTGTGAAACTTCCTCGCCGGTTTCAGAGAGTTTGCGTCTCTCTTTATTGTAGGCAAGATACTGCTTCTGCCACTCAGACATTGAGTCGGTAACACCAACCTGCACCGCGGTGACTTTGTATTCAGGACAGTCGGTCGCCCAGTCGCTGAACTCTGTTGTCACTACATTGGCACCGGAAATTGGATTATGGAAGGTGGTGTAGACTACCCCTGGCTGCATGCGGTCTGATACTTTCGCATGCATGGTAGTTTCACCCTTACGGCTGGCAATCTTGATCAGGTCGCCATCTTTTATGCCGCGTTCCAGGGCATCCTCTTCATGAATTTCCAGAATATCTTCCGGGAACCACTGGTTGTTTTCGGTACGGCGGGTTTGTGCGCCCACGTTGTACTGACTGAGAATACGACCGGTAGTCAAAATGAGAGGGAATTTCTTCGTGACTCTTTCTTCGGTAGGAACAAATTCCGTCACCTTGAAATTACCTTTACCGCGTACGAAGCTGCCGACATGCATAATGGGAGTACCCATTGGCGCTTCATCATTAACTGGCCACTGCATACTGCCTTCGTTATCCAGTCGATCAAAACTCACACCGGCGAAGGTGGGCGTCAGCGCTGCAATTTCATCCATGATTTCAGAAGAGTTGTTATAGTGCATTGGATAGCCCATGGCCTGGGAAATTTCCATGACTATCTCCCACTCATGCTTGCCTGTTTTCGGCTTCATCACTGGTCGCACTCGGCCTAGTCGGCGTTCTGCATTAGTGAAGGTGCCATCTTTCTCCAGGAAAGAGGTCCCGGGTAAAAAGACATGGGCAAATTTGGCCGTTTCATTTAAAAACAGATCCTGTACTACCAGACAGTCGAGGTTTTCCAGAGCCGCTTCCACGTGATGGGTATCGGGGTCGGACTGGGCGATATCTTCGCCCTGAACAAACATTCCCTTGTACTCACCCTTGATAGCGGCATCAAACATATTGGGAATACGGAAACCAGGTTCTGCATCCTGTTCTACGCCCCAGGCGTCGGAAAACTGTTTTCTGACATCATCCCGGCTGACATGGCGGTAGCCGGGGAATTCATGAGGGAAAGAGCCCATATCACAGGAGCCCTGAACATTGTTCTGACCACGCAGCGGGTTAACGCCGGCGCCATTCATGCCGATATTGCCGGTTAGCATGGCAAGATTCGCCATACCCATGACCATGGTTGAGCCCTGGGAATGCTCAGTGACACCCAGACCATAATAAATGGAGCCGCGTGGTGCTTTGGCATATCTGCGTGCTGCTTCACGCACCTGTTCGGCATCACCGCCGAGCAAATCAGCAACAGCTTCCGGGGCATTTTTCGGGTCTTTGATGAAGGTTAACCATTCATCGAAACTTTCCGGGTCACAACGTTCTTTAACGTAATCCCAGTCAGCAAGATCTTCTTCTACGATGGTGTGGGCAAAGGCATTTATCAGTGCAACATTTGACCCTGGCATCAGGGGCAAGTGAATACCGGCTTTAATATGTGGTGATTCAACAAGATCAATGCGGCGTGGATCACAGACAATGATTTCAGCCCCTTCGCGCAGGCGTTTCTTCATGCGTGAAGCAAATACCGGGTGCGCATCAGTAGGGTTTGCACCGATCAGCAGGACCAGATCTGTTTCTTCAACACTGGCAAAATCCTGGGTACCGGCTGAAGTGCCAAATGTTTGATTCAGACCATAACCGGTAGGGGAGTGACAGACCCTGGCGCAGGTATCGGTATTGTTGTTGCGAAATGCCGCGCGAATCATTTTCTGCACTACATAGACTTCTTCATTGGTAGTTCGGGAAGAGGTAATACCGCCAATGGATTTACGGCCATACTTTTCCTGAATATCCATAAAACGCTTGGCGGTATAGGAAATGGCTTCCTCCCATTCCACTTCACGCCAGGGATCAGAGGTGTTTTCACGAATCATGGGGTTCATGATGCGGTCTTTATGGGTGGTATAGCCAAAGGCAAAGCGTCCTTTAACACAGGAATGGCCATCATTGGCCTTGCCGGATTTAGCCGGCACCATGCGCACTACCTGGTCACCTTTCATTTCGGCACGGAAAGTACATCCCACGCCACAATAAGCACAGGTAGTTTCAACACTGTGTTCGGGGGTACCAATTTCGACAACGGATTTTTCCATCAAGGTGGCAGTTGGACATGCCTGAACACAGGCACCACAAGAGACACATTCGGAATTCATGAAGTCTTCTTCAACACCTGCGCTGACTTTGGATCCGAAGCCATTACCACTGATGGTCAATGCGAATGTGCCCTGAACTTCTTCACAGGCCCTTACACAACGAGAGCAGACAATGCACTTGCTGGACTCAAACTGAAAGTAGGGATTGCTGGTATCGGTAGGGGCATCAAGATGATTGGCACCGTCATAGCCGTAACGCACTTCGCGTAAGCCAACCGCGCCGGCCATGTCCTGCAACTCACAGTCACCGTTGGCAGAGCAGGTCAGACAATCCAGTGGATGATCTGAAATATAGAGTTCCATCACGCCTTTGCGTAATTTATTAAGTTTGTCGTTTTCGGTATGCACCACCATTCCGGCTTCTACCGGAGTAGTGCAGGATGCCGGAGTGCCACGACGGCCTTCAATTTCTACCAGACATAGACGACAGGAACCAAAAGGTTCCAGGGAGTCTGTTGCGCAAAGTTTGGGGATGGTGGTACCAAGCATTTGCGATGCACGCATGATGCTGGTGCCTTTGGGAACTTTAATGGACGCACCATCAATTTCCAGAGTAACTTCTTCTGTATCAGTAACAGCCGGTGTTCCGTAATCGATTTCTTTCTCTAAGCTCATCAGTGCTCACCTTTATTAAAATCAGCAGAAAAATGTTTAACGGCACTCATCACAGGTACAGGTGTGAGACCACCCATGGCACAAAGTGAAGCAGACTCCATGGTATCGCATAAATCCTTAAGGATAATATGCTGTGTTTCGCGCTCTGTTGCGTCAGCGGCTTCAACGATTTTGTCAATAACTTCCATACCCCTGACAGAACCAATACGACAGGGGGTGCACTTGCCACAGGATTCAACGGCACAGAACTCCATGGAAAAACGGGCTTGTTTGGCCATATCCACACTGTCGTCAAATACTACTACGCCACCATGTCCAAGCATGCCGCCAGCTTTGGCAAATTCTTCATAGTCCAGTTGGGTATCCAACAGGGTGTCCGGGAAATAGGCTCCCAGTGGACCGCCGACCTGAACCGCACGCAAGGGTCGTCCGCTGTGAGTGCCGGCGCCAAAATCTTCAATTAAATTGCGCAAGGTGAGGCCAAAGGCTTTTTCTATGAGACCGCCTTGTTTGATATTTCCTCCCAACTGAAATGGCATGGTGCCCAGAGAGCGCCCCTGGCCATAGTTGGCATAATGCTTGCCACCTTTTTCCAGTATTACCGGCACCGAGGCCAGGGAGATAACATTGTTTACCACGGTAGGCTTGCCAAACAGGCCTTCAATGGCCGGCAGCGGTGGTTTGAAACGAATCTGTCCGCGTTTTCCTTCCAGGCTTTCCAGCAGTGAAGTTTCTTCTCCGCAGATATAGGCACCTGCTCCCATGAAAACTTCAAGGTGGAAGCTTTTGCCCGAGCCTTGAATATTGTCTCCAAGAAATCCCGCTGCACTGGCATTTTCAATCGCTTCATTCAGAATTCTTTGGGTCAGCGGGTATTCAGAGCGCAGATAGATATAACCGGTGTCGGCACCAACGGCGAGTCCGGCAATGGTCATGCCTTCGATCAGGCTTAAGGGGTCACCTTCCATAATCATACGATCTGAAAAAGTGCCGCTGTCACCTTCGTCAGCATTACAGACAATATATTTCTGGTCAGCGACGCAGTCAGCCACAGTGCGCCACTTGATGGCAGTAGGGAAGGCTGCACCACCACGACCACGCAAGCCTGAATCAGTCATCTCGGCAATGATGCCGTCGGCATCTTTAGCCAGAGCATTCTTTAGTCCGACAAAACCGCCAAGGCTTTCGTAGGCAGGCACCGATGTGGCTTCAATAATGCCGCAGCGAGCAAAGGTCAGGCGTTCCTGATTTTTAAACCAGGGCAGTTCATTCACATCGCCCAGGGCTTTGCTGTGTTGACCGCCATTTAAAAAATCTGCGTCAAATAAATCAGGGACATCTTCCAAAGTGATCGGGCCGTAACCGACACGGCCATTATCTGTTTCAACTTCTATCAAGGGTTCCAGGAAACAGGCGCCGCGGGATCCATTGCGTACAAGTACTATTTCGAGGTTACGATAACGGGCTTCTGTATCTATGGCTTTGGCCAGAAGTTCCGCGCCCAGTGAGGCAGAAGTGGTTTCGCGGGGAATATAAATTTTGATGCTCATTATACTGTCTCCTCGCTAGTTGCTGCACTCAGAGTTTCAGTAAGCGCCTTGAAACCATCAAGGCTGACGCGTCCATAAGTCTCCTGGTCTATCATGATATTGGGAGAGCATGCACAGTTGCCCAGGCAATAAACCGGCTCCAGGGTGAAGTCGCCAGAAGCCGTGGTTTCATGGAAATCCACGCCAAGAAAAGACTTTATATCTTCAGTCAGTTTGACCGAGCCCATCGCCTGACAGGCTTCAGCCTGACAAACTTTTACCGTGTATTTTCCCGGCTTGCTGGTTTTGTAATCATGGTAGAAGCTTGTAACTCCGTGTATTTCGGCTCGACTGAGATTAAATACTTTGCCCAGCATAGCCATGGCGCTGGGATCAATATAGCCAAATAATTGCTGGATTCGATGAAGTGCAAGCATGACGCCGCCGGTGCGTCCCCTGAATTCCTGAACGGCCATTTTGGCCGCATCCAGGTTCCATTCCTGATATTTGATAGGTCCTGATAACTGCTGCATGCTTAAAAAATCCTGCTATTGAGAGTCGAGTTGAAAACCTGGCTTGCTGATAAAGGGCTGAATAAAACCAAATATAATATCCAGAATTTTCAGGCTGATAAATCGGGTTAGCGGTCTGGTTCAGAGGGCGAATTCTACCATGAGAGCTTGAGACCAGCAATTTTCGATTATCGAAAATTTTTAAAAACAGGAAGGTTAATTCCTTGAAAAACATGGGGCTTTTACAGCAGCTTTGTAATAACAAAGTCTCAAGTTGCAACTTGTGACTTGTAACTTGTAACTATCGTTATCAGGGAGCTTGATCAAGAATCCACTGCATCATAAGCAGGGCTTGCTCTTCGCTGACGCGTTGATTGGGCACCATTGGCACGAGTCCCCAATTACCGCCGCCACCGCGAATTATTTTTCCGGCCAGAACCTGTGTTACCTGATCCTTGCGATCAGCATGCCGGGCGGCAATTGCCCGCCAGGACGGCCCTATGGAGGCACTGTCCAGCTGATGACAGGCATAACACATTTTGTCGCTGATAAGGGTCTCGGTCTGCTCTTGAGCATGAGCAGAAAATGAGATTATAAATATATATAAAACAGCAAGATAAGATATATATCTAGAAATAACTTTAATCATAAATTCTGCTTCCTGCTTATTCGGCTGGCGTAGGAGCGCTGGCATTTTCGGTTGAAAAACTGGCTGCATAGGCACCATCTCCGGGCTCAATGATCAGCGCCATACGCGGGCCATTAACGTTTTCCACAATATTGGCATAAGAGCTCACCAGCACACCGGTTGCCGGGTCAATATCAATCATGCGCAGAAAACTTTGTTCGCGGGGCAGGGGAAGTACTCCATAGGTCCGCGTTGCTGGATTAAAGCGGTAAATCACATCTGCGTTGGCAGTAGCGACCCAGACTACCCGACGCACGCTATCCCAGGTTACCGAATAGGGGGCAGCGCCAGTGTCGGGCAAATCATGAATAGCGATCATTTCGCGCTTTTTGATATCAAATTCTGCGATCTGGCCGGTGCCATAGAGTGCCAGATACATAATATCGTCATCACTAATAGTGATGCGGCGCGGTCCTGTGTTGGGATCTGGCAGAACAAAAGGGCCAATAAACTCTTCTGTTTCGATATTGAAGCCACCAAAAACGCCGTTACCCAGCTGGGAGTACCAGACTTCCTTGCGGTCACTGGTCATCACCAGACCGTATACTGATGCAGTGCCATAGAGGGCGCTATCAGTGGCCCGACTTTCGGCAACCGGGGTATTCCAGATTCGGGTTTCACCGCCTTCAGGATCAAAAAAGCCTACAGCCCTGTTACCGATGTCCGAGAACCAGATTCTTCCCGCTGCATCGCTCAGTAACTCGTGTTCCGCGCTGAAACTAAGGTCGTGAATGCCAACCCCGCCGCCTGTAGTTGTCTTGAGACGCCAGGTTTGCCACTCCCCCGACTGCGGATTCAGTTTGGCCACCGTATCATTGAAAAGCGGGGTTACCCATAATTCTCCATTCGAGCTGCGATGCAATGAATGGGGGGCGATCAGGTAATCAGTGGGAACCTCGAAGTTTTGCTGCCGTCCGCTCCTGACATCGATGCCGACAATGCGGTTGGCGTTAACATCGGCGGCCAGTAGCATGGCGGGATCCCCCAGCATGACGGCTTCGCGAATGGCATTGGGTTGCGGGACTTCATATTCCCATATTGCCGTGTCGCTTGTGGCGATTAAGGGGGCTCCCCGATCATATCCTTCTATATAGTCCATGCGATCATTAAAATATGTGCTGAGTACATCGATGACCTCAGCGGAATTCTCAACGGCATAGACCGCCTGGGCATCAATTTCCGCCCCTTCAGCGCGGCCACCACGACTGAATTCCCAGGCTGACAGAAAATTCATGTACTTGACGATGGAGTCCCAGCTTTGCCTGCGCGCCAGCTCGGGCTGGGCAGCATGAATATCATCAATTGCGCGGGCATACGCTCTGACTTCTGAATCCGGGACCTGATGGCAGTCGATGCAGTTCATAACAAAGTCAGCTTTCTCCTGCCGGTCTTCTATCCGTCCAAGCCACGCAGAAGCTGGTGCCACGTCAATCTGGTTGGTGACAGACTGCATAACGAAAGTAAGTTGAGCTGATCGGCGATCAGCATCGACAATCCTGTCAATCTGCTGGTAACCCAGCCCGCGGGCAACGATATTGGAATCGTTATTTATGCGTTCAGCAAATGTTTCAGGAAAACTGTAGCTGCCATCAGCAGCACTGAAAACGGTAACAACGCTTGCGCCTTTTGCACCAGAATCGCGGGTGTAAATGACCTGTATGCCGGTCAAGGCATTACCATTGGGATCCAGCACCTGGCCAGCGATGGAGCCAGCGTTTGTATTCTGGCTGAAGAAAAGCCCTGCGAGCAGGACAGGAAGGGTAAACGTAGGGCCAACACGAAGAGTTAACAGCATTTTCCAGCGCGCTCCTGTAAAGGGTAATGATTGCTTGAAGCCTTGCATGAAAATTGCTCCTGAAAGTGGCTGGATGTTAGTCAAAGCCGTCCTTATCAAGAGCTATAGTAGTGAAAACAGGGCAACAAAAAAAGCCGGCGCTAGGCCGGCTTTTTTCATGCTGTTAAATCAGCAGTGATCAGGGGTTAACCAGAGCCGGGTCCCAGTGCTCGTCTGCCTTGCCATCAACAAAACGCCAGGTATCAAACCAGGTGGTGTAGTACATTTCGCCTTCTTTATGAGGATGCGGATAAGTGCGTGGCATCATCACCGTCACGTAATCATCTTCCGCAGTAACTGAAACCACTGCAGTGGTAAGAGGGCCGCAGTCTTCAATAGCCGGACGGCTCATTACCTCGGTAAAGAAATAAATCACGCCAGCCAGACCGGAAGCGGCATTGGGGTTATGCTGAATATAGGCATCTGTCAGCCATTCGCCGGCACGGTCCCATTGATTGCATTGCAGAAGTTCACGCATGATATGCAGTGCTGCCTGTTTGTTGCGATGAAGTGCTGGATCATCATCAACAAAGAGAGATTCTGGGTCATCCACGCCAATAACAGGATCCTGCGCAGAAACGCCGAAACTCGTCAGAAGCAAAAGTAAACTGGTTATGGTGGTCAGGGTCTTCATATTATTTTCCTCTTTTATAAACCCGTTGAAAAAACTGAAAGGTCACGATCAGCCAGTATCGTATAGCAACATTTGAAAGTAAATCGAACATCATATTAGCAGAGTATGTTTAGCAATCATTTTTATTATTATTTCATTCGCTAGTAAAAACCAGCAGGACATTACCGGTAGCGCCATTTTTCACGCCGATATAGCCTGATGTGACGAGTAGCATGCCGTCTTCCACTACCTGACCCACAGCGCCCATGGAGCCGCCATTCGCCTTTACACCATTAACGGTTTCAAAATCTCGCGCGGTATTAAAGGCCCAAAGGGTTTCACCATCGGTAGTGGAAAGTGCCCGCAGCATGCCATCCCAGCTGCCGGAAAAGAGTACATCATGGCTGATGGTAACAGGTCCTTCCAGACCTGGATGGCTTTCCATGCCATTTGCCGGTGCAATCGTTCTGGACCATATGACTTCACCATCATCCAATCGCACTGCAGCAATTTCATTAGTGCCCATTCCCCAGTAACTGTTTTCAGAATCGGCAGCGCCACCCCAGACAATCTTGCCACCAAATTCCCCGGTATTTTTCACTAGCGCTGTTTGCCACAGGACTTCACCGCTTTCCCTTTGGTGAGCTCGGACAATGCCGCTTTTTTGACCACTTACAAGGAAGGAGTTGTGTTGTTGTGATACCAGTATTGCCGGAGATCCGAAATCCTGATCGGGCCCGCATTCAGGAAAGGCATTCGGGGTCATGCAGGCCACGGTCCAGATGTCATCTGCTGTGCCCTGATAACGCCAGAGGATTTCTCCGCTAACAAGGTTCATGCCGATAACCGCATCGGTGGCGATATCTGCGGGCGTGCTGTAAGCGTCCCCGGTAGTGACATAAAGCTGATTAAGTGAAGTGTCTATAGTAGGAGCGCTCCAGATGGCCGCACCGGAAGGTCCAAACTTTCCCTCAGCGGTTTCACGGGGAGAGTCTTTAATCATCCGGGTTTTCCAGAGGGTTTTTCCGGACAGAGCATCAAGGCTGACAACGCTGCCCTGAAAGGTGCAGCAGGGATAGACAGGCACGGCATCCAGTCCCTCTTCATTGGAGGAGACTGGCACAATTATACGATGGGGGGAGATTTCATTTTCAAGGGCAATATATTGCGGGGCTCCGGTGAGGATGGCAGCCTGGTGATTGTCGACTTTTACTTTCCATAGCTGACTTCCTGTTAGCGCATCTACGGCATAAAAATTAGCGTTACGATCCCCAAAAAAAACCAGCCAGCGGCCGTCAATTTCTTCAATGAGCGGCATGGTGCGCACACCGTTGTCTGCCTGGAATATCCAGTCTTCGCAGCCGCTATCACGGTCCAGTGAATAAACTTTGCCATTTTCATCGCCAATAAAAATCCGGTTGCCAGACAATGCCGGATTGCCAATTACCGAGCGCACGTCTTTAAAACCATAGGCCCATTTCAGCGTGAGCCGGGGCAGGGTAGCACTGCTTATTGGGTTGGTCAGTATAGAATTGAATCGCGTGTTGCCATGACTGCCGCCCCAGCCTTGCCAGGTATCATTACCTGGCTCAAAACCAGACCCTGCCGGGCAAGCAGTAGCCAGCACTTTTGTCGAAATGGTGAAAAACAGGCAAAGCAGTAAACGGGTCTTTCGCATGAGGCATCGCCGCTGAATAATTTGAGGGGATTGTAGTTCAGCAGGAGGAGAATAATAAGGGGTTCGGGATTCTCCATCACCGAAAATAAAAAACCCGGCTGCGTTACCACAGCCGGGTTTGGAAGGTTGGTTTAAAACATGGACTTAAAAGTTCATATTCAGGCCAATCACGTAGCGTCGACCGATAGCATCGTACAGACCGTTGATACCGGAAGTACCGCCGAGGAAGCCGACACCATCGCCTGGTGTCTGAGGTGGCTCTTCATCGAACAGGTTGTTCACCGTCAGGAAGACGTTGTAGGTACTGCCTCCTTCACCGGTAAAGTCATACCCGAGGGTGAGGTCGGTAATGAACACGGAATCAATCGTGTTGTTATCCTTTTCACCCGGGGGGCTGAACCTGTCCTGGGTCCAACTGTCGATGTACTGGCCGTTCAGGAAGGCCCTGAAGTCGTTGCGCCTGTAGGTCAGGTTGGTCAGGAAGCGGTTGGTGGGATCGGAACGGTCCAGGAAATCCCTTGGTGCACCTGGGACCAGCTGCGATCTCTCATCGATGTTATTGCCGAGCAAGCGCCAGCTAAGGCTCTCGTCACCGCCAAAGAAGCTGACATCCGTGGTGTAGCGCATTTCCAGGTCGAAGCCCTTCAGGCGCAGCTCATCAAGGTTGAAGTAGATCGTGGTGATCCTCGTGATCTGGCCGGTTTCCGGGCTGCGTTCGATCAGATCACACAGTTCCTGCGCACCCGCGAAGCAGTTGTCGACGATATCCTGGAACGGCGGCTGTGCCATGGCACCATCAATCTTGATGTCATACCAGTCACCGGAGATGGAGAAACCGGGCAGCCAGCTGGGCTGGTACACGGCGCCAAAAGTCAGGGTATCAGCCTCTTCAGGATCCACGTTGGGGTTGCCGGAATTTCGGCTGGCAGTGAAGATGAAGGAGTTGCCCAGGAATGGGTCAACTACCGCTGCACCACCGGCGGTTTCGTCAAAACGCTCCCTCAGGGTCGCGGCTCTTACGTCACGGGAGCTGGTGGCCCTGAGTCTGAGGTCATCATTGATCTGCCAGCTCAGACCCACTTTCCAGGATTCGATGCCGCCGGAACCCGTGTAGTCCGCGTAACGGTATGCCATGCTGGCATCCAGTTGCTGGATCAGTGGAGCGTCGGCGATCAGCGGGACATTGATCTCGCCAAACACCTCGTCCACTTCGAAGCCGCCGTCAAGAATCGTGGTCGGTGTCTGGATGGAGCCAGTGAACAGGATGCGGGACAGGTTGCCTGCACCCTGGAAGCCGGGGGGCACACTGCCGGGTCTTATACCCGCCATGCCGCCGGGTTGACCCTCTGGTACCAGGCCGCGGAAGCCAGTGTTCTGGCCGCCCAGGAAGACAAATTCGTCCTCGAGTTCCTTCACCTGCTGCAGCACTTCATCCTCGCGATGGGAAGCGCCGAAGAAGGCCAGGATAGGGCCTGCGCCCCAGCCTTCGTGCAGCTGGCCATCGATAGTGATTTCGGCAAAGCTCTGCTCGTAGAGGCTGGCGATGAACTTTTCGTCATCCATTACATAGTCGATGCCAGCCGGTGTGCTGGCTGCGCTCTGGACGCCGCCAAGCAGGTTGATGGGTCGGCAGTCACCAAAGTCGGTGGGATTGGCCAGAGCAGCATAACAGGCAGGCTGGCCATCCGGGCCGACGACCGCGTCCATCGCGGGAAAAAGATAAGCCAGGTCAGGGCCGTTTCGAAACTGCTGGCGCTGGTCAACCCGGCCGTACTGTGCGTAGCCCTTGATGTTCCAGTCGGTAAAGAAACCGGCGTCATCCAGACGCAGGCTGAAACCTACGGTTCCTGCCTTGGAACGGTCATTCTGGGTAATCGTGTACTGTCCCAGAGGGTTGTCCGCCTGGTTGTCACCGATTAGTGCCATATTGAATGAAGCCAGTCCCTCGTCATCCATGATCTGCTGTACGTTGGCGGGCAGGAATGGATTGCCGGAGAAGATATTGACGGTCCAGGGGCCCTGCAGGAAGGGAGTGGAGAACCAGGGGCTTTCCACTTCCGTGAAACCGTACATGCCCTGAAAGTAGACGTTCAGGTTGTCAGAGACATCATGGTCGTAAAAGACGAAGACGTTGTCCCTGTCATTGCGTGCCGAGATCTGGTTATCGGCATCATTCTGCCAGTCTTGTGTTGCTGCGGTCAGGGCCTGGCAGTTGCAGCCGCCCGAGAACGAGCCTACACCGGAGAAAGATTGAGGGCCGGCAACGACATTACCGTCATCACGACTAAATGCCCAGCGATGCAAGGCCGAGTTGGGCGCATTGATAACGCCACCGGTGGAAACTGCCGTGGAAACCACGTAGTCGCGGGTGATCAGGCTAGTTCCATTGGGGTCAGGGTTGGTGATACGGGCTTGTTGCTTGTACCAGGAGCGGTCTTCCAGAGCCTGCTGGGAACGGATTGCCTGCTGGCGGAATGAGTCAATGGAAAACAGCAGATGACCATTGTCGCCGACATCTCTACCGTGGGTAAGCCCCAGCTCGTGGTTATCGCCATCTGCCCTGGAGGATGTCCCCGCCTGGGCTTTCAGCTTGGTACCGTTATAGTCCGTGTCCAGAATGAAATTGATGACACCCGCTACGGCATCGGTGCCGTAGGCGGCGGAAGCACCGCCGGTGACCGCCTGCACACTGCGAATAGCAGCTTCTGGTAAGGCGCTCACGTTGGGAATACCCCAGCGGTTACCGGCTGGTACCCGGCGGCCATCCAGCAGCACCAGAGATCTCTGTGAGCCAGCACCGCGCAGGTTTAGGTTGGCACCGGCGGAGTTCCAGCCTACCTGGCTGGGGCGCTGATTGTTGAAGAATTGCGGCAGCTTGCTCAGTGATTCGCCAAGTTGACCCGGATCGATATTACCAAGTTCTTCCAGTCCCAGGTCGGTGACTGGCGTCGGTGATTCCATACCGGCACGCTGGATGCGGGAACCAGTGATCTGGATTTCCTCAACTTCCTGCGCCAGGGTTTGAGTAGCTAAAGTAGTTGCTAATGCAAGAACGGATAATTTAAAGCAGGATTTTGTTGTTTGATTTTTGCTGGCACGCAGCAGAGCAGGCTGATTATTCAGCTTTTTCATAACTCCCCCTATTTATTACGTTAGTTTTTAATGCGTTAACTTGGTACTAACTTTTTATATCAGGACGAGCTGGACATGACGATCCATAATTCCTTATCAGGTAAACAGCTATTACTTCAAAAACTGGTTACGCAAGATTTTGAATTACCAGGAAGCAACGTCATCGTGAATAAATCCTTTTCAATAATGGAGGAAAGAATAATCCTTTTTAAATGACAACTGATCCCTAAAGCACTGGTCCCGCAGTAATAATACTTTTTAGAGAAGAGATTACAAGAAAATATGATGTCTTTTTTATGAAAAAATATCCCTATAAATAGCAAGGATTTAGGGATTTAAAAATTCAAACAATGGCAGCCGGGTTATGATAAATATTGTACCCGCTACTTCGTAAAAATCCGATCAGGGTGATATTGAATTCCTGGGCCAGTTCAATGGCCAGGGAAGATGGGGCGCCAACAGCGGCCAGCATCGGGCAACCTGCTACCAGGGCTTTTTGCATCAGTTCAAAACTTGCCCGTCCGCTGACAATAATACCCATGTCCTGCATGGGAAGTAGCCTTGCTCGGAGCATACCGCCGATTAATTTGTCCATGGCATTGTGACGGCCCACATCTTCAGTGATGGCAATAATATTGCCATGCGCATCAAAGGTGGCAGTGGCATGACAGCCACCGGTTTTCTGAAACAGGCTTTGTTTTTCTTTCAGCCTGGCACCAATGCCACAGAGATTTTTATGGTTGATGGAAAAAGTATTATCCAGTAGGGCGTCATAACCGGTTGTGCTCAGGGCTTCCAGAGATGCCTTGCCACAAACTCCGCAGCTGGAGGTGGTATAGAAATGGCGTTCAATACGGCTCAGGTCAAAAACCCGGTCTTCTTTCAGTTCAATACGAATAACATTGTCTGCTCTGTCATCGATTGTTGATACTTCGTCAATGCTGCTAATGATGCTCTCGCTATAGAGGAATCCGCAGGCAAGATTAATATCATCACCGGGAGTGCGCATAGTGATGGAAATACTTCTGTGCACACGACCCTTTAGTGGGTCGGTATAGCCAAGTCGAATTTCGAGAGGTTCTTCCATGGCGACAATATCCTGCGTTTCCCCTCGCTCGCTTTCCCTGACTTTTGTAATCGATATTGTTGTATTGGATTTTTCAAGTTCAGTCATTGGATAAATCCTGTCAGGAATATGTATAAAAGCTTTGTTTCACAGCGATGTATAAGTGTGTTTATACAGTGCTATTGTGGGGGACTATAAGGCGCTGCTTGTCTTTGGTAAGAATTATGTCTGCAGAATGCACAGGAAAAATATTACCAGGTAGGTCATTGTAATAGTGTTTCAGTGTATTGCTTACTGCGGGAAAAGCAATTTCATCCCAGGGAATATCCTTTTCCTTAAACAGCTCAACTTCCAGGCTTTCAGCGCCTGCCGAAAAATTCAGATCAAGGAGGGTCGCGCGAAAGAACATGTGCACCTGATTGATATAAGGCAGAGAGTAGTATGTATACAGGCCGTGAATTTTGATGCGGGCGCAGGCCTCTTCCAGTGTTTCCCGAGACGCTCCCTCGTGGGTCGTTTCATTGTTTTCCATAAAGCCGCCCGGCAAAGTCCAAAGTCCATAGCGTGGTTCTATTGAGCGTTTGCACAATAATACCTGGTCTTCATAGCACGGTAGTGAACACACGATGATGTTGGGGTTTTGATAGTGTATTTCGCCACAGGACTCGCAAACAAATCGTTCTCGGTCATCATTGGTCGGCGTTTTAATGCTTAGTTTATTGCTGCAGGTATGACAGTATTTCATTTTAAGATGATCGGTTTATTGTTGTTAGCTAAAAAGGGATTTCTGAATCTGCGTTGCTTCCATTGTCTCCAGCGACCACATCTTGACAGTCTTGATAGCATTGTCCTGTACATTAAGGATTTCCACATAATGATATGGCAGGCGCACACAAACGTTTTTTTCTGGAATAATTTCCAGTAATTCTGTTAACAGTCCGTTCAGGGTCTTGGGTCCGTCTATAGGTAAATCCCAGTCCAGGGCTTTGTTGATTTCCCTGATGGTTGCCGTGCCATTAATCAGGTAGGTGCCATCATTTTGCGGATGAATGTCGTCCGTTTCTTCCGAAAGGCTGGTTGTAAAATTACCAACGATTTCCTCCAGGATATCCTGCAGCGTTACGATTCCCTGCACATCGCCATACTCATCAACCACCATTGCCATGCGTCTTTTGTTGTTCTGGAATTTAAACAGCTGGGTATGCAGAGGCGTTGTTTCCGGCACGAAATAGGCTTCCTCAGTTAACTGCATTAATTCTGCCTTGTTAATCTCTTCAACCCCTATCATGCGGGAAATGTTTCTCAGGTGCATGAAGCCAATAACCTCATTAAGGTCTTTTCGAAAAACCGGAAGCAGGGTGTGGGAACTCTGTCCAATGATCTCGAGAATTTCGTCGATGTCATCTTCAAGGTCTATTCCTACTACTTCGTTTCTTGGCACCATAATGTCAGTGACGGTGGCTTTTTCAAGGTCGAGGATGTTCATTAACATACCGTGACGTTTCACTGGAATCAGTGCGCCGCTTTCATCAAGTACGGTGCGTAATTCTTCCTTGGTAAGATGATGTGAGGTGTCTTCTTCAACACTGAGACCGCAAAGTCTTACCAAACCGTTGGACACGCTATTAATCATCCATACCGCCGGATAACAGACTTTCAGTAATATCAGCAAGAGTATTGAGGAGGGGTAAGCGATTTTTTCCGGATACAGTGCCGCAATGGTTTTTGGCGTTACTTCGGCAAAAATCAGCACAATAATTGTCAGTAAAACCGGCGCCAGAATAAAGCCAAGGTTACCCCAGAGTCTAACGGCGATGGCTGTGCCAACAGAGGCAGCTATGAAGTTAACCAGATTATTGCCAATCAGAATAATACCAATCAGGCGGTCGGGTTTTTCCAGTAACTTCCCGGCCCTGATGGCACCCCGATGATTGTGTTTGATCAGGTGGCGCAGGCGATAGCGGTTTAGCGCCATCATCGCGGTTTCAGAACTGGAAAAATAGGCAGACATGAGGATGAGGAAAATCAGTATGCCAAGCAATACACTAAGTGAGGTTTCTTCCAAAAGGGGGTCTCTGTTATATCTTGATTAAGCTAATAGTAATGATCTGTATCATTCAGGAATAGGAAAACTACACACGCTCGAGAATGATTTCCAGCACAAACTTGCTGCCGAAATAGGCCAGTATGAGAAAGGCAAAGCCGGTAAGAATCCAGCGATTAGCCGTTTTGCCACGCCAGCCCAGTTGATGGCGTCCCCACAATAATATCGAGAAAACGATCCAGGAAATTGTTGAAAGTATCGCCTTGTGACCCAGATGCTGGCCGAAAAAATCATCCATAAAGAGCACGCCGGTCACTAAAACGCCAGTCAGTAATAAAAGTCCGAACCAGAGCATTTCAAATAGCAAAACTTCCATGGTTTCCAGCGGCGGTAAATGACTGACCATGGCAAAGGATTGTTTTTGTTTTAGCAGTTTGTTGAGGAATGACAGAAGTAATGCCTGGAATGCCGCAATAGTGATAATACTGACTGACAAAATGCCCAGCAGTATATGCAAGGCTACCCCGGGGCTGTATCCGGATTGTGGCACATAGTTGCCAGGTATGAAGGTCGAGGCCAGCAGACATAATATGGCCAGCGGAAACAGATAGAGGAAAAGGTTATGCAGTGGTTTTTGCCAGCTACTAAGCAGAACCGCAACGACAATAACCCAGCTGATCAGCGAGGCTACCTTGAAGAAGCCAAGGTCCAGACCATCTGGCCGCAACGTAACAAGCACAATCACTACCAGGTGGGCAGTGACGGCAATAAAGCTGCTGGCAAACAATTTTTTTCGCTCAGGGAGGCCGCTGTTTAGGTTTTGACGCTGAAAGAGGAAACCCAGAGCATAACTAATGACAGCTATGATACTGATACTGGTGCTTAACATGGCGGAAAGTCTCTCACATGTGTGCCAACCATTGAAGTCCTTTTTCCGGATCTGGATTTCTTATGACAACTTCAAGGATATTACCAATTAAGTCTGTGTTCCTGGTTCCCGATTTTGTAGAATGGGTAGCTCACCTTAATTAGACAATTACACATTACCTGGTTGGATCCCCGATGTTTGAGAATTTAACAGATCGCCTTTCACAAACCCTGCGCTCGATCACTGGCAAAGCCAAGCTCACTGAAGAAAATATTCAGGATAGTTTGCGCGAAGTCAGACGTGCTTTGCTGGAGGCGGATGTAGCATTGCCCGTGGTTCAGGAATTTGTCGACAAGGTCAAATTCAGGGCAGTTGGCCAGGAGGTCAGCAAGAGTCTGACTCCCGGGCAGGCCTTCCTGAAGATAGTTCAGGCCGAACTTCAGGCCTTGATGGGTGATTCCAACGAGGCGCTTAACCTGAGTGCCACCCCGCCCGCAGTGATTTTGATGGCAGGCTTGCAGGGTGCTGGTAAAACCACAACGGTGGCAAAACTGGCCCTGTGGCTAAAGAATACCCAGAAAAAAACCGTGATGGTGGCCAGTGCAGACGTTTACCGGCCGGCGGCTATCAAGCAACTGGAAACGTTGGCTGGCGAAGCAGGAGTCACTTTCTTTCCCAGTGACGCCTCACAGAAACCTGAGGACATCGCCAGGCAGGCAATCGCCGAAGCTAAAAAGCAGTTTATTGACGTGTTATTCATCGATACCGCAGGACGCCTTGCGATCGATGAAGAGATGATGGCGGAAATCAAGTCCCTGCATAGCGTATCCAACCCGGTAGAAACCCTGTTTGTGGTGGATGCCATGACCGGGCAGGATGCGGCCAATACCGCCAAGGCCTTCAACGATGCAATGCCTCTGACCGGTGTAATCCTGACCAAAGCAGATGGTGACGCCAGAGGCGGCGCCGCGCTGTCGGTAAGACATATAACCGGCAAGCCTATTAAATTCATGGGTGTTGGTGAAAAAATTGATGGCCTGGAGGCCTTTCATCCGGACCGGGTAGCTTCACGAATCCTTGGCATGGGCGATGTACTCTCCCTGATTGAGGATGTGGAAAAGAAAGTTGATAAGGAAAAAGCCGAACGCCTGGCGAAGAAAATTAAACGTGGGCAGCGCTTTGACCTTCAGGATTTCAAGGAGCAACTGCAACAAATGCAGAATATGGGCGGAATGGCCAATATGCTGGATAAAATGCCTGGCCTGAGTAATGCGCAGAAATCTGCAGCGGGGATGGTGGATGACAAGTCTTTCTCCCGCATGGAAGCCATTATCAATTCGATGACACTGAAGGAAAGGCGTCGACCGGAATTACTCAACGGCTCCAGAAAACGTCGAATTACTATGGGCTCAGGTTCCTCGATTCAGGATCTGAACCGTTTGCTGAAGCAGCACAAGCAGATGCAAAAGGTGATGAAGAAAATGAAGGGGGGCGGAATGGCCAATATGATGCGTGGTTTGGGTGGTCTTGGTGGCGGCATGAAGCCGCCCGGTGGTGGCTTTCCAGGCATGTAAAGCGGGCTCATATGGAAAATAATTTTCTTTTGTCAGATCAGGCAATTCATTGCACCACCTCAGTTAATTTTGCGTGTTGTAATAACCCCAAGATTTAGTTAAGTTTTTATACGATATAAGGTTCCAAACCCGCCTCTTTTCTCGTAGAATACCCGCCTTTTTCGCCAGCCCTCAATTGTGCTTGGCGAATGGACTGTTTTGAATTAAATTTTATCATTGGAAACAACAAGTTATGGTAACTATTAGACTTTCAAGAAGCGGCGCAAAGAAGCGTCCCTTTTACCATCTGACTGTAGCAGACAAGCGTTTTAGCCGTGATGGACGGTTTATTGAGCGCGTTGGCTTCTTTAATCCTGGTGCGCGTGGCCAGGAAGAAAGACTGCGTGTTGACCTCGATAGGGTCAAGCATTGGACTGATCAGGGTGCAATTGCCAGTGATCGTGTCGCTAAATTGTTGAAAGATGCCCAGGCTGCAGCAGCGACTGCTGCCTGATTGGCTAGTGTGCGGCCGTCATGATGGACGAGCCATCTGCTCCAGCAAATGAGTTGACTACCCTGGCCCGAATTGGTGCCGTGCATGGCATTAAGGGCTGGGTGAGACTGATCTCTTTTACTGATCCGGCAGACAATATTCTCGATTTCAGGCATTTTTATCTTTCTCCTAAAAGTATTCCCGGGGGCAATATGCCAACGGGCAAGCTGGAGAAGATTGAAATCGATGAGAGCAGGGCACAGGGCAAACAATTCATCGGTCATATTAAAGGATGCGATGACAGGGAGCAGGCCAGGTTATTTACCGGCTGTGAACTGAAGGTAGAGAAGAATGCTCTGCCATCACTTGATAAACAGGAATATTACTGGTTTCAGCTGGAAGGCCTGGCGGTAATAAACCTCCAGCAAGAGAATCTGGGATCAGTTCATCACTTGATGGAAACCGGGGCCAACGATGTCCTGGTGGTCAGAGCAACGAACGAAAGTATTGATGACCAGGAAAGATTGATTCCTTTTTTACAGGATCAGGTTATCAGGCAGGTGGACCTGGAACAGAAAGTGATTCAGGTAGATTGGGAGAAAGATTATTGATTTTCGATTGATTGCCCGTGGCAATGTCAGGGCAGTGTAAAGGGAAATCAGCAGAGTAGTCAGGTATTGCGCTAAATGATTCGGAACCAGAGTCCGGGATAAATGATGCGGGCAGGCATAGTCACACTATTTCCGGATATGTTTGCAGCGCTGAGTGAATTTGGTGTCAGCAGTCGCGCAATCAGGGACGGGCTTGCTGAACTGAGTTTCTGGAACCCGCGAGACTATTCAATAGACAAACACAAGACCGTGGATGACAGGCCTTATGGTGGTGGTCCCGGCATGTTAATGAAAACGGGGCCTC
>Ga0255756_1001572_pt1 | contig 25711 bp, 21 predicted proteins | sample 011ome_20_FD_179956 | JGI IMG/M metagenome (GOLD analysis project Ga0255756, IMG submission 179956) | Coastal salt marsh microbial communities from the Groves Creek Marsh, Skidaway Island, Georgia - 011509CT metaG (version 2) | ecosystem: Environmental > Aquatic > Marine > Intertidal zone > Salt...
GCTACCGTATCCTTGATGTCTGAACCTGGCAGAAAGGTAACAAATACGGTGGTTCCTGGGCGCAGAAGGTCCCTGAAATCTTCAATCTTCTGGGCACCACCTGGAGTAACCTCAACGGAGGTATTTTTCAGGAATTTGAGTATATTTTGTTTTTCGTCTGACACGGTTTCTTCCTTTAAGTTAAAAAGGCGGCTATTTTAGCTATTTGCGACCCACTTGGTAAACTTTATTATTGCCTCAATTAAAAGACGCAGATCTTCGTGTTGAATGATGTAGGGAGGCATGATGTAAACCAGCTTGCCAAAGGGTCTTATCCATACTCCATTTTGGACAAAAAATGCCTGTGCTGCGGTCATATTTACGGCTTCTTTCATTTCTACCACACCAATGGCACCGAGCACCCTGACATCCGCTACACTCGCAGAATCCTGGCATACGGCCAATTCCCTATTTAACTGTTTTTCAATATTGGTGACCCTGGCCTGCCAGTTTTCCTGTTCCAGCAAAGTGATACTGGCAAGTGCCGTACTACAGGCGAGAGGATTGGCCATAAAGGTGGGCCCATGCATGAAAACGCCTTTATCTCTTGAGATGCCTTCACTGACCTTTCCGGTACACAGGGTGGCGGCCAGGGTCATATAGCCTCCGGTGAGGGCTTTTCCCAGGCATAGAATATCCGGGCAGATAGCAGCATGTTCACAGGCAAATAATTTACCACTACGGCCGAACCCGGTAGCAATTTCGTCAGCGATTAACAAAACATTAAATTCATCACATAGATTTCTAATGGCTGAGAGATAGTCGGCTGAATAAAAGAACATTCGGCCTGCGCCCTGCACGATGGGCTCGAGAATCACCGCCGCAATGGATTCATGATGCTGTTCCAGCAAGGATTGCATATCAGCAATATCGTCGGCGGAACAACTTTCATTGAAGCGGCATTGAGGCGCCTCGGCAAAGAAGTGCTGGGGCAATATGCCGCTAAAAATATCATGCATACCGGTGACCGGATCGCATACCGACATTGCTGCGAAAGTATCGCCATGGTAACCATTCCGAATGCTCAGCAGTTTGTGTTTTCCCTTCACGCCGGTGTTGATCCAGTACTGCAAAGCCATTTTGATCGCGACTTCTACCGCAACAGAGCCACTGTCACTAAAAAATACTTTTTGCAGGTCTTGCGGGGTGCTATCGACAAGTTTTCTGGCTAATTCCACGGCAGGGGCATGGGTAATACCGCCAAACATCACGTGAGACATGTTTGAGAGCTGATCCGTTACAGCCTGGTTTAGTACAGCATGGTTATAGCCATGGATAGCACTCCACCAGGAGGCCATGCCATCAATCAGCTCGGAGCCATTCTCCAGTGTCAGCCTGACGCCCTCTGCCCGCGTAACAGGATAAACCGGTAATGGTTCATTCATGGACGTGTAGGGATGCCAGATATGTTGCTTGTCATAGTCGAGGTCTATCATGGCTGGCTATTCTATTGAATTAGCCCCCGCAGTCATAGCGGCATTCACGCCACCGTGCGGGCAATTGCCCAGACATGTACCTGGCTGGCGCCGGCTTTCAATAATACGCTTGCAAGTTCTGACACAGTGACTCCAGTAGTCACCACGTCGTCAACAATGGCAACCGTGGTGTTTGCCTCAAATTGAATATCACTATTAATAGTGAAGGCGCAGCGCAGGTTTCGTTTTCTTGCCCTGGCGGTGAGACCTGTTTGCTGTGTCGTGTTTCTGGCCCTGCTCACCGTATCTCTGCTGATTGCAATGTTCAGGCAGTGTGAAAGTGTCCGCGCAATTTCCAGCGCCTGGTTATAACCACGCTGACGTATACGGGCCTTATGCAGAGGAACCGGAATGATTGTGGAGGGAAGCGCGCTATCCTGATATTGCCATGCAAGGTGAGATGCCAGTTGTTCGCCAAGAACCCATCCATTCACTAATTTATTTCTGTATTTGAATCCTGCTATTAGCGAAGACACTGGGGGCTGGTATTGAAAAGGATTAACACTACGGCAAAAACCGGGTGGCCTGGCCATGCAGGAGCCACACAACGATGCAGCAAGATTGCTGGTGGGTAATGGAAGGCCACAAACAGTGCAGGGATGTTCAACCAGCGGCAGTTCAAGTAGACAGGCATCACATAAATCTTGATGTTGTGAGGCGGGTTTCCTGCAGTGAGCACAGATGCCTGGCAATAGAAAAAATTGTGCATTTATTAACCAATTGTAAACGCTTTCTGAGATTCGGGTTGACATGATAAGATGCGATCCTTGGTTACTGGCTTCAGTGTAGGTCTTAATTTGACCTGCGCCAGCCCAGTTTTTTAGTCTGAATAACGCTCAACCATCTTCAGGATTTGCTATGACATCAATTACCCGCCATGACTGGTCATTTGACGAAATAAAGTCACTCTACGAACTGCCTTTCAATGATTTGCTGTTTCGCGCCCAGGGCGTTCACCGTGAGAATTTTGACCCGAATGCAGTACAGGTTAGCACCCTGCTCTCAATCAAAACCGGAGCATGTCCGGAAGACTGTAAATACTGTTCCCAGAGCGGCCATTACAATACTGAACTGGAAAAGGAAAAACTGATTGAGGTCGAAAAGGTGATGGCAGAAGCCCGTAAGGCAAAGCAAAACGGAGCCTCCCGATTTTGTATGGGAGCAGCCTGGAAGCACCCTTCGGCAAAAGATTTTCCTCATGTTCTGGATATGGTGAAGGGCGTCAGAGCACTGGGTATGGAAACCTGTATGACACTGGGGGCCTTGAGTCCCGAGCAAAGCGCGGCACTGGCAGAAGCGGGCCTGGACTACTACAACCATAATATTGATACCTCACGTGAGTATTACAAAACCATTATCTCCACCCGAACCTTTGACGATCGTCTGCAAACTCTTGCCAATGTGCGCGATGCCGGTATCAAGGTGTGCAGTGGCGGTATTGTTGGTATGGGCGAAAATGAAAAAGACAGGATCGGCTTCCTGATGGAACTGGCGAACCTTCCCCATCATCCTGAAAGTGTTCCTATAAATAACCTGGTGAAGATAAAGGGTACGCCTCTGGAAAATGTGGATGACCTGGACGAATTTGATTTTGTGCGCATGATAGCGGTTGCCAGGATTCTGATGCCCGCCTCACATGTGAGGTTGTCTGCCGGACGCGAAGAAATGAATGATCAGATGCAGGCCTTGTGTTTCTTTGCCGGTGCCAATTCAATTTTTTACGGTGAGAAACTTTTAACCACCTCCAATCCCCTCGAGAATGATGACATGCTGCTTTTCAGCAGACTCGGTATTCATCCTGAAGAGATTGTTCTGGATCATGATGATCAGGAACATGCACCGGTGCGGGAGCAGTCATCGGCTTTTTATGATGCGCTGTCGCAGTAGCAGCAATTCCATCAAGTGAAATCTTTTCGACAGGAACTCCAGTCAGCGCTGGATGAAAGAAAACGAAGTGCGCTATTCAGGCAGCGTCGAACGCTGTTTTCTCCCCAGGGAACAGAAGTCATTCTGGATGGTGAGCACGTAACCAGTTTTTGCAGTAATGATTACCTGGGCCTGGCAGATCATCCCGATGTGGTTACAGCCTTTCATGAGGGTCTCGATAAGTTCGGGGCTGGCAGTGGTGCATCCCATCTGGTTAGTGGCCACCTTGCTCCCCATGAGGCGCTGGAGCAGGAACTCGCAGAATTTACCGGCCGCAGCAGAGCACTGGTTTTTTCCAGTGGGTACATGGCCAATGTGGGCGTGCTGACGACATTGTTGGACAATAATGACGTGGTGCTTGAAGACAGGCTTAATCATGCCTCGTTACTGGATGGTGGTCTTTTTAGTGGCGCCAGGTTCAAGCGCTTTGCCCATCTTGATACTGCCGCCCTGGAAAAGAATCTATCGTCCATTCAAGATGCCAGAAGAAAACTGGTGGTTGCGGATGGTGTGTTCAGTATGGATGGTGATATTGCTCCTGTGCCGGAATTGATCAGGGTTACCAATGAACACGATGGCCTGTTAATGATTGATGATGCTCATGGTATTGGTGTGCTGGGTAGGAATGGCGGCGGTACTATAGCCCATTGGCAGGAGCAGGGTGCCCACATCGATGAAGATAATCTGCAAATCCTGATAGGCACATTTGGCAAGTCATTTGGTGCAAGCGGCGCCTTTGTTGCCGGTAGTGAAGAACTTATAGAAAACTTAATCCAGTTTTGCCGGCCGTATATTTATACCACTGCCATTTCTCCGGCACAGGCTGAGGCAATACGTACCAGTCTTAAAATAATTCAAAAGGATAACTGGCGACGCCAGTATCTGGCTCAGCTAATCAGCCGTTTCAGAGCTCATTGTGATGACCTGGGTTTGACCACGATGGCCTCCAGCACTCCAATCCAGGCAGTGGTGATTGGTGATGTCAGTAAAACTGTACAAGCCAGCGAACAACTAATGCAGGAAGGGGTATTTGTTTCTGCCATCCGGCCACCCACAGTACCAGCCGGTACAGCAAGATTAAGAGTAACTTTTAGCGCGCTCCATACAGAAACTCAGTTTCAGAAACTGCTGGATGTATTTGAAAAATATGCCCGCTCCTGGGCTAAGGAATCCTAGTGTGAACAGCGTCCAGCGCTTACCCGACAAAAACAGAATTGCTCATGCCTTTGGCAAGGCAGCGAGCAGTTATGACAGCTATGCCTGTTTACAGCGCGATATCGCCAATAAGTTATTTTCTCATTTGGATGTGAGTGAGCCCGTTTCTATTCTTGATCTGGGCAGTGGTACCGGATATTGCGCAGGGATTCTTTCTCAGCGATTCCCTGATGCAACAATAATATCTCTGGATCTTGCTGATGCCATGTTGAGATATGCCAGGGCGAACAGTAATAAGCAACAGCAGGACACAAGTGAGTTCTGGCTTTGCGGAGATGCCGAGAATTTACCTTTTGCTGACCAGAGTTTTGATCTGGTGATCTCCAATCTGACTATACAATGGTGTGAAAATCCTCACAGGGTTTTCAGTGAGTTATTCCGGGTATTGAAACCCGGTGCGCAGGCGAGTATGAGTACGCTGGCAGAGCAAACACTGATGGAATTGAAAGAAAGCTGGGCGGCGATTGATAGCTATGTGCATGTTAATGAATTTCTGTCCTGCGAAAAAATAGTTCAATTCTCTGAAACACAGCCTTTTACCTCAGCCAAAAATATCCACACACGTGAAATCTGGTACTACGATTCACTGGGCGCCCTAACGAATGAGCTTAAGGGCATTGGTGCACATAACCAGAATTCAGGCCAGGCTTCAGGTCTGACCGGCAAGAGCAAACTGAAGAAATTAAAGCAGACTTTTGAAAATAGAAGGGTTGATGGTAAAGGGATTCCCGTTACCTATGATCTGGTGCAGTTACATCTGGTTAAATAAAACACTGACGGATAGTGAAACTTTTAGCTATTTTTTGATACTTCGATTATGTCATCACAAAAAATATTTTTTATTACCGGAACTGATACTGATGCTGGAAAGACTTTTGTGTCCTGCAGTATTTTGGCGGCGGCAAATGCACAGGGTTTAACCACGGCAGCAGTAAAACCTGTTGCCGCCGGCGTCACTGAAACATCCCGCGGTCTGCATAATGATGATGTTGTAGCTCTGGCGGAAAACTGTTCCCTGGAGCTTGCCTTGGATGAAATCAATGGCGTTTGTTTAAACGAGGCCATTGCCCCCCATATCGCTGCCGCAAGATCAGGCATAAATCTAAACGCCAAATCCATTGCCGGGCATTGTCGCAAGGTTATGGATAAAAAAGCTGACCTGACCCTGATTGAGGGTGCCGGTGGCTGGAGAGTACCGCTTTCTAATCAGGAATCCATGGCAGACATTGCCAGGTTGTTGGGAATACCGGTAATACTCGTTGTCGGTATGCGCCTGGGGTGCCTGAGTCATGCGCTGCTTAGCGCAGAGTCAATTCAGGCGGATGGTCTTGAACTGGCAGGATGGATCGCTAACCGGATTGATGCGCAGATGCCGGTCTATGAGGAAAATGTCGCGACCCTGGTGAAATTAATGCCAGCACCGATGATGGCCGAAATCCCGTGGATTGCCGATAGTGATCCTGTTGAAAAGGCCTCACGATATATCGATATGGCTGAAATTTTGTCCTGATAGTCAAAAAATACACAGGATTTGTTTCAGGACAAGTCCTGGCGTGGACTTGCCAGACACCCAATTTGTATAATCAGCGTCGTTTTTTACAATTATTATTTTGCTCCGGAATTACGCTCCGAATCGCAGAAGGAATTATCAATGACACACCATGGTAAGCACCCGGTGGAGGTTTGTGCCCTCTATCATTTTGTCAGGCTGGACGATTACGAGACATTAAGAGAACCATTGTTGCAGCAAATGCTCAATAACAATGTAAAAGGCACCATCCTGCTGGCCAATGAAGGCATAAACGGTACCATTGCCGGCAGTCCAGAGGGAATTGCGAATGTGCTGGACTGGCTTAAAAGTGATAAACGTCTGACTGCTCTGGATTATAAACTGTCCTTTGATGATGAAATTCCCTTTTACCGCGCCAAAGTTAAACTAAAGAAAGAAATCGTGACCATGGGCGTGGAAGGCATTGATCCCAAGCGTAAGGTAGGGACACACGTCAAACCTGAGGATTGGAATGCGCTGATCTCGGATCCTGATGTCCTGTTGATCGATACCAGAAACCGCTATGAAGTGGAAATAGGCTCTTTTACCAATGCTGTGGATCCACAAACGGAAACTTTCAGGGAATTTCCTGAGTATGTGGAAAATAATCTGGATCCTGAAAAACATAAAAAAATTGCCATGTTCTGTACTGGCGGTATTCGTTGTGAAAAATCTACGGCATACTTGAAAGAGAAGGGTTTTGATGAGGTGTATCATCTGCAGGGCGGTATTCTGAAATACCTGGAACAGGTGCCGGAAAGTGAATCATTATGGAAAGGCGAGTGCTTTGTTTTTGACAACAGGGTAGCGGTTAATCATCAGCTGGAAAAAGGCGATTATGACCAGTGTCATGCATGCAGGCTGCCAATCACTGAGCAGGATAAGCAAAGTGATCAATATGAAAAAGGCGTCAGCTGCCCCCATTGTTTCAACAGAAAAACACCGGAACAACAGCAGCGCTTCCGGGAGCGTGAGAAACAAATGGAATTGGCTACCAAAAGAGGAGAAGTTCATCTGGGTTCAGAAGTCACTGATCTGATCCAGCAGCGAAAAGAAGAAAAGATTCATTTCAAGGCTGAGCAGCAGCAACATGAGAAGAAAAAGCTGTAATAGTTTTTCGATGATTAAGCACGAGCATACTTGATAAATAATAAAAACAATTAAAACCTTGCAGAATTTTGCATTGGAAAAAACCGATCTGGTACTCTAACAACAGGATAGTCAGGAACTAAAACATGAATAATAAATTTTTACCTCTAGTCGTCGTCCTTGCCATATTGCTAGCTGGCTTGTATTGGGTATTTGGATTGCCCATGGTAGGTAACCCGGAGATTTCCACATCCCCTGAAGCGATTGCCCGTGGTGAATATATCTATAATGCCGGCGGCTGTGCCGCTTGCCATCAGGTTGAAGATGCCGAGGGCCCCATCGGTGGCTATGTCATAGAAGTTGAGAATCCATTTCCCAACACTTTCTACACGCCAAATATCACTCCCGATGATGAGACGGGTATTGGAGGCTGGACAGGCAGAGATTTCATTCTCGCCATGAAACACGGAAGAAGCCCGGAAGGCGGGTTTTACTGGCCCTCTTTTCCTTACCGGACTTATCAGAATATGACGGATGAAGATGTGCTGGATCTTGCTGCCTACTTAATGGCACAACCGGCTATTGCCAGTGAGGTTCCGGATCATGTATTGCCCGCTTGGCAGTTTGATTTCCTGATGGCCGGCTGGAATATTCTGGCTGACTTCATGGAAGGAGAGCCCCCTGCCATTTCAGAGGATGCCCAGGTTCAGCGTGGTGCCTATCTGGCGCGTGCGCTTGGCCATTGCGGCGAATGTCATACGCCTCGCAATGCACTGGGAATGATGATCCTTCCCCAGGAGTTTGCCGGTTCCGAGATTGTTTCCAAGCCAATTAATCCGGAAGGGCTCTCCAGCTGGACCGCCTTTGACTTTGTCGGTCTGCTACAGCTTGGTATGACGGCCAGTTTTGACTTTGTCGGTGGTGAGATGGCTGAAGTTATCGAACACACCAGCATGCTTAGCGAGGAAGACCAGGAAGCTTATGCAGCATTCTTTATTCACGAAGATGATTAAACAATTATGGTCTTTGAGTCATTAAAAACGATACAAAAAAAACGCCCCGAAAGGGGCGTTTTTTTAACAAGATTTAACTCTCGTAAAAATGCCTGGTATTAATCCAGACGGAATCTGTCATGACAGGCGCCACATTTAGGACCAATCTGACCAACCGCCTGACGTACACCACTGGCACCCTGGCTTTCCAGAATTTCAATGGCAGCAGTTGCACCGTCAACCAGATCCTGTGCCAGCTGTGCGAAGTCTTCCTGGCTGGACCAGATAGTATCAGCAGCACGAGTAGTAACATCGTTACCAGTAGTATCGGCAGCAAACAGCTCGGAAATCATTGGCGCCAGCATAATAATGCGCTGTGAACCAAGAATTGCGGCATCAGCATCAAAGTCTGCGCCGCGAGCCATCTGTCCCAGTGGGCCATTGGCAAAGGCCAGCAGCTGAAATACAGCCTGACGGCGTTTTACCGCAGCAGCAGCGTCTTCGTCAGACATCTGTGCCATGGCATTGATTGAAAAAATTGAGCTTAAAATGATTGCTCCGGTAATAATGAGTTTTTTCATTATAGTGTCCCCATTGTGTTGGTTTTTAAAAATCTGTTTCCAGTTGTTTGTTCTCGATAAAAATCAAAATTTTTATCAGGCTTTTAGTACATTCAATACCGTCAGTACCTTCAATACATTTAATACTGTAAATACTGCCTTTCAGTATTTCGCATTAATATACAGGAGGGTAATTCTTGCATTTATGCGGCTAAGTGTCAGCCCCTCAAGCGGCCCTGTTCATCAACGTTGATGGCAGCTCCAGTCGAGCCATATTGTGCCATGTTCATTCTCTCCTGTCTTCCTGTTTAAAGCGGGTTAATATTATTGGCTGAATGTTTATATCTTTCAATTCAAATGCTTACAATAGATAATCTGATTATGTGAAATCTGGAACCAGTATTGATTAATTTCACTGAATTGAAGCTGAATCCGGAAAAATGTGCGCCAGGTTCCTTAATAATTGCACAATTTTTGAGTATCAGCCCAAGATAGATGAAAAGTGTCTTGCCTGCGTCTTTCGAAACGCGTTGTTTGACCTGTTTGCGTGACTCCGGTAGGGTTGCGCTTCCTTCCAGTATGAGGATTCAAAATGGCCCGAAAACCTGCAAAATTCAACTTTGAGGACGCTCTGGAAAACCTTGCTGAACTGGTTGAAGCAATGGAAGAAGGAGAGCTGAGCCTGGAAGAATCTCTTAAAGCCTTCGAACAGGGAATAAAGCTGACTCGTGAATGTCAGGTTGCCCTGGAAAATGCCGAGCAGAAAGTTCAGCTGCTGGTGAATAGTGATGACATTCCTGAAGCTGAACCATTCGAAGAAGATGAAAACGAGGCCTGAAATAAGAAAGCAGTTAATTTTCCTCACTGAATGAATACACCCGAATATATAAAGAGTCTTCAGGATAGAGCTTCGGCTGTACTGGAATCCCGTCTCAATTTTACCGGCCATTCCGAGCGTCTGGTGAATGCCATACACTATGTCGTTCATGGTGGGGGTAAACGAATCCGGCCACTGCTTTGTTATGCCAGTGCAGAAGCGGTTGGCGGAACCCTCGACAAGGCAGACGATTGTGCCTGTGCGGTTGAGTTGATTCATGCCTACTCACTGGTTCATGACGATCTGCCTGCCATGGATAACGATGAATTAAGGCGTGGCCAGCCTACCTCTCATATAAAATTTGATGAAGCTACCGCTATTCTTGCCGGTGATGCTTTGCAATCACTGGCTTTTGAGCTATTGGCCAATGCTGAAGATATTGATCCTTCAAGCAGTCTGGAGATGATCAGGATCCTGTCTGAAGCTGCCGGATGGAAAGGCATGGTTGCCGGTCAAAGTCTGGACATAGAAAGCGCCGGCAAGATAAAAAATGAAGAAGATCTGGCATTGATGCATCGCCTGAAAACCGGCGCACTTATTACTGCCAGTGTAAAGATGGGTGCAATCAGCACCGGTCTGGCTTCCACCACATCACTGGCACAGCTTGAGATATTTGCCAACTGTATGGGGCTGGCATTCCAGATCAAGGACGATATTCTTGATGTGGAAGGTGAGACCGAGGTTCTTGGCAAGCATCAGGGTCAGGACCAGAGCCTGAACAAGCCTACTTATCCCGCAATCCTTGGCCTTGAAGAGGCAAGAAAGAGAATGTTGGCACTGTTTGAAGAGGGGACCCAGGCACTTGATTCCTTCGGCATGAACGCTGAAAAATTGAAAGGCATTGCCAGCTATATAATAGAACGAGGACATTGAACGAGCCTCTGATTGCCAATGACGCAGGTGAAGAAAGACTGTCAGTGTTGTTTGCGTTAAAATATCACGGTTTTTTCACGAGCTAATTTTCCACAGATGTTTAACGAAATTCCCCTTGAGCGGCCTGACACGCCTTTGCTCAACAGCATAGACTCCCCGGCTGATTTGCGAGAGTTGCCCATTGAGCAACTTGAACAATTGGCACAGGAGCTGCGTCACTACCTGCTTTTTACTGTGGGCAAGACTGGCGGTCACTTTGGCGCGGGTCTGGGGGTTGTTGAGCTTACCATAGCCCTGCACCATGTCCTGAACACCCCGGAAGATAAGCTTGTCTGGGATGTCGGGCACCAGACTTATCCCCACAAAATACTTACCGGACGGCGTGAGCAGTTACTTAGTATTCGTCAGGCCGGCGGGCTTGCTGCTTTTACCAATCGCAATGAAAGTGAATACGATAATTTTGGTGCAGGCCACTCAAGCACTTCGATTTCTGCGGCCTTGGGCATGATGATTGCTGCCCAGCAACAGGAGTCTGACAGAAAAGTGGTGGCAGTGATCGGTGATGGTGCCATGACCGCGGGCCTGGCTTTCGAAGCGCTCAATCATGCCGGCGATCTTGAGGGCGATATCCTGATTATTCTTAACGACAACAATATGTCTATCTCGAGAAATGTTGGCGGGCTATCCAGTTATTTTGCCCGTATGTGGGCCAGCAAGCCCTACAACGTTTTACGATCCGGCAGCAAGAAAGTGCTATCGGCTCTGCCGCCGGCATGGAAAGCGGCACATCGCGCTGAAGAATACATGAAGGGCATGGTTTCCCCGGCGACGATTTTTGAAGAATTGGGGTTTACCTATTTTGGCCTGGTCGATGGCCATGACGTGGAAGGGCTGGTCAATATACTAAATAACATAAAAGACATGAAAGGCCCCCGTTTGCTGCATGTGGTAACGCAAAAGGGCAAAGGTTATGCCCCCGCCGAGGAAGATGCTTTTGGTATGCATGCCTTGAGCAAAATGGTTTCCCGATCCGAGAAACCCACGCAAGCGACGGATTTAATTCCTACCTATTCAAAAGTTTTTGGTGACTGGTTGTGTGAGACAGCTGAAACAGATGAGAAACTGATTGCCATCACGCCGGCCATGAGCGAAGGCTCGGGAATGCGAAAATTCGAGGCAGCCTATCCGGACAGATTTTTTGACGTGGCAATAGCAGAACAGCATGCTGTAACTTTTGCCGCTGGTATGGCCTGTGATGGTTTGAAACCTGTCGTGGCGATCTACTCAACTTTTCTGCAGCGCGGCTATGACCAGCTAATCCATGACGTGGCCTTGCAGGATCTTGATGTGCTTTTTGCCATCGACCGGGCAGGGCTGGTGGGCGAGGACGGACCAACACATGCCGGTAGTTTTGATTTGTCTTACCTGCGTTGTATTCCGAATATGCTGGTAATGGCGCCTAGTGATGAGCAGGAAGCCAGAGACATGCTCACCACCGGCTTTCATCATCCAGGCCCGGCAGCGGTGCGCTATCCCAGGGGTAAAGCGACAGGTTGTGCGATTAGCAGGACACTGCAGCGGCTGGAAATAGGCAAGGCAAAAGTTTGTCGGGAAGGAAAAGGCGAGGTCGCCATTCTTGTATTTGGTACCCTGCTGGCCAGGACGGTTTCTGTTGCTGAGGAACTAGATGCTTCGCTGGTTGATATGCGTTTCGTAAAGCCTCTTGATGAAGCATTAATAAGCAGCCTTGCGAATTCCCATCAGTTGCTGGTGACAGTGGAAGAAAATGTCGTGATGGGAGGAGCCGGCTCAGGAGTAAATGAATTCCTGGAGCAGAAAGGCCTATGCACGGCCATCCTGAATCTTGGTTTGCCGGACAGTTTTCTGGAGCATGGCAAAGTAGATGAAATGCTGGCGGATTGTGGTCTGGATAGCCAGGGGATATTGAAAGCCATCAAGCAGCGACTGGCATAAATGGCGCGCCGCACCCCTACCGATATAGAAAACCTGGACATGAAATGGCATGTCATCAGGTTGTTAATTCCCTACCTGCTTGAATTCAAGAAGCGAACGCTACTGGCCTTTATTTGCCTGGGGCTGGCCAAGCTGTCCAGCATCAGTTTGCCGTTTTTCATGAAATATATTGTCGATAACCTCGACACGCAAATGTCACCGGCAGCTGGAAGCAATACTGCTGCAGTGGTTGCCATACCCATAATTCTGATCATAGCCTATGGCTTGTTCCGCTTTTTCAATGTCATGTTTAATGAAATACGCGATACCCTGTTTGGGCGTGTCACTGAAAGAACCATTCGGCGCGTCAGCCTGCAAACATTCCGTCACCTGCATAATCTTGATCTGGATTTTCATCTCAATCGCCAGACCGGCGGCTTGTCGCGTGATATTGAGCGGGGCAATTCCGGAATCAATTTTTTATTGCGATTTATGATTTTTAATATCATCCCGACTCTTCTGGAACTGCTTGTTGTTATCGGTATTTTCCTGGGGAATTACGGCTTTGCTTTTGCAGGCATCATTGTCCTCGCCATTGTTACTTATGTAGGTTATTCAGTAATAGCTACGGAGAAGCGTACGCGTTTTATTCGGGAGATGAATCTTGCGGATTCAGAAACCAACACCAGGGCAATAGATAGCCTGTTGAATTATGAAACGGTTAAGTATTTTACCAATGAGGAATACGAAGCCAGGCATTTTGATGAAGGCCTTGAAGCCCTTGAAAGCGCTAAAAGAAATAACCGCTTAAGCCTGTTTGCTCTCAATGGCGGTCAGGCCCTGATCGTATCTCTTGCCATGACCGGAATGTTGCTGCTTGCAGCACAGGGAGTAGCAGATGGCAGCATGACGCTGGGAGACTTCACCCTGGTTAATATGTTCATGATGCAATTGTTTATTCCGCTTAATTTCCTTGGCTTTGTATACCGGGAAATTAAAGGGGCAATGGCAAATATAGAACGCATGTTTGAATTGCTGGCAGAAAAACCAGGCATTACTGAAAAAGCGGATGCTGTTGCAATAAAGTTCACCAGACCCTCAATTGAATTTAAAAATGTCAGCTTCCATTATCGGCCGGACCGGGAAATTATTCAGGACATCTCATTTACCATTCAGCCAGGTCAAAAACTGGCCGTTGTGGGAGCCAGTGGTTCAGGCAAGTCCACTCTGGTGAAACTGTTGTTTCGTTTTTATGACTGTCAGTCCGGAAGCATTGAAATTGATGGCAATAATATTCTTGCTCTGACCTTACATTCCCTGCGCTCTGCCATTGGCATCGTGCCTCAGGATACCGTGCTGTTTAACGATACTATTCATGAAAATATCCGTTATGGACGTCCCGATGCCAGTGAGGAGGAAATCAGGCAGGCTATCAGGATGGCTCATCTCGATGACTTCATAGAACGATTGCCCGAAGGCATGAAAACCGTGGTTGGTGAGAGGGGGCTTAAACTCAGTGGTGGTGAGAAGCAGCGTGTGGCGATTGCCAGAACCATGCTGAAAAATCCTGCCATTCTGGTTTTCGATGAAGCAACGTCATCCCTGGATAGTAAAACTGAAGGCGCTATCCTGAAAGCCATGCGCGAAATATCGGAAGGTCATACCAGTCTGGTGATCGCCCATCGCTTGTCCACTGTGGTTGATGCAGACCAGATTCTGGTACTGGAGCAGGGACGCTTTGTTGAGGCAGGCACTCACGATGAGCTGCTGGCGCGACAGGGAAGCTATCATCACATGTGGTTTCTGCAACAGCAGCAGGAAAAAAGTGAGGCAACTACGACGGACTCTTTATAAAGACTTGGGCCGCTCGGCCTGGAGCTTTAGAGAGGAGGGATAAAAAAGCATGAATAAAAAAAGGCGCTGAATTAGCGCCTTTTTTATTTCAACGAAAGTTGTGGTTTATTAATTACAAACCATTTGTTTTCTGGAAAAACGGATTGCCATAATCATCATCCATATCCAGCAGGAACTTATTATTTTCCTGACAGATATAATCGGCAAGTTCCTGGCCTTCTGACCAGCGAATATCCCAGCTTACTGTCCATGGTTCGCTGTAAGCACCCGGGTCGTCGATAACAGCTTCGTAATGAAGTGTTTCCTTGTCGGGTCTGGAAAAGTACTCCACGGTATGCAACTGTTCTGTATGCATATAACCACCGAAATCAATCCAGGTTTTCTCATTAAAGCCGACGGTATCAACTACAAGAGTATCGTCTTCCCAATGACCTACGGAGTGGCCAAAATAGGTAAGATTTGGATCTTCTGGATGATCACGGCCGTCCATATGGATTTCACGCCAGACATGACCGCCACCCTCAAACATAACAATTATTCTGTCTCTGTCCTGAACAATTTCTGCAGGATAAGGGGTGCCCATTGAGCGCGGCCCACCTGGAGGCAGGCAGAAGCCTTCTGGATCATATTTGACGTTGTTGGACTTGTTATATTCCCACATGGCCGCTGTCCACGGCAGCATGGGAGGTTGATCACCTTCTTCATAACCAGGCATACGGGCAGCAAAATTGGTGATCCATGGCAGGTTCCACACACCATTACCACCGAGATCGACTGTACCGTCTGCCATTCTGGGCGTGGGTGTTGAAGGGCCATCTTCTCTGGCACCAGGCTGTGCCTGAACACCTGATTGCAGTAAAACTGCTGTGGCAATGGCACTTGCCATAATGGTGGTTCTAAAAATCTTGCCTGTCATTTGTTTATACCTGTTTATACCTGTTTATTAATGCACCCACTCAAAAATGTTAAGTGGTAATCAATGTTGTAGTAATTAAATCTCGCAACCTTCGCCAGCTGAGCCTTCATCAAAATCGCGTTGGCTGGTGCCGGCAAACAAACGTTCGCAAGTGTCAGCAATGACGACAGTCTGCACATTCCCTTTGAAACTTCCGTCACGGGCACGTGTACCACGAACAATGATCTCTGAACCAATTTCAAGAGTATTGCGTGTCCAGCCACGGCGCATCAGGCCATTAGGGCTGCCCATTTCAAAAGCCCACTCTTCATAGTCACCGTCTTCAGTCTCAACTTCCATGAAGATATAGGTATGCGGGTTGGTCCAGTCAACTTTTACAACAGTGCCGGTTACATGCACAGGCACAGTGGAATCAAACTCTGCAGCAAAAGAATGATGAGCCGCAGCCTGATAGGTGGTTAATGTACATAGGGCAGCAAATGCCAGTGTCAGAATTTTAGTTTTCATTTGGTTTCTCCGTAACGGGGTATACCCGATAGATAATTAATACCTTTCTACTCATTTGAGTCATTTGAGAAAGCAGGTAGCTTGTTGGTTCAATTGTTCACTTAAAAAATATAGTTACCATTGATGTTTATCAATTCAATGTTATATCGAAAGTACCTTTTGTATTTCCCAGTGTATAAGCACCACGATATTTCCTGTTGGTCCAGGAACCAAGATTGCTTAACTTTCCTTCCAGTACCAGCATGCCATCGGGCATATCTGCCTTGATGGTCAAAATCCAGTTTTCTGCATCCAGCTCTACGCTGCTCATTTCCACACCGCGGCGACCCGGATTGATTGCGCCGGATAGATCGCCATTGAATGCATCAATCAGCATACGAACTCTTACCGGATCCTCGGCAGAAAAAGGGGTTAGATTACCTGACCAGGAACCCTTGGCCGGGTGTCCTGTCTGTGAAATCGCTGGCAACGCCAGACCAAGGCAGGTGATCAATAAAAAAACTCGTGCAAACATAAATGACTCCTTAATAAAAACCGGGCTCTTGATAAAAGACTCTAGTTATTTTTGATTATTCCGAAATAGTCTCTGTAACTCTACTACTATACTCGATGCGTATAATTTTTAATTAGTATTTTTTTCAGGATACCTTAACTGCAAATAAGTAAAAATATCAAAGCAGACCCGCTATCATACTAAATTCTGGCAAATGAAATACAGTAGATGTATTCTGCTTTGCTTCTGTTCCACACTATTTGCACAAAAGAGGTAAGTAATGAGTATTTTTTCCAGATTTTTCATAGTGTTAGCTGTTTTGTTGCTTGCCAGCTGCGCCTCCCAATCTGAGGTTGAAAGTGCGCCAGTGGGGGTTGCAGACGCGGGTGAGACGGTAGCCGCCAACACGGCGAGTGATAATGATCCCAATGAATTAATTTGCCGTCGGGAACAGGTTACTGGCACAAATTTCAGAAGAAGAGTTTGCCTGACACGGGCGCAACGGGACGAGGCGCGGACATTGACTCAGCAAGAAATGCAGCAACGCCAGTCTGGGACTGTTGATCCTGGTGTTACCCAGTAATATGAAAACGGACTTCGTAAAACAAGTCCCAATATCTAATAAAATTTCACAGTAATGTTTTAACTGGGGTAGAGATTGCCGACTTATTTTCTGCCAGTTCAGAGGAATGATTTAAATGAGAGTTTTTAAAGTGTATTTTCGCGTGAAAAAGACCTTACCAATGCTTTTTCTGTTGCCATTAATCCATTCAGCTGATGTGTTGGCGCAAGTTTCCATGGCCCAGTGTGCTGAACTTGAAGACAGCCTGGAAAGACTTCGGTGCTATGACTCTGTGATGGAGAACGCTGCACCATCGAGCATGCCAGTAATCGCAGTTCCGCGGAGCAAGCCACAAGCACAGCCTCAGTCTCAGCCAGTTACACAATCAGCCCCGGAGGATGATTTTGGTAGAACCGTTTCTGTAAAGGAAACGGTTGCAGAAACCCAGAATGAAAAACCTGTTGCATTAGGGTTGACTGATATTGATGGTGCCAGTGAGATTACGGAGAGAGTTATGACTGTGGCTGCGGCCAAGCAAAACGACTTTACCGGATGGACCATTGAATTTGAAAATGGACAGGTCTGGCAACAGATTGGAACGGATGGTTACCGGATCAGAAAAGGGGAGCAGTACACCATAAGCAAAGCATTAATGGATTCATACTTATTATCAAACTCCTCAAATAACCGAAAAATCAGAGTTAGACGAACAAAGTAATCAGGGGTAAGTCAGGCTGATTGCAAGTCTCTCTTTAACGTGTAATTTTCCAGAGAATAAAAAAACCCGCCTTTTTCAAGGCGGGTTTTTTTGTGTCTTACTGTTGGTTTATAGAATCCGGAAGGATTTTAGAAGCCCCAGTTAAAACCAACACGAAGCATACGTCCACGTGGGTCGTAAAGGCCTGAGTTACTGGTTGTCAGACCATTAGCTACCAATGGTGGCTCACGGTCACCAACATTCAGCAGAGCAACAGTAGCTGAGCTCTGACCCGCAATTGGCAAGGTATAAGTATAAACCAGGTCCACCTGAGTGTAGGACGCCTCGGAAGAACGACCTTGCAGTGGGTCTGGATTAGTTACTTCAGTACCATCGGTATAACGCACAGTGCCACGCAGATAGTGATTACCTGTACGATAATCAGCAATCAGGTTAGCACGCAACTGTGGGTTACTGCCGACACCGGCAACGTTAAAGCCGTCTGTACCAGAGACATCCTGAAGCTGACCCTGCTGGTTAGTCCCTGAGTAATCATGGACATAAGCACCAGCCAGCATGAGACCGGCATTGCCGCCCATGAAGTCAAAGTCATAATCGATAGTAAAGTCGAGACCAGATGTTTCAACAGAGTTTTGGTTAACAAAGCTTGATTGGAACAAACGGATATCGAAACCAGTCATACAGCCAGCAGGTAGAGCGGATGCGCCATCCCAACGACCGGTCACTTCACAAACTTCGTTTGGACGACCGGGGAACAGCGGATGAGCTGCACTATTGGTAACGAAACCATCTGCCAGGTCAGCACGCAGAACCTGATCCGGATCTGTGCTGGTTACCAGGTTGGTGAAAGTATAATCCCACCAGGTTGCTTCAAGCGTGAGGCTGTCATTGACATCCCAGGTGACACCGATAGTCCAGTTATCAGACTCTTCGGGTTCCAGGTTCGGGTTACCCACTGCACGACCGGTAGCCTGAGTTACTTCACCACCAATAGTGGCACGACTTACCGCACCTGAGCTGATACCGTTTACGTTGTTCTCGGTAGCCAGACGGAAAGAAGAACCGGCACTGGCACGAACAAACAGGTTGTCAGTAGGTGTCCACAGGGCGCTGATTTTAGGCTCTGTTGAAGCTGTGCCTTCAGTGTCTTCATAGCGAGCTGCCAGGCCAATTTCCAGCGTATCAGCTGGGAACATGACCATTTCGGCAAATACCGCATCAGTTTCTCGCTGGGAGTCCCATTCTGTCAGGACTTCAGGTGAGAAGCCGAAACCGCCGTCTTTGGCGATTGGGCCGTAGTTGATGCTCAGGTTTTGTTTACGATACTGGTAACCAACAGCGACACCAGTAGCGCCACCGGCCATCTCAAACAGCTCACCAGTTGCAATCGCTTCCATAGTGATCAGTTCAGAATTGCCGAAAGTTTTGGGACCGAACTGCATCCACTCCAGCAACAATGGGTCGTTATAGGTCGCATCGCCAGGCTGGGCCAATAGACGGTTAGCCAGTGGATTCCAGTACTGGCAGTTACCTACACCAGGCTGTATTAACGGATTGTTTTCTGCGCCAGTGATGAAGTCCCATTTACAGTCAGGTCCACCATAACCACGAATAGCACGGGCATAACGGTCTGTGATGGTATCAACGGTTTCGTCAATCTGGTCATTCTGCGACCAGGTGCCATTAACTCGCCAATCCCATGCGCTGTCGCCAAACTGTCCGTCAAGAGTGGCAGCTGCACGATAGGTATACTGAGCCGCTTTGCTGTCAAGATCACCTTCCACGGGGCTTACCTGACGGGTAAAGATTGTGCTGTAGTTCTGCAGTGGGAAAGCGTCACCGAAAACACGGTTTGCTTCAATCACACCAGGGTTGGTTGCAGGTAACAGTCCACCAACTGAAGGCAGAGCAAGGAGAGGTACACCGGTACCGTAACCAGCTTGTACTTCTTCACGGGCAAAGCCGCCTTCAACTACCAGGTTGTTCACCCAGTCGCCGTTAAACTGATGAGTCATAACACCGAAGCCGGTCAGTCGTGACATTTCAGGAATCAGTGAGCGTGAATGGGTGAGAGAGCCACGGCAGAAAGGGTCAAAACCTCTTTTTTGACCGTCACTACCATGATTGCGGGCACCAGCTTTGTTGGTAATGCTGTCAGTGCCATCACCACCGATAGAGGAGTCTCCACATAAGGGGTCGGGGAACCATCCAGGAACCAGATCACCGCCAGCAAATGAGCCCGGGTTATAAAGGGCTGTCACCAGGCCGTTACTGCGGCGTTCAGCGCTGCGGATGTCGGCTACGTTCATAGCTTCTGAACGGTTCATGTATTCCATGGAGAAGACAACACCAGTATCGTCACCCTGCACACCAAAAATACCGGCAACCAGTACTTCTGGTACAGAGGACTGAGCTTCTGCAAACTGGGAAGAAACTCTGAATTCTGCGCCTTCAAAACTGTTACGGGTAATAAAGTTGGCAACACCGGCAACTGCGTCAGAACCGTATAGTGCAGAAGCACCGTCAAGTACCAGTTCCATTCGCTCAACCATGATGGAAGGTGCCAGGTTGTTAATGTCTACCTGGGATGCCGAGTTGGCATCGATGGTCATACGCTGACCATTCAAGAGAATCAGTGTTGCTCTTGAACCCAGGCCGCGCAAGTTGATGCTGTTAGTAACAGCGGTAAAGTTGTTGGTGGTATTGGCGCTGGAAATCTGCGGCATATCACGCACAGCTTCAGCAATGGTGACACGTTGCTGTGACTGGAATTCTTCGTTGTCCATTACGGATACAGGCGATGGCCTGTCAGCTGGACGGGAAATGAAGGAACCCGTTACCTGGATTTCTTCGATGTCGGATTCCTGGGCAACCAGGGTACCGGAAGTAGTCGCTGCTGCTGCAAAGGCAACCGCAGTGGCGAGCTTTTTGTAGCTCATTTCGACTGTTTTTTTCATGTAAATCCCCTTTATTGATTTAATTTTAATAACTGCAGTTTTCGTTAAAAAACCGAACTGGAGACAGCAAAACCATGCGACTGGTTTTGCATACCAATTCTTCAGAGTTGAATTAACGGTAAAATAGGGTGTTCAGAAAATAAAAAGCGCAGGATTGCGTAACAAGCAGTGAAGTCGCTGTTTAAAGTGGTGAAGTCCCCTTAACCAGAAAGCCCGAAATTTCTACATTTATTTGTTGGGCATTTAAGGCACGGGTCATGGTATTAGAGATAAGATCACTCTGCAAGCGCTTAATTTGCGACTTATTAATGCATTGATACTGTCAATTATTATTTGGAAAATTTTGATTGCGGCTTAAATAGCGTCTTAAAAAAAGATATCTAGCCCTGAAGAGGCTTGTATTGATGTTTCTCGTTTGCTGTAAATAGACATAGACTGGTAACGATTGCTATTTCAATAAAAAGGAAAAGGTTTATGGTTTTTTTCGAAAACAGGTTTTACACCTGCTTATTACCCGATCTGGCAAGAAAGATAATGAGAGGCCGAGATTTTCCATAAAAGGGTTCTGGCAGATTCATTATTCTACACATAAAAAAACCCGCCTTTCGGCGGGTTTTTTGTAACAGCTATAACAACAGGTGCTAGAAGCTCATGTTGTAAGACAGTCGGTACATACGGCCACGTGGATCGAACAACTGTGAACGGTCAGTGGTCAATGAGTTTGCCAACAATGGTGGTTCCTTGTCACCTACGTTCAGGATGGCAAGTGTCACGCTGGACTGACTCGCACCTGGCATGGTGTAAGTGTAAAGGAAGTCATGGAATGTGGCACTGCCTTCACTGGTGTTTGCCTCATTTGGCAGGTCAGGGAAAGCATTTTCGATACCATCAGCATAACGGGAAGTCCAACGCAGAGAATGGTTGTCACGGGCATAGGTAGCAACAAAGTTCACACGGTTCTGGGCATTTGCACCCACACCGTTAACGCCGTCACCGTCTGTACCAATCGCATCGATTCGAGCGCCAGCCTGGTTAATACCAATATACTCATCCACATAAGTACCCTGCAGTCTAAGACCGGCATTGCCGCCCATCAGATCAAAGTCATAAAGGATGGAGTAGTCCAGACCACTGGTTTCTACAGCTGTCTGGTTGGCGAAGGATGATGTGAACAGACTGAAGTCCAGACCGGTAATACAACCAGCGGGTAAAGGATCTCCACTAGCTACACCAGCCCAACGTCCAGTAATTTCACACACTTCGTTTGGACGACCAGGGAAGATAGCGTTACGTGGATCATCAACAAAGCCATCGGCAATGTCGGCAACCAGTACGTCATCCGGGTCAATCTGGGCAACCAGGCTGGTGAAATCATAAGACCAGTAGTTGGCTTCCAGAGTCAGGTTGTCATTAACATCCCAGGTAATACCCAGAGTCCAGTTATCAGATTCTTCTGGGGACAGATCCGGGTTACCCGCTGCGATAGCACGGGCCTGAGTCACTTCACCACCGATTTCACGAACGGTAGTACCGGCAGCGCCGATACCAAAGCTCTGGAATTCAGTTGGCAGTCGGAAGGAAGAACCGGCAGAACCCCTGACAAACAGATTGTCAGAAGGCGTCCACAGGAAGCTGGCTTTTGGTTCAACAGAGCTCTGACCATTGGTGTCTTCATAACGTGCTGCGAAACCAAGTTCAAAGGTATCTGTTGGGAACATAACCAGTTCTGCGAATACAGCTTCTGTAGTACGCGTGGAGGACCAGTCACTTACAACCTGTGGAGCAAATCCAAGACCACCGTCTTTCTGGATTGGGTCTACACCGAAATCCAGAGTCTGACGTCGATACTGGGTACCTATTGCAAGACCGGTAGCACCACCACCCATTTCCCATAACTCACCAGTAACAATGGCTTCAATGGCATGGAGTTCTGCGGCGCCCTTGTCTTCACCACCAAAGGTCATCCATTCCTGCAGTGAGCGAGTGTTATAAGTAGCATCACCAGGTTGTGCAATCAAACGGCTGGCAAACGGGTTCCAGTATTCGCAGTTACCCACACCAGGCTGCAGCGCAGCTTCATTGGCCAGACCCTGAACCAGGCTGCCTTTACAGTTTGGACCACCATAGCCTTCCAGGGCACGGGCGTAACGGTCAGCAATAGTATCTGCTGTAGCCGAAGTCTGCTCATTGAATGACATGGTACCGTTTACCTGCCAGTCCCAGCCATCAGTCAACATGCCTTCCAAAGCGATACTGGAACGGAATGTGTTTTGACGTGCAAAGGAGGTCAGGTCGCCTTCCAGCGGGCTGGCCTGACGAGTAAAGATTGTGCGGTAATCCTGAAGTGGGAAAGTGCCACCGCTACGAGCGTGGGCATCAATAACACCGGGATTGGTTGCAGGCATCTTGGTATTGATACTGCTCAGTGCCAACAGTGGCACACCAGTACCAAAGCTGGACAGAGTTTCAACACGGGCAAAGTTCATTTCTACACGAGCACTTTGCAGGAAGTCATTATTGAACTGCTTGGTAGCAACAGCCATACCAGTGAGCTGGTCATTCTGAGGAATAATAGTACGCTGTAAAGACAGGGTACCACGACAGAATGAGTTGGTGCCGTCAAACAGACCATTACCATCATGCAGAGTGGCACCGGCTGGATCCCAGATTACGTTTTCCTGCAGGCCACCGATTTCAGGGCTGCCACACAAAGGATCGGCAAAGAATCCACCCTGAACACGAACATCACCTGGACGGGGTGGTCCAAGCGCTCCAAAGGTACCAGGATTGTACAGACCGGTAATCAGGCCTTCACCCAGACGTTCGTTGTCGTAACGTTCTTCGGCGTCCATACGATCAGTACGCTTCATGTACTCAATACCCATGACCAGACCCATGTCGTCACCCTGAACACCGAAAATACCGGCGACTACGACTTCAGGTGTCGACATCTGCGCATCGGCGTGCTGAGTAGATACCTGGATTTCAGCGCCTTCAAAATTGTTACGGGTAATAAAGTTGGCCACACCGGCAACCGCATCAGAACCGTACAGTGCAGAGGCACCGTCAAGTACCAGTTCCATTCGCTCAACCATGATGGCAGGCGCCAGGTTATTGATGTCTACCTGTGATGAGCTGTTGCCATCGATAGTTTGACGCTGACCATTTAACAGAATCAATGTAGAACGGGCACCCAGTCCTCGCAGATTGATACTGTTGGTAGGCGTGTTCCAGTTACCAACGGTGTTGGCTGATGAAATCTGTGGCATATCACGCACAGCTTCAGCAATGGTGACACGCTGGTTAGCCTGGAGCTCTTCGTTGTCCATTACGGAAACAGGTTGTGGTCTGTCAGCTGGACGCGAAATAAATGAACCCGTTACCTGAATTTCTTCGATGTCCGATTCCTGTGCAACCAGGGTACCGGATGTAGTCGCTGCTGCTGCAAAAGCAACCGCAGTGGCGAGCTTTTTGTAGCTCATTTCGACTGTTTTTTTCATGTAAATCCCCTTTAGTGATTTAACTATAAAAACTGCAGTTTCCGTTAAGTCACTCTGATGGATAGGCTGCTAACTAAGGGTAAGTTAGGTAAGCCAATCCATGGGAGTTTGTTAACGAGGATAATGGGAGTCAAAAATCAAAGCGCAGTATCACCACGGACAAGCGGTGACGCTGCTATTTACTGTTAATGAAGCCCCTGTTTTTAAGCTGGAAAAGTCTTGCATTTGAACTTTTTTTGCACAATGACCTTTTCAGCATCGAGCATCATAGTAAAGATAGGGGGGCAGTGCAAGTATTTAATTTACTTTTATTTATGCCTGTAACATATTGAATTCTATCGTGAATAATGATTTTTTTTTGTTGCACGGCAAAGCTTTGCTGCAATGGTTTTTCCTTAGGTATGTGCATCGCTTGCAGAAATACAGCAGAAATAATCGTAACTTATTGAAAAATAGCTACTTTACTTCCCAGATATGACCACTGTTCAGCAAGTCTTGCAGTTTGCCTTCACCACGGTTTTCTCGTAATGTCAGGCGCTGTTGTTCCAGATCGCTGACATAGGCGCTTACCGGGCGATGGTAAAGAATACCGACAGCCACTGGAAAGTCCGGGCCCTGCATGGCTGCCAGGAGGTTGGCCTGGGTAATGCTGGTTTTGTCATGCACCAGAACTTCTTCAAGCGTCACGTCGTCACCCAGTGTCACCACTTCCAGTTCCAGGCTTTCCCGATTCAGGCGCAGACCCTTGTTGTTTTCTTTTCCAAATAACAGGGGTTGACCGTGCTCCACTTCGATGCGGAAATCCGGCGCAATTTTCTTGTCTTTTACCTGTTCGAAAATGCCGTCATTATAGATAGGGCAATTCTGCAGAATTTCCACGAATGAGGCGCCTTTATGCAGATAACCTTCCTTGATAACGGGGCTCAGATGTTTCATTTCGGTATCGATTGATCGGGCTACAAACGGGGCGCCGGCACCCAGTGCAATAGCGCACGGGGATAAGGGTCTATCCACCGATCCTTCTGGCGTAGAAGGTGAGCGAGTACCCACTTTTGAGGTGGGGGAGTATTGCCCTTTGGTTAATCCGTAGATCTCGTTATTGAACAGGAGAATGTTCAGGTCCACGTTTCTGCGCAGGGCATGCATGGTGTGATTGCCGCCTATACTCAAGGCGTCGCCATCGCCAGTGATCACCCAGACATCGAGGTCCGGATTGGCCAGTTTGACGCCGGTAGCCACTGATGGGGCACGGCCATGAATAGTATGAAAGCCATAGGTATTCATGTAATAGGGAAAGCGTGACGAGCAGCCAATTCCCGAAACAAAAACATGATTTTCCTTGGCCTGGTCCAGTTCCGGCATCAGCTTCTGAATCGTCTTCAGGATGGCATAATCGCCACAGCCCGGGCACCAGCGAACTTCCTGGTCCGAGGAATAATCAGCTACTGTTAGCTTGTCCACTGCCTGATTCATGTTGCTGCTCCGGAATTACGTATTATTACTAAAAATTATTAGGCCAGTTCAGCCTTGATGGCATTGCTGATTTCCCGAATCTTGAACGGCTGTCCGGATACCTTGTTGAGCCCCTTGGCATCAATAAGGAATTCCGAGCGTAGTATTTTCACCAGTTGTCCGGTATTCATTTCCGGCACCAGT
>Ga0255756_1001599_pt1 | contig 25561 bp, 20 predicted proteins | sample 011ome_20_FD_179956 | JGI IMG/M metagenome (GOLD analysis project Ga0255756, IMG submission 179956) | Coastal salt marsh microbial communities from the Groves Creek Marsh, Skidaway Island, Georgia - 011509CT metaG (version 2) | ecosystem: Environmental > Aquatic > Marine > Intertidal zone > Salt...
GGCGACCTTGGTCGCCTTTTTTGTAACTTGTAACTTGTAACTTGAGACTTGTAACTTGTAACTTGTAACTTGAGACTTAGTTTTAAAGCCCCTCATTCATTTCCTTCACTTTCTGTTTAAGCTCTTCCTTGTAGTCAGAAAGTTTTGCTGCCACGTCCTGATCAAAAGCCCCGATTATTTCTGCCGCCAGTATGCCGGCATTTTTTGCGCCATTGAGGGCGACGGTCGCTACCGGCACACCGTTAGGCATTTGCAGAATTGACAACACAGAATCCCAGCCGTCTATTGAATTACTTGATTTGATGGGAACTCCAATGACCGGCAAGGTAGTCAGCGAGGCAACCATACCAGGTAAATGTGCGGCACCACCGGCACCGGCAATTATTACACGCAAACCCTTCGACGCAGCTGTTTTGGCATAATCCATCATAGCCTCGGGAGTACGGTGGGCTGAGACAACGGAAATTTCCGACTCAATGCCGAATTGTGACAATGCATCGGCAGCCCTTTTCATAACATCAAGGTCAGAACTACTGCCCATGATAATGCCAACTTTGTACTGCTGTGTTGCGCTCATGAAATCACCTTTATCACTTTTTTTACTTCTTCAACTTTGCGTTTTAATGCATCTGCGTTTTCGTCAACGATGGTGACATGACCCATTTTTCTTTGCGGGCGGGTTTCTTTTTTACCGTACAAAAAGATACTTGCTCCCTCGATGGCCAGCAAATCATCCAGCCCTTCGTACTTCGCTGGCCCAGTATAGCCGGCTTCCCCCAGCAGATTTACCATAGCTGAAGGTAAAATAATATCTGTAGCGCCAAGAGGAAGACCCAGAATAGCTCTCAGGTGCTGCTCATATTGCGAGGTAATGTTGGCATTGATGGTTTGATGGCCACTATTGTGGGGTCGGGGTGCGACTTCATTCACCAGCACTTCGCCATCACGAGTGACAAACATTTCCACGGCCAGCAGACCCACCAGGCCAAAACTCTCAATAACCTGACGGGCTATTTTCTCTGCTTTTTCTTCAATTTCCGGAGACACTTCGCTGGGCGCGAAAAGATAATCCACCAGGTTGTGTTCCGGGTGAAATACACATTCCACTGCGGGGAAAACTGATACTTCGCCCTTACTGTTCCTGGCAGCAATAACAGAAATTTCGCAGGCAAAATCAACCAGGGTTTCGAGTAATCCGGGAGCATCGAAGCCTTTCTCTATATCTTCTGCACTTCTGATGCGTTGTACTCCACCACCGTCATAGCCGCCAGTGCCGAGTTTATTAAAAGCAGGAAGAAAATCCATATGCTGCTTGATCGCTTCGCGATTATCTACCAGGACAAAATCAGCTGTTGGAATGCCATGTTCACGATAAAACATTTTCTGGCGACGCTTGTCCTTGATGATGTCGATAATGGCAGGTTGTGGATAGACAGTGAGTCCCTCTTCCTCAAGCTTCTTCAGGGCTCCCACATTCACATTTTCAATCTCGATAGTGAGCATATCGACAGTTTTACCGAACGCATAAACAGTATCGAAATCAGTAATATCACCTGGCTTGAAACTACTGGCAAGCAGGCTGCAGGGAGCATTGGCGTCCTTATCGAGGACACTGGAATGAAGGTCAAAATTGGTACAGGCCTGTATCAGCATGCGACCAAGCTGGCCGCCACCGAGAATGCCTAATTTGAAGTCCTGATAGAATGCTTTCATAGGGTCTCAAAGAGAGTCTTTTCTTGACGAAAGCGGCGCATCATACCATCCCGAACACAGGAAGAAAACAACTAAAAGCCCTTGATTCTATTATGTTTTATGGGGTTATTGCAGAAAGTTCGGCAAGCGTGATACGAAACAGGTCGCGCTGCTCATTGCTTAACAGCAAAGTATTGTCATCATCCCAGATAACGGTTTCTACCTGATCAAGCACATCAGTATCCAGTTGATAGCGGCTTGAGTCTGAAGACAGCCATTGATCACCCTCCTGCGGCCGCTGAAAAAGCCAGAGCGCATCATAGGAAATTACCGCCAGAGTCTGACCATCCGGTGACAATTCGGCGCCTGTTACAGCCAGCATATTTTCATTGCTGTCCACCAGGGTCAGTAAATTATCACGCTCGGTGTAATCTGTATCCAGCCGGTATAAATTAGCACCGGGCTCCATACGCAGACCGCTGAATGTGCGATGCTTGGTAATCAGATAAAGTTTACCATCGGCGCTAAACAGTGCTTCACTATCAAAGTGTTTTTTTCCTTTGCCGGGAAATTCCATTTGTTCCGGGTAACTCACCGGCAAATGTTTGATGGCTGCAGACTGGGTAGAGGCTGTCGGGTCAATCTCACTGAGCATATAAATGCCAAGATCCCGCCGCCTGTTAAAGTTGTTTCCGGTGTCTGCTACATAGATATGATTGTCATCAGCAGTCATCGACTCCCAATCGATATTTTTGCTGTAGAGCACATTAAAACCCTGCCACTGCTTTTTACCTGCCTGCTTTTCTTCCCCGTAATAGGTAAAACGCGAATAGGTGGGAATGATATTTTGTCCCTTGCTGTTGATGGCAAATATTTTTGCCTCGGCACCGCTGTCATTAACTACCCAGTAGGTATCCGGATAGGAACGACTTTTAACCATGCCACTGATTTCATTAAGGGGTTCAGCCGTTATTCTGGCAACAATCGTTGGCGCAAAACCGCCCGCTGCCCAGCTGTGGGAAACGAGAAAGGTTATGGCACCAACAATAGTCAACAGAAACAGGACATGCCTGTTTCGCTTTTCTGTGGACGGCTTCATCTATTTCATCTGAGCACTTGATTCAGCCTGTTTATGCAGCGAGTCATGAAGTTATTCATGCAGTTCTGCATCTTCCTCTGTCGGCTCTGGTGCAGGGGCAGGTGCCGGTGCAGGACGACCACCGCCAAAGGGATTCGGTGGTGCATTCTTGGCTTCATTTGCCAGGCTTACCACATAGGCGCGCACGGCATTGGCATCTTCGGCAGTAAGATAGTCAGCAAAAGACACCATGCCATTATTCTGCAATGCTCCATCTATAACGATGGCATTAAACAGGGCCGCATTATTCAGTGCTGCTGCCACTTTGAGATCCGGGAACAGACTGCTGACCCGGCCATTATTACCATGACAGCTGGCGCAATGTTCATTGTAGTGCGCCTCACCCTGTGCCAGTAATTCCGGGCTGCCAAAATTTTCCGGGGGATTAAGTTCCGGTGGGGTATAGCTGATCATTTCCGGCAAGGTTGCGGTTCCGCCAATTTTGTAGACCAGCAGGCGCGCGTAATTAGGTGCCCAGTAACCGGCGCCGCGCCGGCTCTGCCCTGCTACTACGGCAATATACTGTTCACCATCAATTTCATAACTTGCCGCGCCGCCAACAATGCCGGACTGAGTATCCGTGGTCCAGACCCTGTCGCCGGTATCCGCGCGGAAAGCAGAGAAGGTGGAATCGGAGGTACCCTGAAATACCAGATTACCCGCAGTAGTCAGTACGCCTGAACGGGACCCGCCCTGGCGTTGCTGCCACACAGCTTCTTTAGCCACCGGATCCCAGGCCAGCAGATAGGAACCTGCCCCTTCCAGCTCTGGTGCCGGATCCTGCGGTCGCTTACCAACATTGATCGACAGCAACTGATTACCCATCTTGGCGCCAGCTTCTGCCACCAGTGGGAAACTGCCATAATTTGTCGGAATATACATGTATCCGGTATCCGGATTAAATGCCATAGGATGCCAGCTGTGGGCGCCACCGGCCGAAGGCACAACATGGAAACCACGGTCGCCGAAAGCCCCGTAATTTGCTTCCGGGTTAATAATCGGTCTGAAATTTTCGTCAAAGCCAAGCATCCAGTTCGCTGTCGGCACATACAGGTCTGCAGACAAGACTTCCCCCGTAGCGACTTCAATCACATAGAAGACACCATTTTTGGGCGCCTGCATGACAACATGACGTTCCACGCCATTTATCATCAGATCGGCTGTGACCAGTTGCTGGGTATTGTCAAAATCCCAGCTATCTTCAGGAGTAGTCTGGTAATGCCAGCGGTACTCTCCAGTGGAGGCATCAAGGGCAACGATAGAGGCGGTGAAAAGGTTGTCACCGCCACCTGGAGAACGAATTTCTGCTGGCCAGGGTGCACCGTTGCCGGTCCCTATGATGACCATGTCGGTTTCAGGGTCATAAGTAATGGCATCCCAGGGCGTACCACCGCCTCCGGTTTCCCACCAGTCACCATTCCAGGTTTCTGCTGCCCATTCAAGTTCCGGCTGTTCGAAACCCAGTTCCGGATTACCCGGTACTGCCCACCAGCGCCATAACTCTTCTCCGTTACTGGCATCGTAGGCGGCCATATAACCACGCATGTGAAATTCAGACCCGGCTTCACCGATGAAGATTCGGCCATTGGCAATACGCGGCGCACCGGTAATAGAAAGCTGTTTTTCACGATCAGTAGCTTGTACTTCCCATGCCAACTCCCCTGTCACGGCGTCTACAGCAACCAGGCGCCCATCAAGCGTACCCCAGATAATCATCCCGTCCCAGGCTGCCACACCGCGATTAACGATACCGCAGCATAGATTAACCGCCCATTCACCGGGCACCTTCGGGTCATATTTCCATAATTGCTCACCACTTTGAGCATCAAAGGCATAAACCTTGCTCCAGGGAGAAGAAACATATATCCGCCCATCTACCACCAGTGGCGTTGTTTCATAACTGCCCCCCCGTTCCGCGAGGTCACCAAACCAGGCAAGTTCCAGTTCATCAATATTGTCAGGCGTGATCTGATCCAGTGGGCTGTAGCGCTGTTCACTGTAGTTATTTCCGTAAGAAGACCACTGGCTATCGTTATCGACAACAGATGTTGTTGATACGCTGGCCATAGACGCTGTTGACGACGAGGCGACGACTTCTGGCGCCGCATTATCGGCAGGATCATTGCAACCTGCCAACATGGCAAGTAAGGTTAAACAGATCGTGTTGATGTTAATCAGCTTTCGCATGAATGGATTCCCCTGGGTTTTCGAGCACAGTATTGATAAGACCTGCAATAGTACAGGCCAGATAACATCCAGTGCAAACTATGGATTGTGGAGAATGGGCAGAAAAGCTAATAGCCCATGGATTGATTATAGATATAAACCGACAGTGCTTTGATGGTCGCCGCATTTAATGTCTGTGACCAGGCTGGACAGGACTCTGTACGCCCATTGGCGATAACGTCATAAACTGCTTCGCGCGCTGAGCCAAACAACCAAACATCATCAGATAAGTCTGGCCCACCAAAGGCCTTGTAGCCGGCGCCATCATCGCTATGGCATTCTGCGCATAGCACAGTCAGACCGGCCACTCTTTCTACCGCAGTAGAGTCATGTTCGTCTCCGCTGATACTGTAAACGTAATCAACCAGATCATTTAATTGCTGCTCGCTAAAACCAAGTTCACCGTAGCCAGGCATCTGGGAAAAACGGGTATCCGGGCAGGCTCCATAACGTTTGATTTCATCCGGACATTCGCTATTGAGCACGCCGTAAAGAATCGTCTGCATAATTTCAAAAACTGCTTCAGACTGTGTCATTTCAAAACCGCTTACGCCCCAAAGCCAGTCATAATCCACCAGGTTTGGCACCCCGCTCTGCCCGGTAAGGTTTGCGCCGTGACAGGCAGCACAATGATTACTGACAGCCTGTGTTGCCAGTGTTTCCATATGACTTTTAAGCGCTGAGTCCGCAGCGATCATATCCGGTGAAGCAAGCAACAAAGCCTCGTCCAGATTCCTTTGCGCAAACGTAACTTGAGAGCAAAGAATCAATATAAAAGTAGAAAGAAAAAAACTGCATGAAGAAAGGCTCAGTCGCATGTCATGCTCCCGAAAAAATGATGGAAAAACTAATTTAAGTGATATGGAGACTATAGAAAAGTACTAATAACAAAGTGATTGATCAGCATCAATAGCAAGGAAGAGAATACAAAAGTGTGTTGGAAAAATGTTCAACAGTATTAATGTTGATCAGCTTTTAGTCCCCTGAGGACAAAATCAATATGGGTTTGTGTATATGCGTCCATATCCAGTGGCGAGTGGGATTCAAACTGAAGGCGCCAGATAGCACTTATCATGGCAGGCGCCATCAGTATCTGGGTAAATTCCACCGGGAAGTTATCTCTGAATTCGCCACTTTCCATCCCCTTTTTAAGTATGTTTTGTAAAAGCTCCTGATTGCTGCTGACGATCTCCTTGAAAAAGAAATCTGCCATATCCGGAAAACGGGACGCCTCCCCCATGATCATTGCGACCAGTTGCGGCATTCTGTCCTGGTGTAAACCCAGATACATACGTTGAAAATGGATGGTGAGTAGCTCCGTCGCGCTGCCCTTGAATTCAGCAGCGTGAATTTGCGCAGCATCACGCATCGGGAAAAGGTTCTTGCGTACCACTTCCTGAAACAGGCTTTCCTTGCTGTCGAAATAAAGATAGATAGTGCCCTTGCCAATACCTGCCCTGACGGCCACATCATCCAGTTTGGTGGCAGTAAACCCCTGCACGGCAAACTCTTCGAATCCGGCATCAATAATGGCATTGCGTCGCACTTCCTTTTGCAGTTCGCGCTTGCTTGGAGTCTGAGATACCTGTGCTTGCAAAAGTGTCCCCTTAAATATTCCTTGACAATATAGTCAAAAATTATAAAACTGACTGACCAGTCAGTCAATGAATAATCTTTTGAGCCGGAGGCTCGATGAACACCTCGAATAATAGCGCAGTAAAACCAAGGAAAACCCTGTGGTTTTTCGTCAGCATCGCCATTCTTGGTCTTGGAATAGCCAGTTATATTTTACTGAAGGCACTTAAACCCGTGCCTAAACAGCTAGATCAGGCAGTCCTTGTGCCTCAAGTACAAACCAATGCTCTCGAACATAGGGCAACCCCGCTTGTCATTCAGGGCAATGGCATAATCACGCCCAGAGCAGATATCTCACTATCGTCCCAGGTGAATGGTGAGGTCGTTGAATTGCATGACAACATGGTAAGTGGCGGAGCTTTTAAAAAGGGAGAGCTGATGGTACGGATTGATCCACGTACCTTTGAAGCCAATCTTGCTGAAGCCGAAGCTAACCAAAAAGCCAATCGCAGTAATCTCGACTTTATCAACAAGCAGTTAACACGGCTTCAATCCCTGTTTAATGACGGTTTTGTTGGAGAAGAAGGTCTGGATGAGGCTATTAGTCGCAGGGACCAGACCCTGGCTACTATTGCCCGCCAGGAAGCCATTATCCAGATGCGCAAACTGGAACTGGAACGAACACGAATTACCGCCCCTTTTGACGGCATCGTCTATGAAGAAAGTATCGATCTCGGCGACATCGTTTCTCCGGGACGCGAGCTGGCCCGTTTTTATGCCAGCGATGAACTGGAGGTCATCGTCGCTCTGAACGCAGATGACTCGGTGTTTATTCCTGATCTCTGGCAAGAAAATAATCCCCAAAATAGAAATGCCTGGGTCAGTGTAAATCATGGCGGGAGAACCTATCAGTGGCCAGGTTATGTTCACCGGGTTGAGTCCGATATCGATCGGGTTACACGAACTGTCGATGTCGTGGTTCGTATTCCATCGCCGTTTAGCCATGGCGAACTTTTAGGCACCAAAGTTACTGATATCCCGATTGAAGCCCCTCCTCTGCTCGTTGGCATGTATGCCAACATAGGCATTGAAGGTATGGCTTTACCCGGACACTTCGTGATTCCGGTCAGTGCCTTGCGCCAGAATAATACTATCTGGACAGCAAGGTCTGAAGGCACCTTGCAGGTCACACCGGTTGAGTTTGTTCGCCAGGAAGGCGATATGGCGGTCTTGATGGCGCCTGATTTAGCTGAAGGTACACCAATTATTATCAGTGATATCGCCCTCATGACAGACGGCATGCGTATTCAGGCAGAACCTGCCAGCTTACCGCCGTCCGGTGTCCAGGGAGCAATTCAATAATGAATGGAATAATAGCCTGGATGGCTCGTAATGGTGTCGCTTCCAATCTGCTGATGGTATTTATGTTGGTGGCTGGTGCAACCAGTTTCTTTCAGATCACTGTCAAATTATTTCCGGAGGTCAATCTCGACCAGATCACTATTCGGGTGGTTTATCCCGGCGCCTCCCCCACTGAAGTAGAAGAATCAATTATTCGCCGCATTGAAGAAAAGGTGGAGAGTGTAGAAGAGATTCAGGACATTACTGCGGTCGCAGCAGAAGGCATGGGCACCGTTACTGTCGAACTGATTCGTGGCGCCGATACACAATTGCGTATGGATGAAATCAAGTCCGAGGTAGATCAGATTGTGACCTTCCCGGTAGATGCGGAAGAGCCACAAGTCAGCCTGCTCAGCAATTCCCAGCGAGCCATGCAGGTAGTCGTGGCCGGCAACACCAGTGAACGTGAATTAAAAGAACTCGCTAACCGGATCAAGGATGAACTGACCTTTAAACAGGGTATCTCAATCGTCAATATTTCCGGTACCCGCGCCTATGAAATCTCGATCGAGGCCTCCAATGATGCTTTGCGCAGCCAGGGCTTGACACTAACGGACATTTCCAGCGCAGTACGCCAGGAAAGTCTTGAACTGCCGGGTGGAGAGCTGGAAACAGCGAATGAAGAACTGGTGCTGCGAACACTTGGCAGAAACTATAATCAGCGCGATTTTGAAGAAATCGTTCTGCGTACTGGCGATAACGGTGGACGCGTTGTACTTGGTGATGTAGCCACTGTCATGGACGGTTTTACTGACAATGATCTTATCAATTTATATGACGGTATCCCTGCCGCGATGATCAATGTAATGCGTGTGGGTGATGAACAGATTCTGGAAATTGCCGAGACCGTTGAACGTTACCTGGTGGAAGAACTCCGCCCTACCCTGCCTGAGGGCGTTTTTGCCGTGGTCGGCAGAAACGAAGCCTCTGTTATCAAGGATCGATTAAGCATTCTTGTTGAAAATGGCATCATGGGCTTAATCCTGGTGATTTTGACACTAACCATATTTCTGGAATTCAGGGTCGCAGCCTGGACCAGTCTGGGCATCATGATTTCCTTTATTGGTGTCTTTGCCCTGATGCGCGTCTTTGGCACCTCCATTAACGTGCTGTCTTCCATAGGCTTTCTGCTCGCCATCGGTATCGTGGTAGATGACGCCATTGTCGTCGGTGAAAATATTTTTGCGCGCCAGGAAACCGGCATTCATCCATTACGAGCGGCCATCGAAGGGGCCCAGCGAATTTCGATTCCGGTTATTTTTGCTGTAGCCACGACCATTGCCGCCTTCAGTTCCTTACTAACCCTTCCAGGCACACTGGGTGGTCTGCTGGGCGACATTCCAGCAGTAGTAATTGGTGTTCTCTTCCTTTCAGTGGCGGAGGCATTACTGGTATTGCCCTTTCATTTATCTCATCCGCCAAAGAAAGAAAAGAAATACAACCGGTTGACACAGGCATTGGATAATCTGCATAAAAAGGTGGCTCGCGGCTTTAAATGGTTTGTCGAAGGGCCCCTGCACAGATCGCTTGAATTTGTTACCCATCATCCCTGGGTAGCCATCTCTTCTTCCATCAGCTTATTATTTATTACTGCAGGCATTATGGCCGGCGGTTATGTGAAGTTTACCTTCTTCCCGGAAATTGAGGGCGATAATGTTATTGCGAGTGTTGAATTACCTTCGGGCGCAACTGTAGAGAGAACCCAGGCTGTCGTGGATCGCCTGGAAGCAGAAGCCATCCGTCTTGGTGAGGAATACAATGCGTTGTCTGATAATGGTCAGGCAATAAAATCCGTGAATATACTGGTAGGTGCACAGGACAGCGGCCAGCCAAGCCCCCTTGGTTCCTCTGGCGGTGGCGAAAGCCCCAATGTGGCAACCATTGTATTGGAAATGACACCTCCGGAGGATCGCGATTTTGCGGCAAGCGAATTCGAAGACCGCTGGCGTGAAGCGGTGGGCCTGGTACCGGAAGCTCGCAAACTGACTTATTCCTCAGAACAAATGAGTTTCGGTGATCCGGTCAGAGTGGAATTAACTGCTGCCAGTGATAACACTCTGTCGTCTGTAGTCGATGAAGTGGAGACCGCTCTGCGCCAGCTAACCGGTGTATTTGATGTAAAAAATGACCGGGACACCGGCAAGCGGGAAATAACCTTCACGCTAAAACCGGAAGCGCGAACCTATGGTCTGACCCTGCAGTCACTGGCTTTCCAGATCAGGGCAGCTTTCTTTGGCGATGAATCATTACGTGTGCAACGCGGGCGAGAAGATGTGCGAGTCTATATTCGTCTTCCTGCTGAAGAGCGCAATTCTGTCGATGACCTGCAGTCCTACCGAATACGCACACCCCAGGGTTTTGTTCCGCTGGGAGAAGTAGCAGAGTTGGTGGAGGGTACCAGCCCAACGACCATTCAACGCAGAAATGGTCGCCGTATCATTGCGGTAACCGCCAATGTGGATACGGCTACCATTACCAGTAATGAAGTGAACTCCTATATCACCTCTACATTAATGCCTGGCATCCAGCAAAACTATCCTGACCTGACCTATGACTTTGGTGGTGAGCAACGTGAGCAGGCCAGAACCGGCCCTGCTATCGTATTAAACTTCTTCTATGCGCTTGTCGCTATCTACGCGATGCTGGCAATTGCCTTTAAATCCTATATTCAGCCTCTTATAGTAATGATGGTCATCCCCTTTGGCGTTTTCGGCGCCATCATGGGCCATCTGATTATGGGAATGAACCTTTCGCTACTCAGCATTTTTGGAATTATCGGTCTTTCAGGTGTAATTATTAATGGCGCGCTGGTCATGATCGATTTTATTAATGAGGAAGTACGCAATGGCATGGAATATCACAAGGCGATTGTAGAGGGTGCTAAAAACCGTTTCCGGCCAATTTTTCTCACCTCCATTACTACCTTCTTGGGCGTGGCGCCGCTTGTGTTTGAAACCAGTGTACAGGCCCAGTTCCTGATTCCAGTCGCTTTGAGCGTCGGTTTTGGGGTACTTTTTGGCACCGCCATCCTGTTAGGACTTGTACCTGCCATGATGTCACTGATCAAGGCGCCAAATCTGGAAATGGAACTTGATCACAGCGGACAGCCAGTGGGGGATTACTACCAGGAAGCGTGATCTATTGTGTGATGCCAGGCTTAACAAAAAGCCTGGCGCCAATGAAGGGTTACTTCAATAATTTACCAAGGAATATGAGAACCTTCGCCCAGGCATCTTCACTGGCTGCTTCATTGTAACGCTCAGCAACAGGAAAATTCTGAAAGGCATGACCGGCATCATCATACTGATGAAATTCGTATTCGATACCAGCTGCATCTAGGGCTCTGGCATAGTCCGCTACATCATCTGGCGAAGGGTTGCTATCGTCATTACCAAAAAAACCGATAACCGGACACTCGATATTTGCAGCCAGATCAATTGGCGCTACGGCACCGTCACCTAATCCCTTTTTAATATTGCCGCCATAAAACACAGCCAATGCACGAAAACTTCTGATATAACATGCTGCAAGCCATGCTACGCGACCACCCCAGCAATGCCCGGCCATGGCGATTCTGTTCTCGTCTACGCCAGATTGTTGAGCCAGCAACTCAAAAGCGGCAGATATATCAGCCAGCATCCAGTCATCCCGGCTCTCCGCTTTCTTCTTATCCAGAGAATCAGTTTTAGGCCACCAGTGAAAAATAAATGGGACCGCCACGGCATAACCATTTGCGGCAAAGCGTCGAGCTGTTTCCAGGGTAAAAGTATCGTTTTCAATGCCGGCATGCCCGACGGGTATATGCTGAGCCAGGACAATGCCGGGTAGCAGAGTGTTGGCAGCGGGTATGAACAGGAAGACATCCATGGCACTGCCCTGAACATCAACGGTAACAACCTCGTAATCTGTAGTATTCATCAAACTATATCTGTTTTATCCACTTCATTAACCAGTAGCTGGCCATTAACCATACGATTCAGATTTTCAATAAAAAGATCATCACTGCGTTGTCGCATGCCACTACCGGCATTGGAACAATGGGGCGTCATACTAATTGCGGGATGATTCCATATCCAGGAGTCTTCGGGTAACGGCTCATCTACGAACACATCAAGAATGGCATGACCAGGTCGCCCTGCATCCAGGGCCTGACGCAGATCGTCTTCAACCACCAGATCACCCCGGGCCACGTTAACCAGAACAGCATTATCTTTCATTCTACCCAGGAATTTTGCATCCACCAGATTACGGGTAGCCTGATTGGAGGCGCAGGCGAGAACCACTACGTCCGCCTGCCCTATCGCATCATCCATGGTATCCAGACTTAATACATGATCGGCAAGCTTTTCATGTTTCTTGCTTCTTCTCACCGCGGTTATATCGACACCAAAGCCCTTGGCACGCCTGGCCACTTGTTGACCGATATTGCCAAACCCGATGATTAACCAACGCGTATGATAGATTTCACGAAAGGGTCGGTATTTCCATACCCCCTGTTTCTGCTTATCCGAAAAATCAGTCAGGTTTTGAAAACAGGAAAGCACCTGGGCCATTATATATTCGGCAATGGCGATGGCCTGAGAGTGGTTATTACTGATTCTGACGCCAGTTTTCAGCAAATCCAGATAGGGTCCCTTATCCAGACCAGTATTGATGGTATGCAGCCATTTGACGTTATGGCATTCCTGCATCAGGGCAAAATAGTCCTTGAATACAGGCGACTTGAGCAACTCCGAATGAACCCAGAAATAGTCCGGGTGAATTTGCTTCCGTGATACCGGGCTGCCCTCGTGGGAAAGCTGCCCGTCTTCATCAATCAGATAGATATCAAGGTCCGGGGCAGCTTTTTTTATCCTGTCCTTCAGTCTTTCATAGGAAGGTTTGAAATAAAGGGCCTGCAATTTATGCTGATGTAATTCAAACACCTGTATCTACTTTTATCTCAGGGGAGAACGAAAGTGTAATCCAGTGTATAGAATGGTTTATCCAGACCTTTCTCTGCGATTTCAGCAGGGTCCGTATGCTCGACAAGATCTACTCTAAAATCTTTTACCGAGAATATGGTATCTGAATCAACGTAGGGTGAACGATTGAAGTACATCATAGTGGTGAATTCATCATGGCCATCTGCATGAATCTTGAAATGGATATGGGCCGCACGGTAACCATGACGTCCAAGTTGATCCAGCATGGTGCCAGTTGGCCCTGATAATGGAACCGGATAATCTCCGGGCGCAACCGTTGCTACATCAAACTCACCATTGTCATCAGTCGTGAAGCGACCATAGAAATTCCACTCGGGTAAATTTTCCCGTTGTACGAAATAATAGCCTTCGCCATTTGGCTGCCAAATATCAACCTTGGCACCGGCAACGGCTTTTCCGTCAGCATCGACAACATTAAAATGTATAAACAAAGGATCATCAACATCTTCAATTTTTCCAATCAATTCCCCGGAAGTTCTCTCGGGTAAACCGGGAATATACAGAGGCCCCTCAACGTTCATCTCTGTAGTGCTGGTGTTGTTTGCATCTTCAAGCAGAATCGCTATTTCGGAAATGCCCAGGCAATCTGACATCAGGTGAACTTCACCCATGGGAAAGTCCTGATTGGGTTGAGCCAGATTAAAAATAAATTGACGGCCTATTTCCAACTCTTCAGTAGTCAGATTTACTTCCTTTTGAAATGCATGCAAATGCTTAATCAGACTAGAATAAATCTCATGTAAACGCGGATTCTTTTTGCCGCCATCGCCATGATTGATAACAGCTTCAGTGATATTTTCCAGATTAATTGCAGACATGGTCTGATTCCCCTTCTAGTGAAAACTAATAATATTTTCTTGTTTATATTTTCTTGTACATAATCAGTCTTTATTCAATTTGGTACTTTACGCTTTAATTAGCTTGCTTGCCTTTCCTTGCCTTCCATTCATTTCCTGAAAGGCAGGATAGCCCGGCACAGCGTAACAAAAAAGTATAATACCGCGTCATGAGAAATTATCCATAGCGGCATTCCATACAAGCTTGATACGGGTCAATGGCAAATCAGCAACGGCAGTCCTGCTATCAACTGCTCAGCTTTGGCATTATCCATCTCACTGTCGATCAACGATGCGCACAGGTTCAGCGCCTGCACAGGGATCACAGATTCCTTCCGCAGCAAGGCCAATGCAGGCCCTCCTCCGGCAATGATATCCCACGCCACATCCGGACTGATGGCCCCTACCTGGGGCAAAAGATCAAAGTCATGCAAGGAATGCAGCGCAGAAAGCAATTTAGGGCCCACCATTTGTGGTGCTATTTTATCGGGATTGGCTCGCCGGATAATGGACAAGACCGTTTCCATAAGAAAGGGCAGAACGACACAGCCGCGTCGGAACAGACAAACCGCATTATGTACATTTTTCCTGGCTTCCAGCTTACCGGTTCCTGCTTTCGCCTGCTGTACCCAGACCTCCTGGCCAAAAGCGCAACTCCCCGGGCAGTCCAGTGTCATGGTCGGATCCAGTACATAAACATCTGCATCCAGCCAGATTGCCTGCTCAAAGCCCTGATTATTGAGAGCTTCCCTGATTAAAACCAGACGCGCAAAATCTGTTGCAACCGGCCCTTTGCCCGTTTTTTCCATATACCAGTCAGGCACAAGATCAAATATTTCATCGCCCACAAAGCAACGCTGATAGCCCTGTACATCACACCAGACACGAACAGAATCAAGACAGCGCTGAATCCATGGCGGAATGTCCTGATTTCTACATGATTGTATGACCAGAGTATTCATTTATGTCTCCATAAGGTCATTTCAGCAATACAGAAACTTACCCGGAAAAAAAACCACAACACTCCGCCTGTTGTTTTCAATCGCCATCACCAGTGGCAATTGGCCGCTTGTCATCCGTAATCCATTCGCTCCAGGAACCGGGATAAAGGGCTACTTCGTCGATTCCCGCCACCTTCAATGCCAGGATATTATGGGTTGCAGTGACCCCTGAACCACAGTAGCAAATCAGGGGTTTATTGGATGCCAAAGCCTGTTTGAATTTTTCCCTTAATTCCACGCCAGTGCGGAAGCTGCCTGAAGCATCCAGGTTCTCGCTGAAAGGAGAGCATATAGCGCCCGGTATATGACCGGCAACAGGGTCCAGTGGCTCTACCTCGCCTTTGTAACGTGGCAGCTCCCTGGCATCAAGCAATGCCTGATTGCGGCTGTCTACAGCGTCTGCCTCAACAATACGCACCAGAGAAGGCAAGGTCGCGTAATCGCTATTAACTCCCTGTGCAGGTTGAGGAATATCTGCAGTCACCGCTAAACCTTGCCGCTGCCATGCCTGCCAGCCACCGTCCAGCACGGCGACGTTTTCGTGACCTATCCAGCGTAGCATCCACCACATACGTGCAGCCATGGCACCGCCCGCATCATCATATATAACGACCTGAATTTGCGGATGTATTCCCAGATCACCGACACTGCCAATCCAGACATTTTTATCTGGTAAAGGATGTCGACCGGTATTACCGGCTATATGCGGCGAACTCAAAGTTGTTTCAAGATTTACATAATGTGCCCCGGGAATATGCGCCTCATCATAGGCACGTTGACCTGCCTGGGCATCGGCCAGGGAAAAACGACAATCCACAATGCACCAGTCAGGATTATGCAGATTCGCGGAAAGATCAGCGACACTTACCAGGGTATTTAACATGCTACTTCCTCATTCAAGATCTACTTTATCGAAAATTATTTTTCAAATAATGACCACCTTGTGTCAACGTGATTTCGATTACAGCATTTAGGTAATAAAGTTAACAGAGTTGGAGAACACCATGAAGAATACAAGGCAAAAGAATTTAGCTAAAAAGCTGTTACTGGTAAGTGGCACCAGTTTATTACTCTCCGGATTCCTCTCCTCCCCGCTCCTCGCTCAGGATGAAGAGCGTGATGGTCGCCGGGCTGAACATCGTGAGCAAATGGCTGAACGCCGTGGTGAGTTCAGGGAGAATAATCCGGATATTGCCGCCAGACGAGATGAACACCGGGACCGCAGACAGGAATACCGGGAAAACAATCCTGAGGAGGCCGCCGCCCGTCGTGAGGAGCGCAGGCAAAGATTTGAAAATGGTGAGGGTCCCCGAGGCCCTGGTGGTCCCGGCCCCAGAGGACCAAGACCTGATGGCAGACCTGGCCAGAATGGCAATGAAAGCGGGCCTGAAGTCTAGAGGACTATTGCAACAATCAAAAAAGGGGGGAATCATCGCCCCTTTTTTTTATCTGATTATAAGCTGCTAATTTTCTTATACTGTATCAGTCACTATCAGAGGACTGACAATAATCCGGGCCATCTTCCTGGCCGAAGGTTAATGACACTTCAAGACATTCAGACTCCTCAACCTGCAACCCTGTCGTAGAGGTCAGGCTCTCAACCTGATGCCCGGTTTGTAACTGTCTGGCCTCCGCAATTCGCATTGGGGTAACGGCTCTTGGATCCATATTGACATAGGAGCAGGTAAAGCCCCTTAGCGTACACTCAGAGGTAGTATGAGCAATTCCTCGGGCTTCCATTTCTCTTGCCATCAATTCCACAGCGGACTCATTTAAAACAATGGCGTTGTTGGGACGAAAAGTACCAACGCCGATTGCATAATCGATCGGCATCAAGGGTTCGATACTCGCGCCAAAATTGCCATCATTTTTCTTACCCAGATCATAATCACCAAGGTCCGCACCCTGCTCAATAAGATATTCAATAATGGCAACATCCCCCAGGTTACCTGCAGCCATTAGCGGGGTAATGCCGTAATCATCATGCCAGTTCACTTCCAGATCATATTCCTCAACCAACAGTTTAATTAACTCCAGCCTTTCACTATAAGGATGCTGGAAATGGTAGCCATGAATGAAGCCGGTCCCGGTCGCCGCCCCCAATGCCGTTTCATTATCTTTAGACTTGATGAGGGGATCTGCGCCGTACTCCAGTAACAAGCGTGTTAATTCCAGATCCCCGGAAAATGCAGAGCGCATTATCGGCGTACCGAAAACAATTCGCGGTGAGCCACCACGCATGCGCGCTCTGGGCGTGTCATTAACCAGTTGGTTGGGATCAGCCCCGGCATCCAGTAATTTTTTAACCAGAGGTAATGGGTCATCGGTGACTACCCAGGGAAAATTCGGTGCAGTTTCCATATTACGGCGATCTACCGCCCAGAACAGGGGGTTAAAGCCACGTGCATCAGCCTGATTAACATCTGATCCACGATCAATTAACATGGAAGCCAGTTCATAATGACCATTGAATATGGCCAGGCCCAGCGCATTTTTGCCATCAGCGGTAAGGGCATCAATCTCGGCACCTGAATCCAGAAGTAATTCTGCGGTATCCAGATAACCATCTCTGGCAGCAAAATGAATCGCGGTTAATTCACCGCTGGCATGTTGAATGGGACCAATTTCATCCTTCAGCCTGTCCCTGGGGGGAGACCCTTCAAAGCCTCTGGCGGTATCCGGTGGCACAAAAACAGTTCGTGCATTCACATCAGCTCCACTTTCAAGCAGGAGTTTTGCAACCCTGGTATGCCCTTCCGCCACCGCCCACATTAATGGCGTAGTGCGTCCCCATTCTTCACGCACATTCACTTGCGCGCCATTATCCAGTAGTACCTCTACTGCGTCGGGTATGCCTGTTCGAGCAGCAAGCATCAATGGCGTATCAGCAGTAATAGTTACTCTGGCATTAGGATCAGCCCCGGCGTCCAGCAGTAATTCCAGCATCTCAGCACTGCCATTGATAGCGGCAAGCTGCAAGGGCGTGGCCCCTGTCCTGTTAGCGGAATTCACATCCGCACCATTACGAATCAAAAGCCGCGCTGCTTGCAAATCGTTCCATTGCGCAGCCCAAAGTAATGCTGTTGCTCCATCAACCTGGGGCTCATTGACATCAAGGCCCTCTCTAATAAGCGTCTGTAACCGGGAAAAATCCCCTGCTTCCATGGCATCAGCAATTTCCGCACTTTGTACCGCGGGCACCAAGGATATGGATAGCAATAGAGAGAGGATCAGTTTGTTTGTTCTCATAAGAAGTCTCCGGGTACTTTACAGCCCTGGTTTAATCTAAATTTTTCATTATAAAAAGTGAAACTAAAAACTTTATTCAAAAAGATTTATGCCTCTGGCTCTGCCCAGCCACTCTGCCAGACGCTCAAGCTCTTCATCGTTTAACTTAGCACCCCGCTCTCGCTCATTGACAAGCAATACACGCCAACCTTCAGGACTGCGTCTGTTACTCATTATGGGATCCAGGGAATGACAGGAAATGCATCGGACTTCCATGAAAATTCTGGCATCAGCATTGTTAAAAAATTCAGTAATCTCCGGCGGCACATAATCTCTCGGAAAGGCAATGGAATCCGATCCGAAATTACTGCTTAAATATTGCAATAGAATCGCTTTTTCTTCATCACTGGTTTCGATGCGACTATCGCCTACATGCTTTTCTGCGAGTAAGCTTTCCCATTCCGCGGAATCGAGTGCAAAGAAAGCATAATCATCAATACCATGGCATGAGGTACAGTTGTCCAAAAGGATGTTTCTGATTGGTCCTTCAGGTAATGGAACATCCGGCCAGGTAGGTGGCCTGATCTGGGCAACCAGCTGATTACAAAAAAGTACCGCAAGCACAGCCAGTAATAATCCGAACTTTTTGAATGGGTTAACCCCCATCACACTTCACTCCTGTCGTTAGGCTCAGAAACCTTTAATGGATTATGCAATTGGTAAAAGATGAGTACTTCCACCAATACTGCTTCTTTCAATACCATAAAGATGTAGTACGCTGAGCAGCATATTGGCATGTTTTTCAGTATTGTCCGGAAACACAATATGGCGATTGCCCTCAAAGGTGCCGTCTATTTTACCGACCAGGGTAACTGGAATTTTTTCATGAGCATGACGGTGTGAGTTACCCATATTGCTCCCCATGTACAACAGCGAGTTGTCCAGTATATTGCCGTCACCCTCAGGAATGTTTTTAAGTTTTTCCAGAAACTCGGCAACAATGCTGTAATGATAACGATTCATCTTGGCATAGTTGGCGATATTATCGGGCTTGTCCCCGTGATGGGAAGAGCCGTGCCAGGCGCCGGTTGAACCTGACTGTGGATAGCTAAAACCACTCAAGTCACGCCCCATCATCATGGTAGCCGAACGCGTTATATCGCCCTCAAAAGCAAGCGCGATAAGTTCATACATCAAACGGAAATGCAGATCCTTGTCCTGAGGGATGCCAAAAGGTACTTCCTCGCTCGGCTCTTCCACAGAGTTGTTAAGTGCAATCTGGATGCGCCGCTCCAATTCCCGGATATTGTCCAGATAATTATCGACGCGTACTTTATCACCGGCGCCAAGCTCATGTTTAAGCTCAGGGATTTTTGCTGCCACGGAATCCAGAATAGAAGCATCCAGCATGCGACCGCGTCGTCTTTCCTCAACGCTACCTCCGGTACCAAACAATCTTTCAAAAGCAACGCGAGGATTTATTTCAGTAGGCAATGGCTGAGTGGGAGAAATCCATGACATGGAATTTGTATAGGCGCAGTTATAACCCCAGTTACAATTGCCATAATTCCCTGCATCTTCAACCCCCAATTGCAAAGAGGACAAAATGGTGTCACGACCATACTTTTCTGCAATAAGCTGATCGATAGAAACACCAAGATAGGGACTAACAGCATTGCGCCGGGGACGGGCACCGGAAAATATCGCTGCTCCCCTGGCATGGTTTCCGCCCGGCTCCTCTTCTGTAGAAAAACATTCCGGTATATCCAGACCACTGATCAAGGTGACATATTCACGCAGGTTTTCCAGTGGTTTAGTGATATAGGAAAAGTCAAAATCTGAACCTGCTGAAGTAGGACTCCAGTATCCCGGAGCTACACCATGGGGATGCCAGACGCCTACAAAACGTCTTGCCGGTGCAGCAGATGCCGCCTTTGCCATTGAGGTCATGGCTGGCAACATCGCGTCAAGAAAGGGAAGTCCCACAGTGACACCAGCCGATTTAAGAAAAGTTCTGCGTGGCAGCGATTTCTTGGTAATAAATTTCATACTGAGCTCCTTGGCGGAATATGGGTAATATGGCTGCTGCTTTTAATTAGCTGCCAGCTCCTCAACATTTTCACTGACTTTCATGCGCATCTGAAACTGGGGACTATTGACTACACCCAAAACCAGCGCTGAAAAACGGTAATCATCTCTTTCTGCATCATTCACTATTTTTCTGACTGCAGGCATATCAGAATATTCAACTCCCCTGCCGACCCCATACGTCATCAGTTTTTCTACAGCAAAACGCGCAAACTGGGGAGAATACTTAAGCAGCACTTCGCGTAAACCAACCGGGCCGTTTACCGGCGTGCCATCCCAAAGTACAACTTCTGAGTCAATCGGGGTCGATGTACCACCAAATTGCCGGGGATGACCTGCATGGGTTCGGTACTTACCATCAGCATTAAAATTTTCCAATGCGAAACCAATACCATCCATAATCGCATGACAGGTTGCACAGGGTTCATTCTGACGGTGCAAAGTGAGTTGGTCGCGCAAGGTTGTTATCTGCTCTTCACCGGTCTCTTCCAGGGCAGGGACATTGGCTGGCGGCGCTGGCGGCGGTGTACCCAGCAGATTTTCCAGCACCCAGACTCCGCGTTTCACCGGAGAAGTACGGAAATTCTCAGCCCACGTCAGCGCCAGAAAGCTGCCCTGGCCCAAGATACCCCGGCGATAATCAAATTCATCACCCAGTTCCACGCGGCGAAAATGTGCCCCGTAAACGTTAGGCATCCCATAATGCTTGGCCAGCCTTTCATTGATAAAAGTGTAATCGGCATCAAGGAGAGTAAGAATACTGCGATCCTCTCGCATAATACTTTCAAACAACAGCTCTGTTTCCTGCTGGAAACTGTGCCGCAATTCGGCATCCCAGTCTGGATAGAAAATACCATCAGGAGCCGTAGTGGGCAGGTTTCTCAGGTAAAACCATTGCTGGCCGAAATTTTCCACCAAAGCATTTGCTCTGGGATCATCCAGCATCCGAAAAACCTGTTCCTCAAGAACTTCCGGCTCACTAAGCCGACCGCTGGCAGCCAGATCAATCAGGGTTTCATCGGGGATACTGCTCCAAAGAAAAAATGAAAGTCGGGATGCAAGTTCAAGATCAGTAATAGGATAGACATCCCCATCATTCAATTCGGCAGGTTCATGCTCTCGTCTGACCAGAAATTCCGGGTCAGCTAACAAACGACGCAGGGCAAGCTCGATGCCATCCTCGAAACTGCCCCCACTGCGACCCTGCGCATAAAAAGTCATCATGGGACTGATATCTTCTGCAGTTACCGGACGTCGAAAAGCCTGCTTGGCCAGTTTTGAAATAATACGGGTAGCACAATCCGGTTCCTCGTCAGCATTGGCAGGGGAACAGATAAAGATTTTTTCCTGGCTTACTGAGTTCTCGGGACGTTGAGCGTTAAAAGGCCCCTGTACTTTCATCATGCCGATGGCCGGGTGGTTATGAACCTGTGGTATGGGATCGTTTTCTACCGACTTTCTGTCGTATTGCTGAATCAGACCGATATCCGGACGGTAGTTGGTCGCCAGGAAGGTTGCCCCCACCAAACGCGTACCCGCTTTGACCGGAACCGTCACATCCAGCGAACCGTCCTGACCGCCGCCCATACCCGAGAACACACCAACTCCCGTATATTCAAACAGATGAACGCGCTCGCCATCTATACTCAGTTCAAGTTTTTCTCCTGGTATAAAGCTCCCCATACCGAAATTCTGCATGGAAAAACTGTATTCCCCATCTGCCGGAAAATTATGTTCAACGGCAATACCGCCACGGGTATTTAATGGCATCCCATCCAACTGCATGTTCTGGGAATTATCCGCTTCCACAATATAGGTCATTTCGTTGGGCGAGCTCCAGAACCCTACTGCCATCCTGGAAATCTGGGCAGCGGCTTTCGTATAAGCCTCTAACAATGTGGGAGATATTGTTAATGAGCCGGCCTGATTGTCAAAGCCGCGGGCGGAAGAGTCAGCAGGTAAATAGAGCGAAGGATCAATTCGTATACCGGTCAATTCCTCAATAACATTGGCATATTCACTTTGGTTTAATCGATGCAATGTTTTGGTGCCGGGATTAATATCGGCGGCGCTGTCTATTTTATTTTCAAGCCACTCTGTTAACGCCAGGTAATTTCTCTCACTGGGGCGATCCTGTCCCGGGGGCGGCATCATGCCGGCTCTCATTTTTCTAATGGCTTTCTCCCAGTGTTCGGGATTGCGGGGAATATCATCAGTCAGGATAGTTTCAAGATCCAGGCTACCGGCATAATCTTCGAAATTGTGGCAGCCCACACAATATTCTTCAATTTGGGTGATTTGTTTTCGATCTGTACGGGATTGAGGAAATACACTGCTGGAATACAGGAATAATAGTGCCCCCGCAGAAAGCAGTAGTGTTTGGGCTTTAATCAATTTCATTATTCCCCCCGGAAAATGTAATCATCCAGCTTGGCGCCTGTCTTTATAAGCCAGATATTATTTTTTATTTCTACAGAGCTTTGGCATTTATTATTAGCTAAATTCAAGCGTTGCGCTTTATCGATGCAAGTAATCAGACTGTTACTGAGTGCTTGCTTATTATTATGAACGATTGTTTACTAAACAACTGTTTAGTAATCTACATTTACTACCACAACAGGTCAATACAAATTGACCAAAAAAACGGAGCAGAGAGTTGTCTCAAGCCATCACTATTGAGAAAAGTGCCAGGGTAGCCGAGGCTACAAAGGAAACGATTCTGGCTACCGCTTTTTCGCTTTTTGCTGACAAGGGATTTAGCGGAACATCCATGCGCGATATCGCTCTGACTGTCAAAATTACTCCTGCTGCGCTTTACTATCACTTCCCCAACAAAAAAGCGCTGCACAAGGCTGCTCTGGCCTATGCCTACAAAGGGCGCTCAACTCCTGCTGTGTCAATGTTATTGGCAAATACGGCAAACAAAAGCCCGCTTGAAACACTGGAACGCTTTATCTTCAGGCTCTGTGAACGGTTCCATGATGACAAGGAGTTCATGCGAATTGTGCAATGGAACCTGTTGGATGCAGAGCATGATGACAGTATCCGCAATATCCTCATCCATGAGGTTTACCAATCCCACTTTTCCTCACTGGAAACCTTTCTTGAACAAATAGCACCAGAGAAAAATTGCAACCAGCTAGCCACTTTCATTTTTGGCATGGTAATGCAAAATTATTTCACGCTACCTATCAGAAGATGTATTAAAGGTCACAAACCACAAGAAGAAAAACCTGGGGAAGTAACGGAGTTAATCATGGACTTGCTCAAAAACGGCCTGGTATCCGATATATCCTGAACAGATTCGTTGCCACCTGCCTTCATTCATTATGGAATTTATTAGTCAGCCAGACTGTCTGATAGGGCTTGAGTATGAGGCTTGTCTGCCCTACTTCCAACTCCTGCTTGCTCACCAGATCCTGCCAGCTTTCAGTAATCACCAGATTTAACGAGCTTAACAAAACTTTTCTGGGTTGAGCGGTAATATTATTCAAACAGAAAATACTTTGATCGCGCTTGAGGCTTTGACGCCAGAAGGCAAACACTTCGTCGCCGATATGCAGGGTGAACATAATGGCGTTGGGATGAAAAGCTTTTTGCTGTTTACGAATCTTTATCAGGCGTTTCAGCTCATTAAAAATCCGGCTGTGATGAGTGTCATCCCGTAAGCGCGATTCCAGCTCATCTATATCCCAGTTATGACGGTTAAGCGCCCGATTATTATTGGTATGACTAAATTTTTCATAATCATTTTCGGTACCTAACAGACTATGAATATAAAATGCCGGGACCCCTTCAACGGCCAGCATAATGGCATGTACACAGATAAACCTGGCCTCCTGCATACCGTCATCAGGATTATCCATCGTGCCCTTCAGGGCATCAAACAAACTTATATTGATCTCATAAGGCTTCGCCTCTCCACTTTCCAGGGTACGCCATGACACCCTGCCACCATTATTTTCCATAAGCCCCATCAAATGTCCCAGCTCTTCTTCCTCGATCAGCCCTTCCAGTGGACGCAGTCCAATGCCGTCATGCGAGGCAATGAAATTAAAAAAAGTTGTGCCTTTTTGCGCCGGCGGCATACTCATCATCCAGCTTTTCAGGGCATGACAGTTTCCGGTCACCAGGGTGTTTAATAACAGTGGTGGAAGGGAAAAGTTATAAACAAGGTGCGCTTCATTGGCATTGCCAAAATAGGAAATATTTTCCACGTTGGGAATATTGGTTTCAGTAATAATAATTGCACCGGGGCTATGGTATTCAACCAGCGTCCTGATCAGGCGAACAATTTCATGCGTCTGGTTAAGATTGAGACAACTGCTGCCTTCTTCTTTCCAAAGAAATGCTACCGCATCCAGGCGGAAAATCTTTACCCCCCTTTCCAGGTAAAGACGGATGATTTTGACCATCTCAAGCAGAACAGCAGGATTTCTGAAATTCAGATCGGGCTGGTCATGACTGAAGGTGCACCAGATATGCTTGCAGCCATCCAGAGTCTGTACTTCCCTGAGGATTGGAGTGGTTCTGGGACGAACCACATTGGACACATCATAGCGCTTATCCACCGCGAGAAAGTAATCCTTACCCGGACGCTTGTTCATTTTCAGTTGCTCAAACCAGCGTCCCATTGCCGAACAATGATTGATTACCAGGTCAGACATTAAACTGAACTTTTTGGAGATCCTGCCTATATGCCCCCAGTCGCCATAACTTTCATTCACCTGGGTGTAATCAATTACAGCAAAACCGTCGTCAGAGCTGAATGGAAAGAATGGCAGGATATGGACCCAGGACACAACTTCCTTTAGATGCTTGTCGAGAAACCGGTTAAGTGTAACAAGCGGCCTCTCGTTTTCCCTGAGTAAGGAGTTGGCATAGGTAATGACTGCTACATCTTTTTCGTCCCAGTTATTCTTGTGCCAGCGGGGTTTTTCACAAGCAGTATCAAGGCCCATTTTTTTCAGTAACTGTTCAGTGAGTTTTTCTGTATCTGCATCAGGATAAATGAGTGACAGATGGCCTAGTACTCTTTGCTGTAGTTCTTGTTGACGCCTCTTTTTCGAGTCAGCGCCCTGTTGTGCTGCTTTGCCGGATTTAGCCATAACCTTTTTCTTACTACCTGTATTACATTAAGTCTTGCCAGTGACGGCACAATTAAACTACCCGAGATATTAATCGTACTGCTTTAAATCCTGCTCAACCGCAGCGATAAAATTATTACCCAGTTCAGGCAAGGCACTTTTTATCCGCGTCCAGCTCGGAATAAAAGGCGTTTCCTGGGGATTTTCCAGAAAGTAATGCCCTGCTTTCATGATATTTTCAGCAAACAGTTCCACGGCTTTCTCTTCGTTATGTATATCCAGATTCAAACCATTGATCATGGCA
>Ga0255756_1001607_pt1 | contig 25514 bp, 23 predicted proteins | sample 011ome_20_FD_179956 | JGI IMG/M metagenome (GOLD analysis project Ga0255756, IMG submission 179956) | Coastal salt marsh microbial communities from the Groves Creek Marsh, Skidaway Island, Georgia - 011509CT metaG (version 2) | ecosystem: Environmental > Aquatic > Marine > Intertidal zone > Salt...
TACTGTTGTTTGTTTCACTGTTCAAACTATACAAACAGCGTTGCTTTCCAGCATTGATCTGGATCAATCGATTGAATCCAATTATTAGTGGGGAATATGTAAATGACGCGTAGTTCGCGGTTAGAAGAGGGATAAAAGATTAAGGATAAAGGTGTTAAGGCCGGGATGATAGGGCACTGGGGCTAGTGCGGGCCAAAGACGGGAGGTGTAAATAATGCGACTGGCAAAGTGCCAGTCGCAGATATTGACTGCTAGCCCTGCAGATAATGTACCAGTGTGAGGCCAAGTATTACCACTAGCATAATAAATGCGAAAGCATCTGCATCACTGTCACTGCCTTCTTCGTAATGGACCAGCTTGTCTTCTTCGTTAAGGCTCATAATTTTGAATCTGTATTGTTAGTTAATAAAGTCGTCAATATTGGCTTGAAATCCAGAAGAAGGACCTAGTGTCCTTCTTCCATTGCTTCCTCGCCATGCTCTTCATCATGATGAATAACATCTGCTACATGGATCCTTTCGGCAGCAGCAGGGCGACCCATGTAATCAACCCGATTGCCGAATACATACAGACCTTCTGAAACCATAAAAGCGATAAGAGTAATCAACAGCAGGGGTGGCCCCAGGATCGCGGTAATAAGCGCCATGCGCTCCCACATGACATGCATAAAGACAGCGATGATCAACCCAGCTTTCAGTAGCATGAAAATAATGATCAAAGACCATCTCACCATACCCTGTAAGTCGAAGTAATCAACGGCGTAAGATAATCCACTGATAACAAACAGTAGAATCCATACTTTTAAATATACACCAATGGGATGTTGAGCTTCGTCTTCGTGGCTCTCAGTTTCTTGTGTTGCAACGTTTTCCATAGTTTTATAAACCTCTTACCGCGCTAAATAATATTCTCACCAGAGATAGAAAAATGCAAAAATGAAAACCCAGACCAGGTCAACAAAATGCCAGTAAAGACCTGTAATCTCAACAATAGAGTAATCGCCTTTTTTGTCATAATCGCCTCGAAGTATTTTCCTGGCAATTACTAACAGGTAAATAACACCACAACTTACGTGTAAGCCATGAAAACCTGTCACCATAAAGAAAATGGAGCCAAACTGAGGAGCACCAAAGGGGTTTGTCCATGGACGTACACCTTCAGCAATTAGCTTAGACCACTCAAATGCCTGCAAGCCCACAAATGATGCGCCAAGAGCCGCAGTCACTGCCATCAGCAAGAAGATTTTCTTTTTATCTTTGAAGTGAGCAAATCGGACCGCAAGCGCCATGGTTCCTGAACTCGTAATCAGGATGAAGGTCATTATCGCAATCAGAATTAGTGGAACACTGGTCCCAAACATTTCAAGTGCGAATACTTCACTAGGATAAGGCCATGGGTCTGTGGTTGTTCGCCGAACGTTCATATAGCCAACAAGAAAGCAGCTAAAGATGAATGTGTCACTGACGAGGAACATCCACATCATAAACTTGCCCCAGGGGACATTAAATGCTTGCTTGTCGCTTGACCAATCTTCAACTACGGTTTTTGCGTGCCCTGAAAGGCTAAGTGATTCTCCACTCATAAATACATCCTAGATTTTGATATTAGGTATATGAAAGTAATGCAAAGATTACCAGCCAGACCAGGAGCAGGAAGTGCCAGTAAACTGAACACAGTTCTACACTCAATTTGACTGCCTTAACTTCAGCCCCAGACAGAACTTTAAAAGTCGACCGGGTCCATACCCACAGGCCGCCAAGGATATGTAATCCATGAAGTCCTGTAAGTACATAAAAAAAAGAATTTGCCGGGTTGCTGGCCAGGTAATAGCCTGCGTTGTTCATTTCTTCCCAGGCTGATACCTGGCCATAAACAAAAGCAAGGGTAAATACTCCGGCCGCAACCATGCCGTACTTAACTGATTGTGCCACGCCTTTTTGGGCAGCCCCACGTGTTAATTGCATGATCACACTGCAAATAAACAGAAGCAGAGTATTTAGCCACAACAGATTGGATTCTGGCATCGGACTCCAGTCATCCAGCTCCATGCGAATGAAATAAGCCACGATGAACAACATGAAGATGACGAATACGACTCCCAGAAACATGCGCAAGGCAATCCTTTTGGGATGCAGGCCTTGGCCTATTTCTGATCCGCCGAAGTTCGGATCATCACCTTGATAGTTCCAGGGCTTCTCAAATATGCTTTTGAAAAAGCTCAATCTTCATGTCCTATATATGCTTTGCCATCAGTGGTTTCGACGTCTTCCGGTGCTATATTCTGTGGCACAAAGTCAGCCTTGACGCCCGGAACACTATATTCATAAGCCCAGCGGTATACAGTAGGCAGTTCCGGCCCCCAATTGCCGTGGGCAGGAGGATTCTCAGGAGTTTGCCATTCCAGACTGGTGGCTTCCCATGGGTTGCCATCACATTTCTTGCCTCTCCACAGACTCCAGATCATGTTGAAAATGAACACCAGCTGGAATAGCGCTACCCAGATTGCTGCCAAGGTGATATTGGCATTCAGAGTATTTGCAGACTCAGGCAGAAACTCGGTAGTACCCATAGAGTAATAACGACGTGGAACACCAAGGAAGCCCAGATAATGCATTGGCAGATAAATGGCATAAGTACCGAAGAAGGTAGCCCAGAAATGGATCTTACCGAGGGTGACGTTAAACATCTTGCCACTCATTTTAGGAAACCAGTGGTAGATGGATGCAAACAGAACCATTACTGGTGATACACCCATAACCATATGGAAGTGGGCTATTACGAAATACGTATCGGACAGGGGCAGGTCAACGGTTACATTACCCAGGAAGATGCCGGTCAAGCCGCCATGCAGAAAAGTAAAGATAAAGCCGCAAGCGAATAGCATTGGCACGGTCAGGCGAATATTACCTTCCCATAGCGTCAGCACCCAGTTATAGACCTTGATAGCTGTCGGTACAGCGATAATCAGGGTAGTAAAGGCAAAAAAGAAACCGAAGTAGGGGTTCATGCCGCTGACATACATATGGTGAGCCCATACTATGAAGCTAAGACCGCCAATGGCAACAATTGCCCATACCATCATGCGGTAGCCGAAAATGTTTTTACGTGCATGACAGCTGAGTACGTCGGAGACTAGGCCAAAGGCAGGCAAGGCAACGATATATACTTCAGGATGACCGAAGAACCAGAACAGGTGCTGGAACAGAACCGGGCTACCACCCGTATGCTCAAGAGTTTCGCCAATTGAGACCATTGCCGGCATAAAAAAGCTGGTACCCAGTAGTTTGTCAAAAGCCATCATGATGGCGCTTACAAACAGGGCAGGGAATGCAAACAACCCGAGAATAGTCGCTACGAATATGCCCCACACAGACAGAGGCATACGCATGAGGGTCATGCCATGTGTCCTTGCCTGAAGTACAGTAGTAACGTAGTTCAGCCCCCCCATAGTGAAGGCAATAATAAAGACTGCCAAAGAAGCAAGCATCAGAACAATACCCATATCAGCCCCCGGCGTTCCTTCCGTGATTGCCTGGGGTGGATATAGTGTCCAGCCGGCACCAGTGGGGCCGCCTGAAACGAAGAAACTGGCCATCAGAATAATTACTGATAACAGGTAAACCCAGACGCTCAACATATTGAGGAAGGGGAAAACCATATCTCTTGCGCCAATTTGCAAGGGAATCAAGTAGTTACCAAAGCCCCCGAGGAAAAGGGCTGTCAGCAAATAAACCACCATGATCATGCCATGCATGGTGACATACTGGTAATACTCGGCCGGATCAATGAAAGCAAAAGTATCAGGGTAACCTAGTTGGAGACGCATCAGGGCAGACAAGACCAGTGCCACAAGGCCAACACCTACAGCAATCGTGCCGTATTGGATGGCAATGACTTTGTGGTCCATGCTCCAGACATATTTAGCAACAAAACTATGCGGATCATGCATTTCATCTTTCTGGTCCGCTATTGGAATATATGACATTACTTTCTCCTCGCTCTAACCAACCCCAAATACTGGGTTAGTTACATAAATTTAATTCTGTTTTATGCAGATTGATTACTTGAGTGTGTTTATGTAGGCAACAACGTCGTTGATAGCATCGTCATCGGCCAGTGCAGATACCATGGCAGTCATCTGGTAACCTAGCTGATCTTCAGGATGAGCACCGCGCACACCGGACTTAAAATTCTGTAATTGTCTGACCATATACCAGTCAGTCATGCCTGCCAGAGCAGGGGCATGAACCTTCCAGCGGCCAGTACCGTCATCACCATGACAGGTGCTGCAGGTGGAGCTATAAAGCGCTTCACCATTGGCTAGGTCGCCAGTAACCGTCTCAGGCGCAGGATCATTGGGGAGGCTTTCGATGTAGGCAATAACATTGCTGGTAACAGTGTCGTTGACCAGTGTGGCGGCCATAGGTGCCATCTGTGCGCCATAGACATCATCAGGATTTGTGCCTCGAACACCTGATTTGTAATATCTGAGTTGCTGACGCAGATACCAGTCTTGCTGGCCGGCCAGTTTCGGCGCATTCAGCGCCTGATTACCTTCACCATTGGCACCATGACAGGCAGAGCAAACAGCGTAATTAGCCGCTCCAGCCTGGGCATTGCCAACGGCAACTGCCTGTGTTTCGGCAAAAGTAGTCTGTTCTGCCAGCCAGGCTTCATACTCTGCCTGCTCTGCAACCACTACTGAGCCGCGCATAATAAAGTGGCCAAGTCCGCAATGTTCTTCACAAAGGATGTCGTAGCGACCGGCTTTGGTGGGCTCAAGCCACATATAAGATATGGAACCCGGTACCATGTCCATTTTTACGCGGAAAGGAGCAACTGTGTAGTCATGTAATACGTCCTTAGAACGCATCAAAAGCTCAACATTCTGATTCAGTGGCAGGTACATTTCCTTGTCTTCTATAACCAGATCATCCTGTCCGAAAGGGTCTGCCGGATTAATACCCATGGGGTTTTCAGGAGTTACGTAGGCATTATCAGCAGTGCCAAGAACACCATCGGCACCCGGATAACGGAAGCTCCACTGCCACTGTTGGCCAACGACTTCTACCTGCACTGCATCTTCGGGCACGTTTACAAAGCTTGCCCATACGAATAGGCCCGGGGTCAGAAGTGCAGCAACACCAATGGCCGTAAAGCTGGTGAGCCAGATTTCCAGTTTTTTGTTTTCGGGCTCGTAATTGGCGCGACGGTCCTTGTTATAGCGGTATTTATAGACGCAGTACGCCAAAAACAAGTTCACTGCAATGAATACAAAGCCGGTTACCCACATGGTGATACTTATAGTGGAATCAATACCGGTCCAGTTGGAGGCAATTGGTTGAAAATACCAAGGGGTAAACAACTGCAGGGCTATACTGATGATTACAAGAAATATGATCGCAACTACAAATGCCATAACTTTTCAGTCCTTCTTAACTAGATTGCCCGCACAAAAAATTTCTAGTTCGTGCGGCGTTGGTAAATTGGTCAGTGAAATTTTTCCAAATGATCTGAATACTCATTGAATTACAGCCAGTTACGAAGTCTGACAGGCTTTGGATGTCCAGCGCCAGGGAGTTTATTCCGGGGGTAGCAGATTCGTCCGCTGTCATAGAGTGGTGGGCTGGAATGACTATTGTGTTCTTTCGGTTTTTGAACATCGTAAAAAACTACAACAAAGCTAATGGACGTACTTCAGCCAGATCGACAGCTTTAAGCACCAGAATTAAACTAACTAGTTATTTAAATTGAAAAAAATTGCATATCAACGATGGCGGCAAGAGTGTCGACGAGTGGAGATAAGAGAGCGTCACGTCAAGTACTGAAAGCCAAACCCAGCAATTTTTAACTGGCTTAATTACAAGCACGAGATGGTAAAGCATCACCCCTTTGAGGGCAAGATGTTTTGCCCTGAAACCAGTCTGTTTTCTAGAAAAAACAGTCACCTTATTGAGCGAGGTTTGACTCAGATCAATCCCGGTTTTTACAGGCCCCCGCTGCGGAACTTCTTTATGAAGAATCCGAGTCCTTGTTTTCGCTTTCATCGCCATTTTGTTGCAGGCGTTTTTTTCCATCCTTCAGTGAGAATTTTGCCAATACCAGCATGAAAACCAAAATGACCAGGGTGCCAAAGGCATTCTCCACTGCGGTAACAGTGTCACGAATTGTAAGAGAGTACATGTAGTCGAGAAAGGTCGCAGCACTGATCAAATACAGCAGGTAAGCAAAACCTGTCAAAAAATAACCGGTAAGTTTGTTCATCAGGAAGAAAAGCCAGAATTTAAGGGTTAATTCACTCGGCCAAGCTTGTCGGGCCGTTTATGAGGCCGGGATTGTAAACCTCTGGAGAAAATTTTGCATTTTTTTACCGGGAAAGCAATTTGAGTCAAGTTATTCTGCTTGTAAAGTAAAATACTGTCGGGCATCAAGATAATTTGAGATGCCAGGGTAAGTGGCAAAGCTTAACGAATAAGGTGTTATGCCCAGCGTGTTATCAGCCAATAAAAGTACTCAGCCCCAAGCTGTCGCTGAACGAATTGACAGGGTGGCGGAATATATCAGGCGCCACCCCCAGAATGATTTGTCCCTGAATGCATTAAGTCGACTGGCGAATTGTTCAAAGTTTCACTTTCTACGGCTTTTTAATGCCAGAATTGGCATCACACCTAACCGTCTTGCCCAGCAGACCCGGTTGAAAAGGGCGTCATTTCAATTAGTCTTTAACCCGGCCTGTCGTATAACAGATATTGCCCTGGAAGCGGGATTTGAAAATATTGAATCGTTTTCCAGAGCCTTTAAACGCGCTTATGATCAGTCACCACTTCAATTCCGTCGCTGTCCACAATGGTTAAAGTGGTACCAGGTACATGGCGCGCCCAAAGTCACCAATAAATCTATAGAAGAGGTCGAGAAAATGGATGTTGCACTGATGGAATTTCCAGAAACAATGGTAGCCGCGCTTGAGCACCATGGGCCCGAGAGTCAAACCTACAATACCTCGATGAAGTTTATTGAATGGCGCAAGGCGAACGGTATCAGGTTTGATATGGGGCAGACCTATGGCATTCATTACACTGATCCGCGCAACACCTTTCCGGAAGATTATCGTATGGATATTTGCGTGTCTGTGGACAAGCCGGTCGCTGCTAATGATTTCGGCGTTGTGACAAAAATCATTCCGGCAGGGCGCTGTGCCGTGATTCGCCATATTGGTTCACGGGAATGGATGCCGGAAGTGGGATACCTTGTCTATGACTGGTTACCGCAGAGCGGCGAACAACTCAGGGATTACCCGGTATTTTTCCATTACGTCAATGTAGGGCCTGATTTGCGTGATCCGGATATGATTACCGATATCTATCTTCCATTACAGTAAGCGCAGTACTGGCAGCTCATTCCAACCTGTCAGTGGCGAGGTAAATTTAGATTTTTGCGCCTGAATAGTTGCTCTGCCAATGCTGCTATACTTGCCTAGAGTTTCTTGTTTCTGTAAGTTTGCGCCTTCCATGAAATCCTCTCAGCTCATCTTGTTATTTTTTCTTTGCCTGTCCGTGCTCGGGTTCAATTCCGCTGTGCAGGCTCATGGCAGTGTGACTGCCGATGCAGACCTTTGCATTATCAAGATTGGTTACTACAGCGCTCACTTTAAAATTTACTTGCCGCGTACCAGGCAGCACGAGGATTACTGTGAGGATATTCCAGATAGTGGTGAAACAGTCTTTGTTATGGAATATACCTATGGTGATCTTGGTCAGGTCCCAGTGGATTTTCGTATTATTCGTGATATCACGGGTATGGGGCGCTTTGCCAAGATAGAAGATGTGGTCGCTCTGAGTCAGGATGAAATAGATGCTGCCACAGAAGTTTATCGGGCACCGGTAAGGCAGCCAGATATCTACACCATTAATCATTACTTTCAGGAATCAGGTAATTACCTTGGTATCGTGACTGCGCGTCATCCGGAAACCAATGAACTGTATACCGCAGTGTTTCCCTTTGAGGTGGGCTATGTGGGTTACGGTTACATCCCGTTGTTTGTTTTGTTAATTTTGGCTTTGCAAGGGGGATACTGGTGGATGAACCGAGATAAAAAAAAGTAAAACTGAAAATATAAAATAAACGTAAATAAACAGGTTACAAGTTACAAGTTACAAGTCGCAAGTCGCAAGTTACAAGTTACAAGTAAAAAATAGAACAGGAAAAATAGTGTGTTTAAGAAATTGATGCTTTTGAAAATAGTGCTGCTTTTGCCAATGCTGGCATGGCATGCTTCCGCCCAGCAAGATAACGCTACTGTGCTGGAATCCGAGAAAGGTTTTTTTCGATTAAGTTATGAAAGTCAGCTTGATCCCATTGTGATTAACCAGATGCATAGCTGGACTTTGCATATCGACAATGCCAATGGTATGGACGTTACAGATGCTGAAATAAGTGTTGGTGGCGGCATGCCTCAGCATAATCATGGGCTGGCGACGGCGCCTTCCATTATGGCTATCGGTAACGGGAATTATCACTTGCAGGGATTGCGTTTTCATATGATGGGACACTGGGAACTCGAGCTCAATATTGCCAGTGGCGGTGTTGAAGACAAGGTAGTTGTTATTCTGGATTTATGAAACTGTCTTTTTTGTTCAGCTATTCCAGAACTTTCCCGGCCATTGGCCTGTTGTTGCTCGTCGGCCTGTTGAGCTGGCTTTTTCTTGCCTACAAACCGCCTGCGGCCTGGGCGGAAAATGAATTACGCCTGATCGCTTCCCTATCACTCTCGACCCTGCAGCCACTGCCTCTGGATCCCAGTAATAGAGCCTCCGCTGACCCTGTTGCCCAGGAGCTGGGGCACGCCTTGTTTTTTGATGTCCGCCTTAGTGCCAATAATCAGGTTTCCTGTGCAAGTTGTCATAAGCCCGAACTTCGTTTTACTGACGGTCTGGACAAGGCAAAGGCCATTGGTCAGTCACGCAGAAATACACCGAGTATTGTAGGGCTGGCTTACAGTCCCTGGCTGTACTGGGACGGGCGGCGAGACTCGCTCTGGGCACAGGCTTTATCTCCGCTGGAAGATCCTCAGGAGCAGGCCAGCAACCGTATGTATATAGCGCGATTTGTTACACAAGATCCTGAATACAGAGGAATGTACCAGTCAATATTTGGTGAGGTGCCTGATTTTTCTGATCACTCCCGCTTTCCTGAACATGCCGGGCCGGGACTTAAAACGGCGTGGTATGAAGCCTGGGAGGCGATGAGCAGGGAAGACCAGCAACTGGTAAACACTACATTTGCCAATGTGGGCAAGGCCATAGCAGCGTATGAGCGCTTGTTAGTGCCGGCCCCTGCGAAGTTTGATGACTATGCAGCGGCGCTTCTTGATGATCAAAAGACGCCAGGTAACATATTTTCAAATGATGAGATCAAGGGGCTGCGTTTGTTTATTGGAGAAGGGCGCTGCATGGAATGCCATAATGGCCCTTTATTCACCAATTTTGAATTTCATAATACGGGCATAATCTCTTATCCCGGTGATCTGCCTGATCGTGGTCGCGTGGACGGCTTGCGTGAGGTACGCAGTAATCCGTTTAACTGCCAGAGTATATATAGCGACAGGGACCCTGAAAAATGCCTCGAACTGATCCATGCCAGAGAGGGGGTTGAATTGATCGGTGCATTGAAAACGCCTTCCCTGCGTAATCTTTCAGGCACTGCCCCTTACATGCACAAAGGGCAAATCAAAACGCTTGAGGAAACTCTGGCGCATTACAACGAAGCTCCGTTTGCCATGATTGGGCATAACGAAACAGAAGAACCGCTGGGCTTACTATCATTTGAGTTGCGTCAGCTGGAGGCGTTTTTGAAAACCCTGCAAGCGCCACTCGAGATAGAGCAGCGCTGGTTGCAGGCTCCGCAATAAAGCAATAACCCCTTTCCCTGTTATCTGGAAAGTGGATCAGGTCTGACCTGGAAATGATAAACAATGCTGCTGGTGCCTTTTCCGGTTTCCATATGGAAGGGAGCTCGACCACTGAATGTTGACCATACTCCGCGGCCTTTCCAGCCTGCATCCGGATCGTCTATTCGACCATCCATCCACTTGGTATAGAAACCCAGCGGGTAGGGCACACGCATTTTGACCCATTGGCCATCGTCCAGTACCAGTAATGCGCCACTCTGATTGCCGGTATTGATGGGGGTATTTTCTCCCAATCCCAGCGTATTGTGCTGGTCGACCCAGGTAAAGTAGGAACCTTCAGAGCTACCCGGCTTATCCAGATTCTTAAACTGCGGCAACGGTTCCGTATAAAAGGTCCAGCCTTCCGGGCAATGTTGTCCTGTCGCTTCGGGTCCATTTAACGAGCCGCTACACAAACGCCTGTCAAAACTGGCCATATGACCACTGGCCAGCGCTACCCACATCACCCCGTTGCGATCAATATCTCCACCGCGCGGTGAGAAGCCTTCAATGGCATCACCATTTTCGTCTACCGGTAGCTCATAATATTCAGTAATGGCGGTTTCACTGGGATTGTTACCCGGTATTATCCTGGCCACGGCCCCCGGATAGCCAAGGATGGTTCCCCACACGGAACCGTCCGGGGCAGGGTTGACAGAGTAAACGCCAAAGCCGGGATATATCTGTGAGTCTTTGGTGGGATCGGGGGCTTCATTCGGGGCGACGAAGTCATCGCGTACACCATTACCGTTGGTATCAAGAATAAACGGGGTCCAGCCCTGTGCTGCTTCATAATTACCGGTTTCCAGATATTCGCGGGTATTGAGCCAGCCAATCACCTGGCCGCCGCCGCTGGTCCACAGTGTATTGTCCTCATCTTCGGCAAACATCAGGTGATGAGTCCCGAAGCAGGTATCGATATGATGATACTCACCGCTCTGCGGATCATACATACCCAATTGACGACCATTGGCCTGTGTTGGATAGACCTGGGCCGAGGGGTGGGAGGAACCTTCCTGACAAAAGTCCGGGTTTTCCCTGTTGCGTACTCTGGCAGTAATCCAGACCCGGCCATCCTGATCTATCATCGGGTTATGCACATTGGCTTTGGAATCCCAGATTGCCTCGTCTCCCCAATTGGGAGAAGTTGCCAGATTTGGACCTGAAACAGGACCGGCCTCTGGATCCATCATAGTCAAGGGGATCTGGTCGATAGTGTTGTTGACGGGATCAAGAACCGGCAGATAATCAGCGCTTTCCTCCAGCGCCCCATAAAGCTTGCCATAGCCATTGATAGTCGGGTCACGGCGATCCGTTGAGACCACATCATGCAGATAGGCTGTTGGATCTGCCCAGTCCCACTGGGTAATGACCACATTGCGTTCCACGCCTTGTGGCCGTTCTGGTACTGGCGGTAATTCGCCGGCCGCAATACGATCAGTCCAGTCACCAAACATTTTCGAGGTGTAATCCAGTCCCATACCGGTCCAGGTACGGGTCATGAACGGGCCTGCCTGACCGGATTGAATACGTCTGTTCCAGGCTGCAGCACTGCTGTCATAGCCATTAAACAAGGAAGGTAATTCACGGGTAGCCTTGTTCCCCAATTGGTGACATACCACACAGCCACCAGACGTTATCATGCGGATATAGTCAGCCTGATGTTCAATTCGGGGACTGATGCCATTGCCTGTAGGACCGGTGCCAGGGAACATGCTGGCATCTGGAACCTCGAGCAGTGAAAGCCAGTAACCTGCGGGATAATATTCGGCCGCTGAAGCTGCATCGGGAGCAAGTAGCGCGTCAAGGTCATGACTGGAGCCTGGTGTCGCTGATATTTTTTCTGAGTCTACCAGGCCATATCCACGCACCCAGATATCATAGGTCGCTTCCGGTAAATCAGGAATCAGATAACGACCCTCGTCATTGGTAACAACGATGCGCGCAAAGCGTGTGTCAAAGTCATGGGTTTCGGCAATTACCCAAACGCCGGCTTCTGCGCCGTTAGCACTGGTCACTACCCCTTCAATAATATTAGCCGGCATGGCTTCTGCGGCTGGCGCCATGGTGGCCATGGACTGGCTTTGCTCACTGTTATTATCGCCAGAGCAGGCCCATAACATGCTGGTTAGTGTAACCAGGCTTAAAATTTTGATTGCATGCATTTTTGATCCCCCATTATCCGAAACAATTCGGACCAAACAGACTAGCAGAAGTCTCTATGACGTGACAATTAAATAGAACTGGCTTCCCACTTTTCATCGCATATGGAATATTCATCTTGATGCCGATTGAAGATTACTGGATGATAAATCCAAAAGCTTTTATCAGATTTTAACCAGGATTCAGGACGATGATTATGAGAAACCCCTTATCTGTTTTTATGGCCTGTTTATGGATGCCATTAGCTTTTGGCCAGCCAATATCAATACCTGGTATGCAGGTAAGTGACTCGCTTGTTCCAAACCCGAACGCGCCGATGTATCAGCACAGCGGCGAACAATACCGGGCGTATGAGTTTCCCGGCACCGGGGAACCCATTCCATACCGGCTGTATGTGCCTGAAAACTGGAGTCCAGAGCAGTCTCTGCCGGTATTAATAACTCTGCGTGCCGGGCCGAGTATTAACAATAATCATCGCAACAATAATGACCTGGTGGTTCAGGCAAGGGAGCGGGGGTATATCGTTATTTCTCCCCTTGGCTACCGGGGTTATGCGCAGCCCTATTATGGCAGCCCTTATCCGGTAGATCGCCCCAGCGGACCTTCGGTGCCGGGTGCTGGCTGGACTGATGAGGAGAATACCCGGTCAGAACAGGATGTTATTAACGTATTGCACCTTGTGGCGCAGGAATATAACGCCGATACATCACGGGTATTTATCCATGGGCAAAACCCTTCCGGTTCGTCAGCTTTTCATTTTGCCGCCAAATACCCGGATGCCATCGCTGGTATCATTGTCAGTGCAGGCCCAATAGTCACTGCTGACTATCCCTTTGAAAACCTGGTGGATAAGGTAGCGGTGCTGATGATCCATGGCACTGCAGATACCGCAAATACGAGGGAGGCATCCCTGCGCGTAACAAGGGAACTGGCAAATCATGGGGTTGAGGCACATTACTATGATGTGCCCGACGGGGAACACCTCACGGCTTATCTGACTTTTGCCAGTGAGATTTTTGATTTTATGGATCGGCAGTAACCAGCAGTTTCTGCAAAAAAAGCTGTGCCTACATAAAAGCTGTGCCTACATAAAAGCTAATCGTCATCCTCATAAGTGTGCCAGTTGTCATAATCTGGCGGCACAACTCGTCCTTCCCATAGGGACTTGTTGTTTTCCATGCAGGAATATTCAATCAATTCAAAATCCGTCTGTCTGGTAAAGATGCGTTTGTTGCTCCAGGGTTTGGTGTAGTAAATCGGGTCATCAATGATCACTTCGTAAGCCAGTGTGTTCGGGTCAGATAAAGTAAATGATTCAGTGACTTTCAGTTGGTCACTGTGGGGATGCCCGATGGTATCGAGTCTGGTTTTACCATTCAGTTTGCTGGTAGTAATGATAAGCGTATCACCGTCCCAGTTTGCTATGGAATGTCCATACCAGGCGGGCGGCAAACGACCGGAATGATCCTGTCCATCCAGATTTACCGTCTTGAACCAGGTGTTCTGCTCGTAAAGATAGGCGAAATGATTTTCAGTTTGCATAAACTGAATAGGATCTGGAGAGTTCATTGCACGTAACAGACCAAAAGGGAGACATGACCCGGTGTAATCGCCCTCGCTGGGATTGTAATTGTCGAAATTCTCGCGTCCGGCGGCAGTGAAAGGTTCCTCCCCGGGACCTATCTGACTACTGCCATTGCCTGCTGCAAGCATATTAGGCACATAAGGCCGCGCCCAGACGCCATTGAAATCAGGCTTGCCCCAGGGTAAACGCGGGATATCATCCTGGGCCAGGAGTGTCTGGGAAAACAGTAACGGGATCAGCGAAAAAAATAAGGGAAAGGTTATTTTCATTATCGCCTCCGTGTTAACGGTTACCGGATCGTGAAAAAACCGGAGTGCCATCCTCAAGGGTGATAACACGAGTAGAACAGGTGTTCGAGCCATCTCGCGCGGGATTGGCCCTGGCGATAATCACCGTACCAATCGGCAAATCTTCCTTGGCCCAGCCAAGACGGATTAACTGGTTGGGGGAGCCCATTTCACATTGCCAGTTTTCCACCTCACCACTTTCGCTGGTGACATCCATGTATAACCAGATGTGCGGATTAAACCATTCCACTTCAGTAATGCTTCCCTGTAACTGAAACTCAACGGCAGTATCAAACTCTCCAACAATGGAGTGATGTGCCTGAATGGAAAAAAATGGCAGACATAATGCCAGTGCGATAAAAATTTTTCCCTTTTGGATTAGCTGCATGATTATTACCCCGCTATAAATAATTGTAGTTTTCACTATTATGACTGATCAATTCAATAATGCGAAGTTCCTTTAGGAGGATATCTGGCATTCCGGATTCGCTGAATTGCACTGTTTTCAATTGTCTTTAACGTCTATTATTCCATTGAGAAGCCGAACAGGTATGAACATATCAGCAAATAAAGGGGAAAGGGAACGATGTTTTCACTGGGTAAAATCGTAGTCTTGATTATTTTTACTGTATTGACGTCTGTAAACAGTCAGGCTCAGGATAGTGAAGCACTTTACAACACGCGTTGTGCTGCCTGTCATGAGAACCCGGAAACCAATACCCATGCCCCGCCCCGGGCTAATATGGCGGCTTTTACCCCGAACTCCGTGTATGCGGCGTTGACGGATGGCCTTATGCAAATTCAGGCAACAGGATTGTCCGATGTTGATATGAGAGGCCTGGCAGCCTGGCTTACCGGTGCTGAAGTGTCTGATCTTGAGCTTGAAATCACTGAAAACCTTTGCGCAAACAACCCTCCCATGCGAAACCCGGCTCTTAATGCCTCATGGAATGGCTGGGGACCTGATGCGCGTAATACCCGTTTTGCCACACAGGGCGGAATTGAGCGTGCCGACCTGCCCAAACTGCGTTTGAAATGGGCCTATGGTTTGCCAGGAGAAGGGCAGGCCAGGGGGCAGCCCGTAGTTGTAGATGGCCGGGTATTTGTTGGTAACAGTGCCGGTGCACTTTACTCTCTTGATGCGGAATCCGGATGCACCTACTGGAGCTTTTTGCCACGCAGCGGAATTCGTAGCGCAGCCTCCGTGGGGCCATACCAGTTTGAAGATGGCAGCGATGGCTATGCGGTATATTTTGTCGATATTAAAGCTAATGCCTATGCCGTGAATGCCCAGACTGGCGAAGTACTTTGGGTACGCACGGTTGATGATCATCCCAGTGTTCGTGGCACGGGTGCAGTGGCATTACATAAGGGGGTTCTTTATGTCCCCATGTCGGGCGTCGGCGAAGAAAGTACCTCATCAAACCCGGACTATGCCTGTTGTACTTTCCGCGGCAGTGTCAGTGCCTTTGATGCCCAAAGTGGTGACCTCATCTGGAAGTCATATATGGTTCCTGAACCCCGGCCTCGTGGTACCAGCAGCAATGGCGTATTACTGTATGGGCCCGCTGGCGTCGGCATCTGGAGTGCGCCCACTATTGATGATGATCGGGGCCTGATTTATGTAGCCACCGGTAATGCCTACGCTGATCCTGCTCCTGAAACCTCGGATGCGGTAGTCGCTATCAAGATGAGCAATGGAGAAATAGCCTGGGCTAAACAGTTAACGCCAGGTGATGCCTGGATATTTGGTTGTGATGGGGAAAATAACCCGAACTGTCCCGAAGATGTAGGCCCGGATTTTGACTTTTCAGCCTCACCGATTCTGACCAGTACACCATCGGGTCGTGAAATGCTTGTTATTCCGCAGAAATCCGGCTTTGCCTACGGACTTGATCCAAATAACCAGGGAGAACTGGTTTGGCAGTATCGCGCAGGTCCGGGTAGCCCGGTTGGTGGCGTTTGGGGCGCGGCCGTGGGAGATGGTTTGGCTTACGTAGCCGTAGGTGGTTACATATTTACCCAGGGGGGCGGTATTCATGGTATTGATATAGAGACCGGGCAGCGCGTCTGGTATACCGGGCCTCAGGACTTGTTGTGTGCTGAAGGCCCCGGTTGTTCGGCCACCCAGTCAGCCGCGGTTACCGCCATACCGGGAGCCGTGTTCTCCGGTTCTGCCGATGGGGGAATGCGTGCCTATGATGCTGACACTGGAGCAGTGATCTGGACATTTGATGCCAATCACAGGTTTACCACAGTGAATGGCGTGCCAGCCAATGGAGGCTCTTTTGATGGCTCAGGCCCTGTTGTGGTTGATGGCATGATGTATATGCTTTCCGGCTCGGCAGGCTTTGTTGGGCGTCCGGGGAATGTGTTGCTGGCTTTTGAGCTTGAAGAGTAATTGTCGGAAACAGCAATTACCCATAGGCTGATTAATTTGTCCGGTCATTCAAAAAAGTGAGCGGTAATGGACAGCATTTGTCACGGACCGTAAAGCGGAGGTTAACGAGTCAGCAAGGAGCAATTCCCTATCAGAGGGGTGAATTGAAATTCGTACCGGTTTTTTTTCACTTCCTGCAAGTGTATTGACTGCGTTCCAAAGCTTCAGTGCTCCGGCTTGAAACATATTGTCAGCCTCAAAGCCGATGAGGGGAAGGTACAACTGTTGCCCCGTACTGCTGTCGTAGAAGCCGGAGGTGTTTTCAAAAAAACGAAATGACGTTTGTTCAAGTTGTCGCGGGCTGATTTTTCCCATGGCCCAGGCAGGGGGGACGTAAAGATCCGGTGCACCAAGATTGTTTTTGGCAAACCACTGGTGGCAATCGTCAATCAGTTGCCTGATTTCCTTTTCATCAAGCGCAAGATGTTCGGCTGCGTTTCTCGAGACCAGTAAAGAATGCAGGCGATGATAAATGCCGCGAATTTTTTTGCTGGAATGATGCCAGCCATGGCCACAAAGAATGTAACCTTGTTGCTCAAATTCACGTAAAACATCAAGCTGTTCCCTGGACCATTGATGCCCAGGCACTACCAGCATCGTTATATTGCAGGACTGCAAGTGAGTCAGGTCCTGAGTAAGCCGGGAGACCCTGTTCAGGGTCGAAGGCATAACATCATGTATTGAAATCAGTGCGTGCATTGCTGCTCAGAAACTATCCTGCTTGTAGGTATTTTTAATTCTGCTGATGATTTTCGATATAATTTCTAATGGTTTCAGTGATAATCTGGCTCCATCGATTAAGTACATCAGTATTCCATTCCAGAGCGAGACTGTTGGCCATGCAGGCAATGTCTTTACGCTCTTCCAGACTTTTACGCAAAACATGCCTGATGCTATGTGAAAGCCCGACTTCGTCAATGACTATCAATCCCGGAAGCAGTTTGTTCCAGTGCGTGATGCCGCAACCTTGAGAAACAAAAACCAGTTTTTCCCTGGCCATTGCTTCAAGTGCCACGGTTCCAAATGTTTCAAAATGAGAGGGCAGCAGGAGAGCGTCATGCTCATCGATCTTTTTCCTCAGGGCATGTCGGCTTAACCAGCCGAGATACTCAAGATTATGGCTCTCTTGTGCCGCTGCAATTATCCTTTCCCGTAATGGCCCGTCACCGGCAATGCTGAATTGCATATCTGGAAAATCTTTCACTGCTTTTAATAATGCTTCAATATTTTTCTCTCGTGCCAAACGCCCTGCAAACAGGCAGCTTTTCAGGGAGCCACGATGAGGCTTATAAGCGGCATTGATAAATTCCGAAGCTACCGGCGTTCCTATTAATCTGGTTTTCGGCGCGCCCATGTCCTGCGCCTGCTTCATTACCGGTTCCGCATTTCCAAGCACAGCCTCGGTATGCTTGAAAAGAAAGCCGTTGGAAAAATTGAAATACTGTTGGACTATTTTTCCCTTAACAGAGTTTGGCCAGTAAAGTTCGGTAAGTTGTTCAAAGGATGTATGCATACCCGTTAGATATGGAATTTTCCTGCGCCGGGCCATCCACGCGCCGGTAATACCATAGACCCCTGGCGTAGCAATAATGACGATGTCAGGATTCACACTGTCAAATACGCGGCTTAATTCAATGGGATTGGGAAAACATAATTTCTGGGTTTGATCACCCGGCAGGGGAAGGCTGAGTCCTGCCCGCCATTGGCCATGCTCATCGATGACAGGAGAGTAAAGCTGCGTTTTCTCCAGACGCCCATCCATCTGCTCAAGCAAGTCGAGATAATAGGCACCAGCGCCATTGCGGGAAGGGGCTGCATCGGAAATTGCCAGTAGGCGTGTTTTAGATAAAGGAAGGCTGGGCACTGTTTCAGTTTTCCTGCTGTCTTTTTTCTGATGCTGAATTACTCAGTGGCCAGACGTCATGAAATTTTTCAGCAAGCAGCTTGTCGGAGAGTGAAAACAAACCGGGGTGATAGTGATGCGAGCTTTTGTATGAGCGTGAATATTCATCTGCCAGCTCCAGGCTTAGTATGAAATTACTCGATGGCTGGAATGGAAGAAAATTCAGTAAATCTAACAGGGTAACTTTCAGATCGATTTGTAAAGCTGTCATGGGAAGTATGTAAACGCGATTGTTCTGCTGAATATTGCCAAGCTCAAAGTAGTAATTATACAGAAGCTCAATCAGTTTATTCTGGGTATTTTCAGATAATAATCCAGAGCCCAGAAGCTTCATAGCCGGGCCCATGGCACTTAGCTGTGAAGGCACAGCCTCCTGCGGAGAGCGAGTGCAGGCAATAAGCCTTGCATCCGGAAAATAACTGAGCAGGGATGCTGACCAGGAAGTATAGGAAGGATTTTTGCTCAACAACCGTTTCTCTTTGCCATGAAAAAATATATGTTTTTGCAGGCAAAGCCGATAAAAGTTCAGTATCAGTTTTTTGTGCCACGTTGGGACGTTTTTATCGAAATAGCCCAGCTTCCAGTAATGTGTTGAATCGGGACACAGGAACACCGGTAAGAAACATCCCAGTATCGGCAGTAGTAGCAAAAAATCTTCTTCAGGTTCCTGCAAGCCCAGCTTATGGATAGTGTCCATCTGTCGGAAGAGATTTTGACGAATGGATCTAAATATTAAATTGAAAGGGCGCGTCAACCAGCCAAGGGCGCGGTAAAAATATTTTTCTGAGATCGACGGTGCGAAAATTGCCTCCCAGGTAGAAAAGGTTGTAAATTTTTGCTCACAACCAAGCAATCGTTGCAGATACGTAGTACCACTGCGAGGGATGCCAATAATAAACACAGGCTCTCTTATTACCGTACGCCGGTAATTTCGGAACAGCACCTCATCGGCCAGATGACCAATTATATGCAGCAGGTTTAACAGACTAAACAGGATCCATATCAGGCCAAACAGCGGAATCCTTTTCCAGACATGACGCCACCCTTCGGCAGGCACTGCGCGCAATAATTGCCATGCGAATACCGGGATGGCAAGCAGATGCAGCAAAAGAGCCTCAAGCATTATTACCCCTGAAGCAGATAGCTTTCACCAGCGTCCAGCTGATCTACCAGACCTCGCAATACTACGATATCGCCATGCTGCAGCACCAGGTCCTGATTTTGCTCTGCTGATATCACGAGGTTGTCGCGATGAATATCCAGAATATTGATATCCATAGGTAGCAAAAGTTCTGCTATTGTTTTACCGCAGACAAATGCCCCCTTCGGTAAATTGACCGCATGAATGATTGCTGAACTTTGACTTTTCTTGCCAAGGAAGCCCAGTCTTTCACCGTGGTAGAAACCTTTCAGCATACGGTAGCGATCACGACGTGCCTTATCGATAATGCTGTGAACCATAATGTCCGGGTATTCCACCATCAGCAATAAATGAGAAACCATGGTCAGACTTGCTTCATGGGTTTCCGGAATAACTTCTTCTGCTCCGGCAGAAAGAAGGTCTTCAAGATGAGAGTCATCCCGCGTCCTGATCAGGACAGGTATGGTGGAATTTATATTTTTGACGTTTTCAATAATCTTGGTAGCCAGATCGGTATCATCAAAGGTAACCACCACGATTGATGCATTAGCGGCGCCGGCTGCTTTTAGAATATCAATACGGGAACTGTCCCCATAAAAAATGGGCTCATCAACAGCGCTGGCTTCCTTGATTCGAATGTCGTCTGTTTCCAGTACCAGATAATCTATATTTAATGGTCGCAGGAAACGGGCAATGGTTTGGCCAACACGTCCAAAACCGAGAATTAGGATATGGTTCTTTTTCTTTATTTCCCGATCGAATATTTCTTCGTTTGTGGCTTGCAGTGTTTTATTACCGATACGAGAAATAAAGCTATCAACAAGGTTTGGCGAATGCTTGATGAGAAGAGGCGTCATAACCATGCTGATAATGACTATGGTGATTAAATTAGAAGCAACATTTTGATTAACCAGCTGGCTTCTTACAGACAGTGCCAGCAAGGCAAAGAGAAATTCACTACCCTGAGCCAGAGTCAGTCCTGCCGGTATGGCAGAGCGCCAGGATTCGCCCAGTAGTTTGACGACTCCGGTTATAAGGAAGGCCTTGGTTATCATCAGTAACAGGCCTCCCAGCAGAAGGTATGGCCAAAAAGAGACCAGCTGTCCAAGATCAACCAGCATCCCTATGGTGATGAAAAACAGACCAAGCAATAAATCGCGGAATGGACGAATATCTGCTTCAAGTTGATGTTTAAACCGGGTATCACCCAGCATCATCCCTGCCAGAAATGCTCCCAGCTCCATGCTCAATCCGATACTGGATGTCAGCATGGCCGACAACAGCACGATCACCAGTGCCGCCAGTACAAGTAGCTGGTCGGACTTTTGGGTGGCGATTTCGCGCAATAAATGTGGCAGTAAATAGCGGCTGGTAAAGAAGAAAACTGCCAGGAGAACCAGGCCTTCAGTGATAGTGAAAAGTAGTCTGCCCAGAGAAAACCCCTCGGACTGGGAACTAACCAGTGGAACGGCTACCAAAAGCACAATGGCCGCTAGGTCCTGGAACAGCAGGATGCCGATAGCAATTTCACCATGTCTTTTTTTGAGTAGCCCAAGATTGCTAAGTTCACCTGACACAATGGCAGTGGAGGACAGGGAAAAGCCCCCTGCGAGAATGAGGGCAATTTGCCAGTCCAGCCCTGTTAGCTGCAGTACCAGGAAAAATATAAAGGAGCAGACAAGCATCTGCATACTGCCCAGTCTGAATACCGTATTACGCAAGGCAATGAGTCTTGGTAATGAAAATTCGAGACCCAGAATAAAAAGCAGGAAAGTTAAACCAAGCTCAGCGATGGCAGCAAGTTCTTCGGGGTCATCGATTACCCCGAGGCCGGTTGGACCAAAAAGGGCCCCGGTTATCAGGAAGGCCAGGAGGGAAGCAATATGTAAACGATACAACAGCACAATCAGCGCTGTTGATGTGCCCAGCAGCAAGAGGAGTGATGTAAGTAATTCTGAAGTTTCGCCGTGCAAGAGTTAATACCCTGTTTTAGTGGACCCAGTGGTCGATTAACGTTCAGAATAGTAACTTACCGTAAATTGCCTCATCTTGCTTCATGCATGTTGAGAATCCCCGAATTGTGTAGGGAAAGTCAAAGTAATAGCGCATATCCGCTGTGAACCCGCAGTTTACTTGGAAAAATTGGCTATTTTCATGTAAAGTGCGCTGACTGGAATTTCCGCCGGAAATGCCTGTAAAAAGATCAAACGAGGAAATATTAAGTGAATTCCGGAGAGTTGATATCAGAAGGTATTAATCTGATGTTACTTGGTATGGGCACAGTATTTGTGTTCCTCACCATACTGGTGTTTGTGACATCTATCATGTCCACACTGGTGCAGAAATATGGGGCTGTTCAACCCGCAGACCCGAATAATCCCGGAGCAACAGAGCAACTTGACGAAGCTGCCTTGTTCGCTGTCATCACCGCTGCGATTCATGCTCACCGCCTGAAGCAGTAGGTGCATTAGTCGCAATTGCAGCAATTGCTGCCATAGTCATAATAAAGAATCGTTTTACTTCACAATCTTTTTTAACAGGTTTGATAACCATGGTGCGGAAATAGTGCGTAAGTGCTTATGCAACACTAATGCTGATGTGAATATGAAAATTTATAATGGGTTATTCCAATGATTAAAGATAGAGATGCTGTAGGTATCACAGAACTGGTTTTACGAGACGCTCACCAGTCCCTGTTTGCCACCCGGTTGCGTCTGGACGACATGCTTCCCATCGCAGACAAAATTGACCAGGTAGGTTTCTGGTCAGTTGAGACCTGGGGCGGAGCGACTTTTGATGCCTGTATTCGTTACCTGGGTGAAGATCCCTGGTTCCGCATCAGGGAACTCAAGAAAGCCATTCCCAATACCCGTCATCAAATGCTCTTCAGAGCCCAGAATATTCTTGGCTATCGCCATTATGCCGACGATGTGGTGGAAAAGTTTTGTGAACGTGCCCACGTCAATGGCGTTGATGTGTTCCGTGTTTTTGATGCCATGAATGATCCACGCAATATGGAAACGGCAATCAAGGGAGTGAAAAAAGTAGGGGGTCATGCGCAAGGGACTTTATCTTATACGGTCAGCCCGGTTCATACTCTGGACACCTGGCTTACGCTTGCCAAGCAACTTGAATCCATGGGCTCTGATTCCATTTGTATCAAGGATATGGCCGGTTTGCTAAAACCCTATGATGCCTTTGAGATGGTCGAACGGTTGAAAAAGGAAACCTCATTACCTATTCACTTGCATGCCCATGCAACCACTGGTCTTTCCATACCCACTGTGGTTAAAGCCATAGAAGCCAATATTGACAGGGTCGATACTGCGATCTCTTCCATGAGTATGACTTATGGACATACGCCAACTGAAACAATCAATGCCATTTTTGACGGTCAGCCTGGAGACCCCGGCCTGGATCTGGCCTTGCTAGCCGAGATTGCTGAATATTTTCGCGTAGTACGTAAAAAATATGCGAAGTTTGAAGGTGCCCTGAAAGGAGTGGATGCCCGAATTCTGTTGGCTCAGGTGCCTGGTGGCATGCTCACCAATATGGAAGGGCAGTTGCGTGAACAAAATGCCTCAGAGCGGCTTGGGGAAGTGCTTAAGGAAATTCCCCGTGTACGTGAAGATCTTGGCAACATTGCCCTGGTAACACCGACATCCCAGATCGTCGGTACACAGGCTGTCATCAATGTGCTGTCGGGTGAACGTTACAAGAATATTACCAAGGAAACCGCAGGCATCCTGAAAGGCGAGTACGGCGCCACGGCTTCTGAGGTGAACAAGGAATTACAGGCTAAAGCACTGGATGGTAAGGAAGCTATTACCTGTCGTCCTGCTGATCTGCTTGAGCCGGAGCTGGATGTGCTCACTCAGGAGTTGCGTGAGAAAGCCAAGGCGGAAGGGTTTACCCTGGAAAGCGGGGAGAGAGAAATTGATGATGTGCTTACCTATGCATTGTTTCCACAGATTGGTCTTAAATTTCTGAAAAACCGCGGTAACCCGGATGCTTTTGAGCCGCCACCAACTGAAGAACAGGATGCACCTAAAGCTGCCGCGGCGCCGGTTAAAAGTGGCGATGCCAGTGTTTATTCGGTTAACGTTAATGGACAGTCCTATGTGGTACAGGTCTCCGAAGGTGGTGATGTAAGCAATATCAAACCAGTGTCTGGCACTGCTGCGGCAGCTCCAAAGACAGAAGGCCCGGTACCAGCGAAAAATAGTGAGCCACAGTTTGCGCCACTGGCAGGAAATATTTTCAAGGTTAATGTCACTGTTGGTCAGAAAGTGGTTGAAGGAGAAGTATTGATAATCCTTGAGGCCATGAAAATGGAAACAGAGGTTAAGGCTGCTAAAGCTGGCACCATTCAGAGTATCAAGGTGGCGGAAGGTAATGCGGTATCCGTAGGCGATGAGTTGCTGACCATTGGTTAAGCAGTCATTCGCCTCTTGCGCTCAAGGAAACCCGTTTAATGGATAGCTTGCTTAAGCTTTTTCAGGACTCCGGAATTTACCAGTTGGAAGCTGGCCAGTTTGTTATGTTGCTGGTTGGCTTACTGTTGGTGTTTCTGGCAATAAGAAAAGGTTTTGAACCGCTGCTGCTGTTGCCCATTGGTATGGGTGCCATTCTGGTGAATATTCCGGGAGCCGGTTTTCTGGCTGAACCCGTTTATGATGCGGTCGGCCATCTTGAGTCACCGGGTGGCATTCTTTATTACATCTATGAAGCGGGTATCTCCACGGGTATTTTTCCTTTGATTATTTTCATGGGAGTAGGTGCGATGACTGATTTTGGTCCCTTGTTGGCCAATCCACGTACCCTCTTTCTTGGTGCTGCAGCGCAGTTCGGAATATTTACCACAGTGATTGGCGCAGTAGGCCTGTCAGCTATGGGGCTGATGGATTTCAGTCTGGCAGATGCCGCAGCTATTGGAATAATCGGCGGCGCTGATGGTCCAACCGCCATCTTTGTTTCAAGTCGCCTGGCACCGGACTTGCTGGGAGCCATTGCGGTGGCAGCCTATTCCTATATGGCACTGGTACCAATGATTCAGCCTCCCATCATGAAAGCCCTGACCACTCAGGCGGAGCGGGAGATTCGAATGGAACAGCTGCGTCCGGTATCCCAGCGTGAAAAAATCATTTTCCCCCTGAGCCTGCTAATGCTGGTTGCCTTGTTTTTGCCTACCGCAGCGCCGCTGCTGGGAATGTTCTGTTTCGGCAACCTGATGAAAGAGAGCGGCGTGGTTGAGCGCCTGAGTGATACAGCGCAAAACGCTCTTATTAATATCACTACAATTTTTCTGGGTTTGGGGGTAGGTTCCAAACTGAGTTCTGATTCCTTTCTGAACGTGGAAACCCTGGGCATTCTTTTACTCGGTATTGTTGCTTTTGCTATCGGCACGGCAACTGGCGTAATAATGGCGAAGCTGATGAACCGGTTTGGTAATACGCCGATAAATCCACTTATTGGAGCCGCAGGCGTGTCAGCCGTACCAATGGCAGCCCGTGTGGCTAATAAAGTAGGTCTTGAAGCCAACCCACAAAACTTCCTCCTGATGCATGCGATGGGGCCAAACGTAGCCGGCGTTATCGGCTCAGCTGTGGCAGCGGGAGTGATGATTAGCTACCTGGGTTAGAAAGTCGCAAGTTACAAGTCGCAAAAGACAAGATAAAGGATAAAAGAAAAAGGAAAAAGGTGACTAATGGAATGCAGGTCACTGGTTAAAGGGATTGGGGAAGTAAGTCGGATAAGGCCTGGAAGGCCGCCATCCTACATGACGGCTACGGTCAGCCTCTCGTTTCTCTTCCGGACGGGTGTTCAGTTCAAATTCATCTTCTGGTTTATATGATGAAAATCAGGAGGCGATTGTCATGTTTAAACAACTTCCCATTGTCGCGACAGTAGTGACTATTTCGGCTTTTCTGCTATTTCCCATGGCCGCTCAAGCTGACACCATGCGTTGTGATCGAAGTCTGATTACCCGGGGTGATCATCAGGGCGAAGTGCTGGCCAGTTGTGGTGAGCCTGTTATCTCGACGCGCAA
>Ga0255756_1001609_pt1 | contig 25482 bp, 22 predicted proteins | sample 011ome_20_FD_179956 | JGI IMG/M metagenome (GOLD analysis project Ga0255756, IMG submission 179956) | Coastal salt marsh microbial communities from the Groves Creek Marsh, Skidaway Island, Georgia - 011509CT metaG (version 2) | ecosystem: Environmental > Aquatic > Marine > Intertidal zone > Salt...
GTCGTATGGGAAGCAGTCTCACCTCCCCGCGCCGCTCTCTCTCCGCGCGGTACAACCTCACCTTCCCCTCCCACGCCCTCCTCGACGACTTCCACTCCCCGAACGTCACGTCCCCCTGCGTCCGCGACAGCCCGAAGTCGTTCGTCTCGACGTCGAAGTTTTCAAAGTCCTCCCACTGCTCCGAGCTCGCGGCGTCGTGTAGGTACGCCCACTGAGGGTCGTTCCATACAAAGCGACGAACGTCGGGGTGGAGTTCAAAGGCGTCAGAAGCGGAGTTGAAAGGCGTCGAGGGCGGGGATTGAAAGCGAGGGGTGGGCGGAGAGAAACGACGGGCAAAGTCCTTAAGGATCGGCGTTCACCACGCCGACGCGGTCGTATGGGGACCAGTGTATAGAACGCACCACGTTGGACGCGTCGACGTAGTTCATGGAGATCCCGACGGTATCCTCGTCGTTGTGCACCGCGTGCGGCGCGTTCGACGGCACGAACACGAGATCCCCGGGCCGCTGCGTCACCTCCCACATCGGCGCGTCCGCCAGCAGCGGCCGCTCCGTGAGGTTCAGGTTAAACGCGTCGACGCGGTAGTGCGAGCTCATCGGCTTGAGGTAGAGGTGGAACGACGTCGTCCTCGGCCAGAAGCGCCAACGCTTCGCGCCGGACAGCAGGTACATCCAAAAGTTCGTCGCGCCCGAGTCCGTGTGCAGCGCGCTGCTCGTGTTCGCGGCGCCCACGAATAAGCTCGGCCACGTGTGCTCGTACGACACCCAGGGCACTCTCTGGAAGTAATCCCCGGCGAAGTACTTGGGCACGAGAAACCGGTCGTACGGCGGCGGGCCGAAGACGTCCGGGCACTCCCTGCGATGACGATGATTGGTCGAGGGCGTACACGTGTCAGTAACGCGTGCACGTGATTGGTTGATAGAGTGATACATACGTGTAAAAATAGTAACGCGCGGCTGGCGGGGAACGCACCTGTTGAGGCTCCAGTCGTGCAGGTACCACCGCTTTCGGTCGTCGTCCGTCGCGTGCGACGCGACGAACTCGCGCAGCGTCAGACGTCCGGCGGTCACGAGCCCGCCCCAGTTGTCCGTGTCCGCGCCCTTCTTATTCAGCGTGACGTTCACGTCGCCGCACACGTCGACGAAGTGTTTCAACGTCCACCTCGGCGCGTCCGGCGGGGTCACGTTGAGCCCCTGCGGGCGATGATAAAACGTTCGTTCATCGGTCAGTTGAAAGGGACCGGCGCGAGCGCGCGTTGAAACCGAGGGTGGGTGAAAAAGAAACCGTGAGCACAGAACGCGCCTGAATCACCACCGGCACGCCCGGCAGCGCGTGGTTCTCGATGAAGTCCTCGAGCGACAGCTCGTTCGCGTGGACGGTCCGCACGGGCACGGTCGCGACGGTCAGAGGAGTCGAATTCGATCGACGCGCGACGAGCTCAGCCTCCGCGTCCGCGATGAGCTTCTCAAACGCCGGCCCGATGGCGTCGTGCGCGCGCTCCATCTCGCTCACGCTCTTCCGCGTCGCCGCCGCCGCCGCGCCGGCGCGGAGTGGCGTCCTCCCGTTCCTGCCGCTGAACGCCTCGATCGCGCGCAGGACGTCGCCCCACCGCCCCGCCTGCGGGCCGTTCCATACGAGCGAACGTCGGGGTGGAGTTGAAAGGCGTCAGTTGGAGTTGAAAGGGGTCGAGGGCGGGTATTGAAAGCGTGGGGTGGGCGGAGAGAGACGCCGCCAAAAGTCCGTAAGGATCGGCGTCCACATCGCCAACGCGGTCGTATGGGAACCAGTGTATAGAACGCACCTGCGCGAGCTTCTCGATCTCCCGCGGCGACTCGAAGACGACGCGACCGCCGCAACGCTTGACGAGCGCGTCGATCGCTTTCGCGCCGTCCACGATCGCGCGACGCTCCGACCGCGTGTCCGGCGAGAGCGACTCGACGTGCTCGCGCAGGTGTCGCGCGTACCGCGCCCACTCGTCGCAGCGCGCGACCGCGGCGTCGCGGCGGAGGAGGATCTCGCTCTGGAGGTCGTGCTTCTCGCCGGGCGCCGACGACTCGTCCCAAGGCGCGCGAAGCGACGGCCACGCGAGCTCGTCCGCGGCGTTCGTCTTCTTCTTCTTCAGAGGCGCCGAGGCGTTTTTATTATCTTCCGCGACTTCTTCCTCGCCGCCGTCGCCGCCGTCGCCGTCGCCGTCGACGACGACTTCCTCGTCGTCGTCGTCGTCGTCGTCGTCGTCCGCGTCCTCCGCGTCGTCGACCTTCGAGGTCAGCAACGCGCTCGCGGCGGCGCGGTCGACCTTATCCGCCGCGATCGCGAGTCTCTCCTCGCCGCGGCGCGACTTGACCATCGCGACGAACGCCCTTAGTTCGCTCTTCAGCTCGTGGACGTTCCACGGCGGGTCCGAGCGACGCCGCGTCAGGGCGAATTTTCTCCGCGCCGCCTTCTCCTCGTGCGTGTGAAGAAACCCGAGCCACTCGAGGTCGCGTCGGCGACGATCCATCTCACGCAGCGTCGATCCGACGTTTTCGGGATCGGGAGCGATCGCGCGGCTTCCAGGACGGCGTTCGAGGTCCTCGGGCTCTTCCGTCGCGGCGTCTTCGTCTTCTTCTTCGTCGCCCTCGGCGGCGTTCGCGTTCGCGTTCGCGTTCGCCTCGGCGGCTATCAATCGCGCTATGAACTCGCGCTTCTCTTCGCGCTTCTCTTCGTCGTCCCACTCGATCGGCGTGGAGAACGTCAGCGCGAACGCCGGGCACTTCGGGTCTCGCTCGCCCCCCTCGCACGGCTCGTGAAACGTCGCGCGATACGCCGTCGCGTCGGCGACGATCCAGTGCACGTGGCGTCGATCCGACGGCGGGAGCGATCGCACGGCTTCCAGGACGGCGTTCGCGTTCGCGTTCGCGTTGGCGACGGTCGACGTTCCTTCTTCCCCCGAAGCAGCGCTCGGCGGTCGAAGCAGCGCGATCGTGGGCTTCAGCTTCGCGCCGCTGACCCTCGACGCCACGAGATCGTACTCGTTCTCCCACGACAACGCGTGGAACGGATCCGCCACCGACCGCAGAGCCTCCGTCGGCGTCGGGCGCGCGCGGACCCCGCGCCCTCCCTCGGCCGCCGTCGCCGCCTTCTTCGCCGCGACGACGGTCGTCGCGACGGTCGGCGACGTTTCGTCTTCCCGCGCAGACGCGAAGACGGCGAAATCGCCGACGTCCGCGCCCGCGCCGAGAAACGTCTCGCACGCGTACGCTCCGGAGAGAAACCCCACCCTCGCGACCGTTTCGTCGCCGCGTTCGTCCCCTCCGTCGTCGCCGTGGTCGCGGTGCCCGCCGCCGTGCGTCTCCGCCGCGCGTCGCAGCGCGCGCGTCGACGCGCCGTCCTCGCACCCGACGACGACGGGCCGCCGCGGCGTCGCCGTCGCCGCCCACGCGCGCGCCGCGCTCGCGCTCATCGGGCCGACCACCTTCCCTCGGCTCAGCTCGGACGTGACCCACGCGGCGAGATTTCGCTCCGTCGCGGCGCCGTCTCTGAACACCGCGACGTGGAGCCCGTCGACGAACAGCGACAGCTGCGTCTGACGCGCGAGCAGCCTCCGGCGGCCGAACCGGTACTCGGTCGCGGTAGCGCCGTCACCGCCGTCGTCGAGGTCGAGGCCGCTCGCGCTTTTTTGCTTCCGCGCCCTGAGCGTCGTCGGCGCCTGTGAAGAGTGACGACGGGAAAAGTCCTTAAGGAACGGCGTTCACATCGCGAACGGGGTCGTATGGGAAGCAGTCTCACCTCGTCGCGACCGGCGTGATGGATCGCGTTCGCGTACCGCATGCGCAGCAGCGAGTCGTCCTTCACGTCCACCTCGCCGTACACGTGCACGACCCCCTCCGGGATATGACGCTTGAGCGACCCGAGCACGGCGTCGCGGAGATTCCGGACCCGCGGCGTCGCGACCGAGCGGAACAGCACGATCGCGGTCTTCCCGCGCGTCGCGTCGCCGAACGAGCGCGTCGTGAGAACGACGAGCCCGGGCTCCGGTCTGATGCCCACACGACCGCGTTCGCGTGGTGAACGCCGATCCTTAAGGACTCTCGGTCGTCGTCCGCGCGTCGAACCCGCGCCGTCGTCGCCGTCGTCGTCGCCGTCGTCGTCGTCGTCGTCGTCATCGCGCGCGTAATCGTGCGCGGCGTGGTGAACGCGTTCGCGCGCGCGGCGCACGCGCGCGCGGTGCGCTACGATCGCCGCCGTGAGCGGGTTCGCGCGCTTCCCCCCGCCGCCGCCGCCCGCGGTGTACGTCCACCTCGGGAGTTTGATACCAACCCCGGGGAGGAGCTCGCCGTCGCCGCCGCTCGACGCGACGACGCCGAGGACGACCGCGACGGTCGCGACCGCGACGGCGATCGCGATCGTCCGACAGAATGCCGACGATGAGAACGACGCGCCATCGCGCGGTCCGCGATCTCCCCCCTCGACGACGTCGGCGGCGGCGTCCGGGCCGAGCTCGGTCGCGCGCGGGGGGTACCGCGGCGAGTCCGGAGGCGGAGGGCGCGCGCCGCCGCGTCCGGGCATCGCGCCGGGCGCGCGCTGAGGTGTGACGAGTCGTCGTCGTCGTCGTCGTTCGACAGCGCCGGCGTCCGAGAAAAGCAGCTGAGTTCACCTTACAAGAAGTACACAGCAGGTCAGATAGAAGCAGCGCCCAATAATGCGCAAGCAGGTCGTTCGTTCCCTTCCAGGGTCAAGAAACGCAACACCGGCGTGCGTTTATCGTTTTCAACAACTCAGCACGCGTTGTTATTACGAGCAATATATGATAGGTAACCGCCAGTCTACGACGTACACACTCGTCGTAGACGCACTACGTCGCCGCCAGTCTACGACGCGCGCGCTCGTCGTCAGTCGTCGTCGTCGTCCGAGCTGCTGACTACGCGACGATCCTTCAGCGACGCGCGCTTCCCCGGCCGCGGCGTCGTCCGCGGGGTCCCCTCCTCGTCGGTGGCCATCTCATCCTCATCATCCTCCTCATCCTCCTCCGAGCCGCTCTCTCGCGCGTCGTCCGCGAGCTCCTCCTCCCCCTTCGAGTGATCCTCCTCGAACGCCAACGCCACCTCCGTCGCGGCGACGTACGCCGTCTCCGCGCGGTACTTCATCGCCACGGTGATCTCGCCCGTCTTGCACCCGGTGAGCGCGTACGATCCCATCGTGCTCCCGGCTTTGATGACGCCGTTGAGCGGTATCACGACGACGCCCATAGTCTTCCCCGCGCCCTTCGCGCTCTTCCCGGGCTGATGAGGGTCGTTTCCCATACGAAGCGACGTTGGGGTGGAGTTGAAAGGCGTCAGGGTGGAGTTGATAGGCGTCGAGGTGTGTCGGGATTGAAAGCGGAGGGTGGGCGGAGAGAAACACACGCCGGGAAGTAAAGTCCTTAAGGATCGGCGTTCACCACGCCGACGGGGTCGTATGGGGACCAGTGTGAGGAGAACGCACCTGATTCACCCGCAGCGTGAGCTCGTCGTTCACGGTGACGCCGGTGAAGTAAAAGTGATCGTTGAACACCGGGTTCAACCCTCTCGACAGGCCCGTCTTGACTGTCTTCCCGACGCAGTCGACGGCGACGTACGGCGTCATCTTCGAGCTCGGCATCTTCGAGGCCATGAGCCCCTTGGCCTCGGGCTTGGAGAGTTCCGTGGCGTGTAAAATCTCCACGTGCAACGCGCCGCCGCCGTGGAGCACGCGGTCGTCGTTCAGTATGCCGACGCCGGTGCCGAGGACGTCTAGCGAAAGGCGCTCGTTCATCATGGTCCGAGACTTGAGAAGCTGCTTCTTCGTCAGCGCCGCCGCGGACTTCACCTCGTCGTACACCGCCCACGAGAGCTCGAGCTCCACCTCCGACGCCGCCGACGCGTCCGCCTTGCCTTTGCCTCTCGCGCGAATCTTCGCCCGCGACGACTGCGAATTTTTCGACGACGAGTTGAAGAGGATCGACGCGACCCCGCCGCCGTGCTCCGGGGATTTCGCGCCCACGTCCTTGACCACGCGGTCGAGCAGCGCGCCGGAGGGGGACGAGGGCGAGCGCGTCGGCGAGGGGGAATGCGGCGCCGCCGGCGTCCTGCCGCGTTTGCGCGTGCGCGCGCGCTCCAACACGCCGCCCGCGGCGGATCGGACGCCGCCCGCGACTGACTTGACTTTTCGGACGCCGCCCGCGACTTTTCGGCCGGCGCCCTTGACGCGGCGCGCCGCGAGGCTGCCGACGCCGAGCTCCGAGTCGTCGTCCGAGTCGTCCGAGTCGAACGCGACGAAATCGCCGTCCTCGCCCGGCACCGCGGTGAGCGGGAACCATCGCGTGGCGCACTCGCCGGGGCGCAAAATCTTCGAAAAGTCCACGAAACAAATGCCGAGGAGGTCGTTATCCATCGTCACCGCCTGCCCGGTCACCAGGAGCTCGAGATCGCTCATGACGCGGCTGCCGTCGAACTTCGCCTTGGGCACGGGAGGGAGGAGCTTCTTGCGACTCTTCGCGAGCTTGATCGCCTTCTTCTCCGCCTTGACCCTCTTCTTCTCCGCCTTCGCCTTTTTCTTCGCTTCCTTCTCGAGCTGCTCCTCCGTCTTCACGCGCGGCGGCACCGGCGGCTCGAGCGCGGCGCGGCGCTGGATGTCCTCCGTCCGCGCCTTCTTCAGCTTCCCTGCGACGCCGAGCTTTACCGGCCGCGTCGGGAGCGGCGGCAGACCCTGCTTCTCGCGCTCCTTCGCCGCCTTGCGCCTCTCCCGCGCCGAGCGCTTGCGATCGACTTTCCGCTGAATGAACCGCGACCACGGGATCCGCCCGCCGAACTGGTACCGCGTCGCGAGCTGCGTGCTGTACTCCAACAGGTGCTTCACCGGCTGCATCTTCTCCTCCACCTCCTCCGGCGTCGGCACCCTCGCCCGCGACTTCTTATCGCTGTCGAAGACGCCGATCATGCACACTCTGGTGTCGTCCGACACGTTCATCGTCCAGCTGAAAGGAGTTGAAAGGCGTCAGATGGAGTTGAAAGGCGTCAGACGCGGATGAGTTGAAAGGCGTCGAGGCGTGTCGGGATTGAATGAAACCGTGGGGTCGTGGGCGGAGAGAAACACACGACGCGACGGGAAGAAAAGTCCTCAAGGAACGGCGTGCACCGCGCCGACGCGGTCGTGCGGGGACCAGCGTGAGACAGGATAGAACGCGCCTGAACTCCTCGTCCCACCGCGGGTTCAACGTGTTGCTCTTGACGTCCGTGACCCGCCGTCGATCGGCGTAGAACGCCTCGCCGGCCATGACGAGCACCGCGTACGGATCGCTGAACCCGTCCTTGTCCGCCGCCGCGAGGTTCTTCGCGCCCTTGATTCGAATCGTCAACACGTGCTGCGCGGAGGTGTTGTTGCCGACGCTCGCGCACAGCTGTCGCACCGCGGGATGCGCGAAATTCAGCACGGGCAGATCGTACGTGAAAGGCCACCTCGGGATCCACTTGGAGATGAGCGCGTGCTTCACGAACGCCATCCCGGGGATCGCGGCGACGTCGATCTTCGGAAGGAACGGCACCTTCACGGCGAGGGATAAGTCCCACTTCGGCGTCGCGCCGAGGATGCCGACGGTGACGCCTCCGACGATTGGAAACCGCGGAATGAGCGGGTGCGCGCGCGTTCGAATCACGCACTTGATCTGCACCTCGCTGAGCACCGTCTCGAAACGGCAGAACGGCAGCGGTTTCAACCCAGCGCGCACGGAGCCCTGCGCGTCGCCCGCGATGACGATGCTCCACTCGAAGATGAGCTCGCCGTGCCCCAGCTTGAAGACGCGGACGGCTTGCAGCGTCGGCGGAATGGCGCCCAAATTCGCGCTGAGCTTCGTCCACGCGATCCCGGGCAGCATCGTGGGCAGGACGTTGACGTTCATGGAGTTCACCTCGCGCCTCACGATCCCGTTCGCGTACGGCCAGATGGTCAGCGCGAACTCGTTCGCGAAGTCCACGCGCGACCACGACGGATCCACGGCCCACATTGGCATGCCGCCCATGGAGGACAAGATCGGTTGCACCACGGAGGTGATGTGCTTGAGCTTGCTGTCGCTCAGGTGGTTCAGCTGCCCGTCGTCTCGCGTCATGTGCACGTGCAGCATCTCCGTGGACGGGCGCCGCAGCCCGAGGAGCTTCCCGACGTTCCACTGGAACGACGAGAGGACGTGATTCTTTTTCTTCCACCGCCGATTTTTTCGGTTGAACATCGGCTTCTTCGTCGCCGCGGGGACGCCGGACAAGCCCGCGCGCACGAACTCGTCCTCGCTGTCCGTCGCGTCGTCGTCCTTCCCGGCGTTGAAATCGTCCGGGATATACTTCAACGACACCTCCAACGTCCCCCGCTTGTTCTTGAAGACACCCCCGGAGAGTTCCGCCATGCTCTTCATCTCCTCCGCCGGGCGATCGACGACGCGCGAGTCCGGGATGTTCTGCAGCGGGACGACCACCGCGCCCATGAAGTCGTCGTTGCCGTACTTCCCGTCGTCGTCGAACACGCGAATCCACAGACACTGCAGCTCCGTGGATCGAACGTCCAGCTCGAACGACTTCTCCCACCTCGGGCTGAGGGCCGTTCCATACGAGCGAACGTCGGGGTGGAGTTGAAAGGCGTCAGTCGGAGTTGATAGGCGTCGAGGTGTGTCGGGATTGAAAGCGAGGGGTAGGCGGAGAGACACGCCGGGAGACAAAGTCCTTAAGGATCGGCGTTCACCACGCCGACGGGGTCGTATGGGGACCGGTGTGAGATAGAACGCGCCTGAGCGTGTTCATGATCGTGTGCGTCTTTTGGCACTTTTTATCCTCCGGCGGCGTCCGCCGCGTTCCCAAGCCGACGCTCGCGTACGGATCGCTCGTGCCCATGAACTCCGTGTTTTTCAAACCCTTCGCGCCTCGGACGGTCACGTGAAGCTTCCCGACCGGCGACACCTCGAGCGCGTCCTCGATCGCGCGAACCGTCTGCGGCGTGTGGTCCTTCGCGATTACTTTCTTGATCGCCTGCGGAAACACGAGCGAATTCCTCAGCATCTTCATCAGAAACGACGTCAGCCCTTTCTTCAACCCCGGGATGCTGTCCAGATTCATCTCGCCCATCCCCGGCGCCGCCTTGGCGCGGATGCCGTACTGGATGCTCGGGTCGTCCGTCATCGTGATCTGCACGCCTCCCACGAGCGGAATCTCTTTCATCAAGTGCGACAGCGTCACTTTCACCGTGCACACGATGACGAGGTCGGTGACGACGAGCTTCACCGGAGACAGCCCGCCGTAGATCCTCGGCCCTTCCACCTTGAACACGACGTTCGGGTTCCCCTTCCACGTGATCTTCGCCTGCGCTTGGAGCTCGTGCGGCTCGTCCGGGGGAATCATCTGCACGTGGTCGACCCGCGGCGCGTTCGAGCCGAGCTCGAACTCGTCGAACGTCATCGACGAGATGCCCTTGGAGTGGAGTCGCGGAGTTGAAAGGCGTCAGACGACGGAGTTGAAAGGCGTCGAGCGAGGTGTGTCGGGATTGAAAGCGAGGGGTGGGCGGAGAGAGACGAACGCCGGGAAGTGAAGTCCTTAAGGATCGGCGTTCACCACGCGAACGCGGTCGTACGGGGACCAGTGTACAACAGAACGCGCCTTGGGCTTGTCGTGATCGAGCAGCGGCTCGATGTACGACCTGATCTTCTGCGCCGCGGCGGCGCCGACGTGCGGCCACACCGTGCGCACGACCTCGTTGAACCACTCCACGTTCTCCACGTCGCCGTCGACGACCCAGGCCGGGAGCCCGACCCACTCCGCGGTCTTCTTGGACTTGATGTTCATGATGAGACGCCTGGACCCCTCGGCCTTAGGGTCGTTCCATACGAAGCGATGTCGGGGTGGAGTTCAAAGGCGTCAGTTGGAGTTGAAAGGCGTCGAGGGCGGGGATTGAAAGGGAGGGGTGGGCGGAGAGATGCTCCGGCAAAAGTCCTTAAGGATCGGCGTCCACCTCGCGAACGGGGTCGTATGGGGACCAGTGTATAGAACGCGCCTTAATCTTTCGCGTGCTCACGTTGGAGGCACATCGCCGCGCGCGGATCGCAGACAGACGCCGGCCGTTCCACAGCGTCACGAGGAGGACGATCACGACGAACGAGAGGGGCGCACCGAGGGCGTCGTGCGCGGCGACGACGCACGTCCGCGCGACGGACGCGAAGACGCGCGGGTCGCGCGACAGCGCGCGCCAGTCGACGACCCCGAGCGCGCCGCCCGGCGATTCTGAGACGGATGACGCGGACGCTGCCGCAGCCGCATTACCGACGCGAGGCAGCGCGAGCTTCAACGCCGCGATGGCCGCGGCGAGCGCGCGCCAGCAGCGCGCGAGGAACGGCCCCGCGGGCCCGAGGAGCGCGACCTCGAGCAGCGCGCACGCGAGCCCCACGATCTTCTCGCTGAGGAACGCGGCGAGCTCGCCGTCGCCCTCGAACGATCGACACAGGCGTCGGATCGCGAGCGAGGCTACGATCGCGACGAACAGCGTGACGAGTCGCGTCGCGCGCCGCTTCCTCGCGCGCCGGCGTCGCCGGGCGGCGGCGGCGGAGAAATTGGGAGGGAGCGAGAGGGTGACCTGTCGCGACTTCGCCGACGGCGTGGTGTCCATCGCGGCCGTCGAGCGAGCGGCGTCGCGGCGCGTGACCCTCCAATGAAAGCTTTGTCCGATTCCCGCACTACTGTTCGACTTTCGAGGGATTTTTAACCTTTTTTGATACGGTACTCGGAACGTTCGTATTCTGACTGATTGCCCATAGCGCCCGCGACAGCCAATCACGTCTCTTCTCCCGCCTGCCAGCTGCCGCCTCTCGAAGCGCTGCCTCTCGTGGCGCGCGCATCACGCTTCACGTGACCCGCTCGGAACGCCGGCATCGCGCGCGACGTCGTCTCCCGACGCGTCACTCCTCAACGCACACCACAGCATCATGGCTGCCATCGCTGCTTTCAACGCCGGCCTGGCGAAGGTGCGCGCGCGCCCGCGCGCGTCCGATCGCGCCGCTCGCGTCGCGCGTCGCGCGCGCGCGCCGGAACTTCGTCGTCGTCCGTCGTCGTCGACCCGCTCGCTCGCTCGGATCGGATAGACCCCGCGCTCGCGTCGCGCTCGCCGGAGCACGCGCGATCGCGCGCGCGTCGAGACGACGCGCTGACACCCTCCCCCGTCGTTCCCTCCTCCCGATCCTCATTCAGAGCGCCTTCAAGGGCTCCAACGCGGGCCTCAAGTCCTCCGCGCGCGCGCCCGTCGCGCGCGTCGCCACCGTCGTCCGCGCGAATGGCACGGACTACGGCCTCGGCCTGGAGATGAAAACCACCGCGCAGAAGTCCATCGCGAAGGGCGGCCGCGCGCCGGTGCCCCTCGAGCTCGAGAAGGCGAGTCAAGGCTCCCGCCCGTCCTCGAGACTCCCCGCGGTCGCGCGTCCTCGCGTTCGCGCGCGCTCCCTCGTCGCGCGGCGCGAGAAGTCGCGCGACGAATCGCCGCGGCGCGCGTCGCCCCCGATCGACCGATCTATCGATCCTCGGTCGCACTGGTCCCCATACGACCGCGTTGGCGTGGTGAACGCCGATCCTTAAGGACTTCACTTCGCGACGACGGGCGCGGATGGCGTTTTTTCCAGAGAGTCGTCTCTTCCCTTTTCCACCAGTCGGGGTCTCTTCCCGGCGCCGTCCGTCCGTCCCTTCCTCGCCGCGTCCGCTGACGCTCTCCCATCACCCCCGATAAACAGATGCCGCTCCCGCTCAACACGTTCAAGAACAAGGCGCCGTTCACCGGCAAGATCAAGTCCGTCGAGCGCATCGTCGGCCCCAACGCCACGGGCGAGACGTGCCACATCATCATCGAGCACGGCGGAAAGATGCCGTTCTGGGAGGGCCAGTCCTACGGCGTCATCCCGCCCGGCACGAAGGTCAACTCCAAGGGCAAGGAGGTCCCCCACGGCGTCCGCCTGTACTCCATCGCGTCCACGCGCTACGGCGACGAGTTTGACGGGAACACGGCGACGCTGTGCGTCCGCCGCGCCACGTACTGGGACTCCGAGAAGAACGCCGAGGACCCGGCGAAGAAGGGCATCTGCTCCAACTTCCTCTGCGACGCCAAGCCCGGCGCCGAGGTGATGATGACCGGCCCGACCGGTCAGGTGATGCTCCTCCCCGAGGACCCCGCGACGCCGGTGATCATGGTGGCGACTGGCACGGGCATCGCGCCGATGCGGTCGTACATTCGCCGCTTTTTCGTCGAGGACGTCAAGAACTGGGAGTTCAAGGGTTTGGCGTGGCTCTTCATGGGCGTCGCCAACTCGGACGCGAAGCTGTACGACGACGAGTTCTCTGAGTGCATCAAGCGGTTCCCCGGTCAGTTCCGCGTCGACTACGCGCTCTCGCGCGAGTCTCAGAACCGCAAGGGCGGCAAGATGTACATCCAAGACAAGGTCGAGGAGTACAAGGACCAGGTGTTCCAGCTCCTCGACGGCGGCGCGCACATGTACTTCTGCGGCCTCAAGGGGATGATGCCGGGCATCCTCGAGATGCTCGAGGGCGTGTGCAAGGAGAAGGGCATCGACTACGAGGAGTGGCTCGAGGGGCTCAAGAAGAAGGGGCAGTGGCACGTCGAGGTGTACTAAGCGGCGTCTGATGATTTCGGCGCGAGCGTTTTTTGCGTCGAAGACGACGACGCGCTTGACTTTTCCCTCCGTCGCGCCGAGCGTCGCGTCTTTTCTCTGCTTGACGCGATGATTGTTTAATATCACTCACGACCGTACTCGTGAACCAGCGCGCGTGCGTGCGAACGAACGAACGCTCTCTCGCGCTCGCGGCTGACGGGAGCCTTCGCAGTCGGGCCCCGCTCTACCGCATCGAAAATTTCCCCGGACGTCGTCGCGAGTCGGCGTCGCGACTACTGCGAGACTGGATATTTATTTCTCCATCGAGGGCTCGCGCGCGCGCTCATCACTCGTCGCCGCGCGCGCGTCTCGAGACCGACCGTCTCTCGCGCGCGTCGGTCGTCGCGGCGGTCTTCCCGCCTTCTTCGTCGCCGCGCGGGCGGGCGTCGCGGGCCGTCCTCGAGGAGACCACCCCTCCCGGTCCTCGCGTCGGTCAACGCGCGTCGTCGGTCATGTCCTCCGATCCTCCTCCTCCTCCTCCTCCTCCTCTCTCGTCGTCGTCGTCGTTCGACGCGCCGCCGCCGAAGGTCTCGAAGGACCTCGCGAACGCGGTCCAGGACGACTGGCGACGCCAAGTCCAGGACGACGCGAAGCACCGCGCGGTGAGGCAGATGGAGGGGTACGACGTCTTCAAGAACATGGTCAGCGTCGCGCACCTCCGCCCGTATCACGCGGAGAACTTGAGAGATCACGGAGGCGGCGTCCCGCCCGCGTTCGCGTTCGACGCGGACGGGAAGCACGCGGGGCCGCCGCCGACGCCGGGGAGCGGCGGCGCCGCGTCGTTGAGCGGAGGAGGAGGAGGAGGCGGCGGCGGCGGTGGCGCGGTCGCGTTCACGCCGCCGACGAACGCGCTCGCGTTCGACAAGACGTGGCGAAGGGAGTGCAAGACGATCGAGCAGAGGTGGCGGTACCTCGGCGGCGTCGACGCGGCGAAGCTCAGGGAGATCTTCAAGGTGGAGATCACGGGGGTCACGCTGGGGGACGTCCTCGTCGCGCTGAGCGAGGGGTACGCGGAGAGCGCGAAGGGCGGCGGCGCGTGCGCGCCTTGGGGGGAGGAAGAGGACGGAGGCGGCGGAAATGGCGGCGGCGGCGGCGGCGGCGGCGGCGGAGGTGAGACTGCTTTCCATACGACCCCGTTCGCGTGGTGCACGCCGTTCATTAAGGACTTTTCCCGTCGTCACTCTTCACCCGCGCTTCCCTTTCAACGTTTGACCGGTAAGATGTTCGACTGACCGATCGCTTCACCCACGCAGGCGGCGGCGGCGGGGCGGCGTCGTGCGCGTCGCGCGTGATCGACGCGTTGAGGGCGCTCGCGGTCGCGGGGCGGTTCTCCCTCGCGGTGAAGCTCGCGAGCGCGAGAGCGAAGAGCGGCGTGAGGGAGCTTCTGGACGCGTTGGAGAGGGAAGGGCACGGCGTGGATGACGTGCGAGCGTCCTACGGCGTCGCGCGCGATTGATTTCGTTTAGCGTTTTCGAATCGAATCGAATCGATCTCCTCTTACACTACGAACCGAAGCGCTTCTTTCCCTCCTTCTATCGACTCTTCTCTTCTCGGTGTACACTACCCGCCGCCGCGGCATCTCATCTCGCCTTCCTTCTTTAACATCATCCTACTTTGTTCTTCGCCATCCATCCATTAAACGCACGCGAGACGGGCGTTAATTTAGAACGGAGACGCGCCGCCGATGGCGCCAAAGTTGGCGAGCATGTTCGCCCCGAACGGATCCGCGACGTGATCGCAGATGTTCTTCCACGGCCCTTCGCCGGTGACGACCGCCTGGACCATGCAACCGAGGAACGCCATCATCGCCAGACGGCCGTTCTTGATCTCCTTCTTCTGCATCTTCGCCATGTCGTCCTTGCCGAGGCCGGCGAAGTTGAAGTATTTGCCGCCCGGGTACGCCGGGTTGCCGGACCCGGCGAAGCCCTTCTCCCAACCCATGAGCGGCTGCTCCGCCTGGGAGCCGGGGTACCAGTAGTCCTGCCCGCGCTTGATCTCCGCGAAGTTCATCATGCACATGTTCACCCAGAAGATCGTCATCGGGTTCGCCCAGTAATCGAACGTGCCCTGCGGCGGGATGGCGCCCGACGTGAACCACACGAGGCCCGTGGACTCCGGGATGAGCCCAGCCTGACCGAGAATCTCGGGCGCGACGATGCCGGCGACGCCGAGCATCGCCCATCGGCCGTGGATCACCTCGGAGTACGCGAGCCACTGCGGGTTGACGAACCCGCCCGCGCCCTCGGGGTCGGACATGCCGAGCGGGTCGAAGCCGAAGTCGCCCGGGAGCGTGCCGTCGAGGTACGCCATGTTCTGGTCGGAGACGCCCATGAGGTAGAGGTCGTCCTTGGAGCGCGGCTGCGCCTTGGCGACCGCCTTGGGGGCCTCCTCGGCGGCGGGCGCTTCCTCACCCTGTGAAAGGAAGAGAAGGGGGGGCGATGGGATGGACGCGGTCAGGCGGGATCCATCCGCGCGGTTCGAATCGATCGGATCGATCGCGAAAAAATCGAGGACACAGCTGTGCACCGACTCGCGCCAGCGCGGGGGGGATAGGGAGGCTGTGGACCGATCGCGCGGGCGGGGGACGTCCGCGCGATCGATCGAGCGCGGCGTCCGCGGTGAGGCGCGCGCGTCCGCGTCGCGATCGGCCGCGGCGCGATCGCGCGGCGCGCGTCCGCGCGCCGCGCCGCCGAGCCGATCGCGACGCGGACGCGCTGCTCCGCGCTCCCTATCCTGCCCTCAGAAAAAAAAAACCGCAACGCGGACGCGCGGTCGATGCGCCGCGCGACGGCGCGGACGCGATGCGTCGCCGCGAGCGCGCGCGACGCGATCGACGCCGCGAGGATGTCGACATCGCATCGTCGCGCGGAGGACGACGCGCGCGCGTCGCGCGAGCGGCGACGCGCGCGTCCCCGGCGGACGCGCGTCTTCGCCATCATCGTGTTTTACTTGCGCGGAGCGCTATTTTCTCCGCATCGAAGTCGCGGGAGACGCACCTCGGCGCGGACGACGAAGGAGCGAAGCTTGCGAGCCTTCGGCGCGGACGCGGTGACGCGCGCGGCGCCGCGGGTGAACGCGGAGGTCATGGAAACGGTCATGGCGGCCATTGCGACGGCGATGTGTGTGCAGGTATGAGGCGTCCGCGCGCCGGGTCGCGCGTTCCCGGCATCGTTTCCGCTCGTCGCCGTATCGGCGTCGGCCAATCAGCGCGTTCGCTTGAAAGGAATCGCGTGATCGACGTCGTCTCGGTGAAAATCGGTTCATCGCAGAAACCCGCGATCAAACGTGATCGCAGAAGAGTGTTATATTCGCGTAGTACGCGCGCGCGTTTTCGCTCTACGACGAGGCAGTATCATTTCCGTCCGGTACTACTGTTAACTGTGCAAACTGGAGTAATATTTGTGTGGCTCGTCGCTGTAAAAAATACGCTCGCGTCGCCTCGTCGCCCCTCGCCGGCTTCGCCCCGCGCGCTCTCTCCCTCGCTCCGCGCCCTCCTCTCGCCCTCTTCTCACTTCAATCACTTCAAGAACGTCGCGAAGATGAAGAACGACACCATGGAGAACAGCGAGAGGATCAGCTCCGGCCCCCACGCGGGAGGGAAGATCGGAATGTACAACGGGAACAGCGACCCGACGACGAACCCGAGCGACAACGCGGCGAAGGCTGGACGGAGGGAGGGAAACGATTTGATTGGTCAGTCGCGAGTGATGACGTGGCGGGCGCATCGCGCGGCGGCGATCGAATAGAAGAGAAGAGAAGAGAAGTTGAAGACTTGAAGAGAAGGCGGACGCGCGCGCACCGTTGATGAAGCTCTTTCCCAGAGGCGCGCCCGCGGCGGCGCCGCCGCGTTTGTCGTGGAGAAAGTAGACGCAAAGACCGAACGAGATGGCCATCTGGAACGCGGGCCCGCTCGGGGCGTTCCCGGCGGAGACGATCGCCCACCCCATCATGATGGCGTACATCAGCGCTCTGCGCATGATCGTCGTCTGGTCCGGCTTCTCGAACTGCGCCTTCAGTCGCTCCATGAACGGCGGCACGTAGTTCTCCCCCTTCTTCTGCTTCCGCAACGCCTTCTTCATCCCTTTCGCTTTTTTACGCGTCGAGAGGCGGTCGTTGATGATCTTATCGAACGCCTGCTCGATCGCCTCGACGCCCGCGACGTGCGCGCGGTACGTCTCCACGAGGTAGTTTCTCGCGTCTTGAACCTCCTCGAACGTCGACTCGTCCGATATGCCGAGTCGGCGGTACGGGTCGCGTTCCTTCGTCCTGTTCCATACGGGCGTATGTTGGGGTGGAGTTCATAGGCGTCAGATGGAGTTCAAAGGCATCGAGGTCGGGGATTGAAAGCGAGGGGTGAGCGGAGAGATGCGCCGGGAAAAGTCCTTAAGGATCGGCGTTCACAACGCCAGCACGGTCGTATGGGGACCAGTGTATAGAACGCGCCTCGGGAAGATGGCGTCCGGGTCGTAATCCGGGATGCCGACCGACGCCGCGGCGAACTGTTCCTCGGGGGTCATCTCGCCTGAGGCAGGCGCGGGGATGCGGGGATGCGGGGTGCGGGGTGGCGTCCACGTGGCGCGTCAGTCGGCGACGGGGATTCGAGAGAGGACGGGGACGAGGCGAACGATAATCATTTTTCAGGGTTCGAGGGTTGCGGCGACGGGATCCGAGCACTCGACGCGCGCGTCGACGACGCCCGCGGGCGCGGCGCGACGACGACGACGACGACGACGACGACGACGACGACGACGACGACGCGAGCGCGCGACGCGACGCGCGCGCGATCGACGGGACGAACCTTCGGTCGCCGCCGTGCGCACGACGCGCCGCGCGCCGCGGCCGCCGAGGACGAACGACGGCGACGACGGAGACGTCGTCGACGTCGTCGCGCGCCGTCTCGACGGCGCGCCCAACGCGCGCGACGCCGCGCGCGCGTCGCTCGCGCGGCCGCGCGCGACGACGACGCGCGTCGCCGCGCTCGCGGAGACGGTCGTCGCGTGCATCGTGTCCGTGCTCGTCGGACGCGAGATGCGCGTTGCCTCGTGCCGTCGTCCGGCGCGAGCGCGATTGGGGCGGCGTCGGCGCCGCGCGGGGCGGAGAACGAGAGAGCAGAGATCCGCGCGACCGATTGGATATGATAGACTGGAGCGCGACTGATGCGGAGGTGCGATCAGGGCGAACGTTCTTCACCCATCGCTCGGGTTCAACATTTGATCGCGCCCCCTTTCAACTAACCGATGAACTGTACGTGGACACGTGTACGGATTGGCCTCTGGTTAAATAGTCGTAAACTCACCTCAACGAAGCGTCGCAAAACGCGCACGCGACAGCCTTCCCTTCCCCGCCCCAGTGCGTCGCCGCGCACCGCGCGCACGTCGCGCACCCCGCGCTCCCCGCCGCGGGCAACGATCGCAGCGTCGCCGCGCACAACACCCCGGGGATCTCGTCGAGCGGGACGCCGGCGTCCCGCTCCCTCCCGCCTCCGCCGCCGCCGCGCCGCGCCCCCGCCGACAACTTCGTCAACGCCGCAGCCGCGTCGACGTCGCCGCGCGCGCGAGCCCCCTCGCTCGCGCTCGCGAGCATCCTCGACGCGGCGATCGCGCACCCAGCCCGCGCGTTCCAAACCGCGGCGAACCGAAGGACCACGACGCGGTGACCTCGATCCAACGCGAGCGCGGCGAGATGCCGCGTCAGGCGGGACATCTCAGGGTCGTTCCGTACGAGCGAACGTCGGGGTGGAGTTGAAAGGCGTCAGAAGCGGAGTTGAAAGGCATCGAGGTGTCGGGATTGAAAGCGAGGGATGGGCGGAGAGACACGCCGGGCGAAGTCCTTAAGGAATCGCGTTCACCACGCGAACGGGGTCGTATGGGAACCAGTGTAAATGCGAACGCACCTCCGCGGCGACGGCGGCGCGTTCAGCCGTCTTCGGCGCCGCCCACGCCGCCCGCCTCTTGCTCTTGTCGTCTCCGGACGACGTGGTAGGAGGCACGCCGTCGTAGAACGTCGGCGACGACGCGACAGCGGCGGCGATCAGAGAGCACTTCCGGAGGAGCCGCGACGCGAACGCGTACGCGACGAGTTTTTTCAAGATTTTTTCGCCGGCGGCGCCGCCGCGCGGGGCGCCGCCTCCTCCGCCCACCGCGAGCTTCACCGCGGCGATGAACGACGCCTCCGCAGCCTCGAACGCGTTGGATTCCAGCGCGCACATCCCGCTCGCGATCATCCGCAGCGTCGGCTCGTGCGCGGGGTCCGTCGGCGCCGGCGCCAGCGCCGGCGGCGGCGCCGGCGGCGCCGGCGGCGGCTGAAAAGCCCCGGGCGGCGGCGCGAACCCGGCGTACGCGTCGTCCGACGGAGGCGCCGGCGGCGGAGGCGCCGGCGGCGGTTCCATCGGTGGCAGCGGATGCATCGTCATCGGCGGCGGCGGCGCTTGAACGACCGACGCGGCCGGTTCGAACGCGGTGAACGACCCCGTCGCGGCCGCGGGCGACGTCGCGGGCGTGCCGTACGCGTCGAGCTCGTTCGGCGGCGGCGGCGCCAGCGGCGTTAATGGCGGTCGTGGATGCGTTTCGAACGCGGGCATCGACGTCGGCACCGGCGCGGGTGCCTGGCTGAAGAAGTCCGCGTTCTCGATCGGTCGCGAGAACGGATCGTCGTCGTTCATCGCGGACGACGCCGCCGCCGCCGGCGGAGGAGGAGGAGGAGGCGGCGGCAGCGCGAGCTGGCCAAAGTTCGCCTCGAACCCGCCGCCGCCGCCGCCGCCGCCGCCGCCGCCGCCGCCGCCGAACGGATCGCCGAACGGGTCATCTCCCAGCCCCGGCGGCGCGGGAAGCGCCATCGCGCCGCCGCCGCCTCCGCCGCCGCCGAGCGCCGCCGCCGCCGCGCCGAACGGATCGTCGTCCGCGAACGGATCGTACGGCACCATAGCGCCGGGACCCGCGGTCGCCGACGCGGGCGCGGCGCCGAACGGCGACAGCTGTTGTCCTCCCTGACTTCCCTGGCTTCCCGCGGGCGGCGGGAGCGCGAGCGCGGCGCCGCCCGCGACCGCGCCGGGCGGCGGCGCCTGATTTTCTTCGCCGACGCCGCCTCGGTGCCCTTCGCTAAAGTGTAACCGCCGCGCCCCGCGCGTTTCTTCGTCACTATCGTCGCTGTCGTCGTCGTCGTCGTCATCGTCCCCCGGGTGCTGCACCGCGTACTGCTGCGCGCGCTCGCGCTGCCGCTGCTGCTCCGCCGCGCGCGCGGCGAAGGACGTGACCGGCGACCCGGCGCCGGCGACGACGCCCGCGGGCGATCCCCCGCCGCCGCCGCCGGGAACGACGGACGAGCCCATGTCCGACCGCGCGGGCGGTCTTCCGTCCCCGCGCCCTCCTCCTCCTCCTCCCCCTCCCCCTCCCCGCGGCGCGCCCGAGAGCTCGCTGCCGTCGCCCTCGACGCCGCCGATCCCGACGCCGCTGCCCTTCACCCTCCGTCCCAACCAGTCGAGGTGCGACAACGTCGGCGCTCGGCTCACCTCTCTCCCCGCCGCGATCGCGATCGCGTTCGCATTCGCGTTGTCGTCCGCGTTCTTGTTCGTCGCGTCGGTCAATATCGTCGGCGTGATCGCCATCCATCCGAGCGCGCGCCCCTCGCCCGGCGGCGGATCAGGCGGCGTGAACCGCCTCGGCGGCTTCCGCCGCGCGAGCGCTCTAAGGGCCATTCCATACAAATATAGTTCACCGGTCAGTTGAAAGGGGACGCGATCAAATGTTGAAACCGAGCGGTGGGTGAAAAACTTTTGTATAGAACGCACCGAAGGCACGCGTCTTTCACCGGCCCCGGCGCGAGCACGCGCTGCACCTCCCGCTCGATGATCGGAAACCCGCCGTCGCCCGCGCGCGACGCGACGCCCTTGCGACACAAGCTCGTCAGCGGCCCGTGGTCCTTCCCGCCGGTCGCGCCGACGGCCATCGCGGCGGCGGCAAACGCGCCCGCGGCGTCGCCAATCTCCGCGGCGGCTTTCGCCGCCTCGCGCGTCGCCGCGGCGACGTCCTGGGGTGAATTTCAAAGGCGTCAGTTGAAGTTGAAAGGCATCGAGGGCGGGGATTGAAAGCGAGGGATGAGCGGAGAGAGACGCCGGGAAAAGTCCTTAAGGAGCGGCGTTCACCACGCAACCGCGGTCGTATGGGGACCAGTGTGAGATAGAACGCACCGGGTCGACGACCGCCGCGGGCGCCCTCGCGTGCGACTCCTCGCCGCCCGCGGCGGCGTTCAATCGGTGCCGCAATGTCTCCACGCCGGCGGTCACGCGAAACGCTCGCGACGCGTACGCCGCGCGCGAGTGCGCGGGGACGTGCGTCGCGCGCGCGGCGACGTCGGCGGCGAGCCCGGGAAGCCCCGCGCCTCGTCTCGCGCTCGCGATGCGCTCCAACGTCTTCGCGGACGCGCGGCTCGCGTCGTGCCGCCCCGCCGCGCGCGCCACCGCCTCTCGCGCGTCGACCGGCGGGGGCAGCCCCGCGTCTCTGCGCGCCGCGCACAGCGTGCCCCACCCGAAGGCGATCGCGTCGAAGAGCGCGATGGGGCGAGAGACCACCGCGGGCGCGGCGGCGGCGACGCCGCCGCCGCCGCCGGTGACGTGCAACGCCAACGCCGCGTCTTCCGTGACGGTCAAGAGCGCGCCGTCGCCGCCGCCGACGCCCGCGCTGGCGAGCGCGCACACGTCGCCGTCCCAGCCAAGACACGAGATCCCGTCGCGGTGCGTGAAGAGCAGCGACGGGCCGACCCACAGGATGGAGCCGATTTGGTTCTCGCCGTCGCCGTCCCTGACGACGCGTTCGCATCGAATCGTCAGCGCGCACGCGTAGTCCTGCGCCGCGGAGCCGTCGCCGTCGAACTGGCACAGGAGCAGGCGGCGGTTCGTCAAGATCGCACACCCGCCCCACGTGTAGTCGTCGGCGGCGGTGTTGTTACTTGGGTGCGTAACGCCCGTGGATAGTGCGTTATCCACGCCCGCCGCGAACGGATCGTTCGGATCCGCCGCCGGCCGCTTCCTCCCTCCGCGGCCAACCTCGAGAACCTGAGGGTCGTTCCATACAAAAAAAGTTCACCGGTCACTTGAAAGGGACCCACGCGATCAAATGTTGAAACCGGGCGATGGGTGAAAAACTTTTGTATAGAACGCACCTGAAACGCCGCGCGGACGACGATCTCCCCCGGGGCTAACCCCACGCTCCCCGGGGACATCGTCATCTTCGGCCCTTCGCCGCCGGGGACGCCGTCGTTCGACGTCTTCAGGACGCCGAACCGCCCGCCGACCGCGCCGGCGAGCGCGGCGGGTCCGGGCCCGCGAAACACCCTGTTCGCCGCGCCGGGGCCTCTGGAAGTTGAAACCAAGCGATCGATCGATCGTGGGTGAAGCGATCGGTCAGTCGCGCGTCTCGCCGGTCGAGCGTTGAAAGGGAAGCGCGGGTGAAGAGCGACGCGACGACGGGGGAAAGTCCTTAAGAAACGGCGTGCATCACGCGAACGCGGTCGTACGGGAACCAGTCTGAAACGACTTTCGCGGTCTCCTCACCTGGGCGCGTCCGCCAGCGCGTACCTCGCGCTCGCCTTCGTCGCGTCGCCGCCGCACGGGTAGACGGTCACCGCGTTTCCGCCGCGTTCTAACACCGCGTACGCGGCGTCGCCGTCGCCGACGAAGCACGCGTCCGCGCCCGCGACGACGGTCGCTCGCGTTGTCTTTTGCATCTCCGGCGGCGGCGGCGGCGCGTCTGGCGGCGAACGCACAGCTGGCGGCGCGGCGACCGCGCTCGCGCCCGCGTCCGCGCGCTGGTTGGATCTCGCGGACCCTGAGGCCCCGGGCGGCGGCGTCGTCCGCTTCACCGGCGTCAGCGTCTCGCGCAGGAGCACGATCGCGTGCGGCGGCGCGTCCGTCGCGGGGCTCTGCATCGCGACCAAAAACGCGCGGAACGTCGGGGTGGAGTTGAAAGGCGTCAGTTGGCGTTGAAAGGCGCCGAGGTGTGTCGGGATTGAAAGCGAGGGACCCTGGGCGGAGAGATGCGCCGGGAAAAGTCCTTAAGGATCGGCGTTCACCACGCGAACGCGGTCGTGTGGGGACCAGTGTGAGATAGAACGCACCTGCATCGCGACCAAAAACGCGCGGAACGGCCCCGAGCGCGAAGACGCGATTCGCGCGGGCACCGCGCTCGGCTCCGACGGCGGCGGCGGCGGCACGGACGCCTTGAAGATCGCCTCCGGCCCGCGCGCGAGGTCCACGGCCCACACCGCGCCGTCGCCGAGGAGATACGTCTCTCCCGCGCGCGCCGGCGGCGACGCCGCGCTCGCGGCGGCGACGGAGACGTCGTCCGCCGCGGCGAGCTCGCAGAGGCTTCGTCCCGGCGCCGCGCCGCCCGCGCTCTCCGCGAGCCACACGGTGAACGGCGCGCCGAGCCCGTGGCCGACGCCGTGCCCGCCGACCGCGGCGGCCGCGCAGCGCGCCTGCGCGGGGTGCGATCGCGCGTGAGCGCGCGAGGCGGACGGCGGCAGCGCGGGCGTCGACGGCGCGGCGCCGCGTCGGCGCGCGAAGCGGTCGACGCGTCTCGCGTCCACAAACGCGCGCGTCTGCAGCGCGCTCGCGGGCGGGCCGTGGCCGGAGCCGTGCATCCCCATCGCGCTGCCGACGAGCGCGAGGACGCCCGCGTTGTTTGGGAGCGGGGAGACGGAGAGGACGGCGCCGTCGCCGACGAAGCACTCGTCGAGGGACTCGACGCGAGGTTCCCGCGACGCGGATGCGGCGGCGCTCTGTTGCGGGTCGTTCCGTACGAGCGATGATATCGGGGTGGAGTTCAAAGGCGTCAGAAGCGGAGTTGAAAGGCGTCGAGGTGTGTCGGGATTGAAAGCGGCGAGGGGTGGGCGGAGAGATGCGCCGGGAGATAAAGTCCTTGAGGATCGGCGTTCACCACGCCAACGCGGTCGTATGGGAACCAGTGTGAGATAGAACGCACCTCAGCGCCGCCGCCGCCGCCGCTTCCGAACCCGCTCATCGTCGTCGTCGGCTCGTCGATCGGCCAGAGCGAGAGACGCCCGCCTGCGTCGCCGACGACGACGACGCACGCGCCGGGTCGGTCTTCCCCGCGGCCGGGCTTCGCGAACGCGCAGACGGACGTCGGCGCGGGGACGCCGCCCCCGGTTCCGCCCGACTTACTCGATCCCTTCTTACTCGTCTTACCCCACCCGAAGCCCTTCTTCCCTCCTTTCCCGCCGTGTCCACTCACCGCGCGAAGGATCGGGTTCAGACGGAACGCGCACTTCACGACCGCGTTAACGACGTCGTACGCGCGGACTTGACCGTCGACGTACCCGGCCACGACGACGCCCTGGGAAGGGAGCCCCGCGAGACACGCTATCGGTCTCTTGTGCTCGTTCTTCAGTCGCAGAAGATCCCCGCCGCCGTAGCCAGGGTTTCCGGCGCGTAACGGCGCCGCGCGAAGCGTTTTATCTCCCGCCGCCGCGAACACGACCCACGGCGCCGCCGCCCTCTCGCTGAACGCGAGATGCCCGCGTCGTTGATCGGCGCTCCCCCCGAGCGGCGGCGCGTTCATCAACGTCGCGTGATGCAGCCGTCGAAGCGCCGGCGGCGCCGCGCCGTCCACCCTGTCCACCGCGTGCACGCTCCCGTCGTGAAGCATGACGACGAGGACGCCGTTCAAGCGCGCGGGCGCGTGCGCGAGCGCGGTAGCGGGCGCGGGGAGGCGCAAGACGTCGGTCACCGCGCCGGTCGCGCCGTCGAGAAGAAAGACGCGTTTGTTACACGACGCGGCGAGGAGCGCGGACGTGGGATGCCACGACAGGCACGGGACGCCCCTGGGGTCCTCCTCGAGGCCGTCCGCGACGCGCGGGACCTGCGGGAGGAAGGAGGAGGAGGAGCGATGAGATGGCGCGGAGGGAGGGGAGGATGGAGGGGGGGCGGCGATGAGATGCGTCGAGATGCGGCGAGGATGGATGAAACGGCACTCTCCGAGGGAATGAATGAATGAATGAATGGTCGACGCTGAGAGAGGCTGCCGCCGCCGGGGGCGACACGCGAGCGACGACGCACCAGGGTCCTCGCCTCCGACCACGCCGGGGGTATCATCTTCTCGCCGAGCCTCCTCGCCGCCTCGTCGGGCCGCTAATCGGCGCGCGACGAGTGAGCGCGCGCCGGCGTCCTCCGTCGCGTCGCTTTCAAAAATTATCCGTCGACTCCGAGCTTCTGATGAGGCGCGTTCTATACAAAAGGTTTTCACCCATAGCTCGGTTTCAACACTTGATCGCGTCTCCAATCAACTGACCGATGGACTTTTTTTGATTGGAACGCACCTGATGAGAAGCAAACGGCTGCAGATGCCGGATCGTTCCGAGAGTAGTCAGCATTCGTCGTCGCGCGGCTCGACGTCATGGCGCCGCCCGGAGGAAAGAAGCGCTCGGCGACGACGACGCGCCCGGCGCACAAGACCACGGACGCGCCGGAGGTGCTCGCGAAATCGACGAGCGCGTCCGCGTCGAAGAAGGCGAAGAAGAAGAGCGCGTCGTCGTCGAATAAGAAGAAGGATGCGACGAAGCAGAAGAAGCCCGCCGCCGCCGCCGCCGCCGCCGCCGCCGCCGCCGCCGCCGCGCCGCCGCCGTCGTCGGCGTCGACGCCGTCGCGACCGAAATGGGCGCCGCTTCCCGCGATGCGCACGCGCGAGGGGAACCGCGCGGTGACGAAGGACGCGAGGCGCGCGGTCGAGCTGGAGTGCGCGCGCGCGAGCGCGCTGGACCGGTGCCGGAAAAAGTACGAAAAGATGGCGACG
>Ga0255756_1001627_pt1 | contig 25326 bp, 18 predicted proteins | sample 011ome_20_FD_179956 | JGI IMG/M metagenome (GOLD analysis project Ga0255756, IMG submission 179956) | Coastal salt marsh microbial communities from the Groves Creek Marsh, Skidaway Island, Georgia - 011509CT metaG (version 2) | ecosystem: Environmental > Aquatic > Marine > Intertidal zone > Salt...
AGACGGTATCACACAAATATTCATGGAGACCCCTTATCGGAATAACAAATTGCTAGAGGAATTGGCCACAACTTTACATCCTGAGACCAAGCTTTGTATTGCTGTAGACATTACTTTAGATACTGAGTTTATTGCCACTAAGACCATTGCTCAATGGAAAAGTGAGCGTATTGATTTGCATAAACGGCCAGCAATGTTTTTAATTGATTAAGAGATGACCGCAAACGAGGACAGAGACTATAATTTGGTGGAAGGCGCCTTTCAGGATTTGCTCAATAGCATTGAGTACAAGACTGAGGATGCGGACAACCAGCTCATTACTCGTGCGTTTCAATTGGCCAAAGATGCACACAAAGGGGTGCATAGAAAATCGGGGGAACCCTACATCACTCACCCTATCGCAGTTGCACAAATTGTCGCCACTGAAATAGGCCTAGGCCCTACAAGTATAGCGACGGCGCTAATGCATGATGTGGTCGAAGATTCAGATTACACCTTAGAGGATATCGAGAACATGTTCAATCCGAACATCGCTCGATTGATTGACGGTCTTACGAAAATCTCTGGTGTGGTCAGCATGGAAAGCAGCATGCAGTTAGAGAATTACCGCAAAATGCTGTTGACTATTTCCGATGATGTTCGGGTTATATTGATCAAACTTGCGGATCGATTGCATAATATGCGTACGATGCAAGGCATGCCTGCCCATAAACAGTTGAAAATCGCCTCGGAAACATTGTTCATTTACGCCCCCCTCGCCCATCGTTTGGGTTTATTCCGAATAAAAACGGAATTAGAGGATATCAGCTTAAAGTACACGGAGCCTGAGATGTTTGAAGAGCTGTCAAAAAAAATGGACGAGCTCGTCAGTAAAGATTTTGAATACCTAAATAAGTTTACTCGGATCATAAGCGGTGAGCTTAATAAAGCCGGATTGAAATTCGAGGTTAAGAAGCGAACTAAGAGCATTTTCTCCATTCGTCGTAAGATGCGTAACCAGCAGGTTACGTTTGATGAAATGTATGATAAATATGCGATCAGAATTATTCTAGATACAAAGTTGGCGAATGAAAAATCGGATTGTTGGAAGGCCTATTCGGTAGTGACTGAGAATTACAGCCCCAACCCTAACCGCTTGAGAGATTGGATTTCATCGCCGAAGAGCAATGGGTATGAAAGTCTACACTCCACTGTGATGGGGCCTGAGGGACACTGGGTAGAGGTCCAAATTCGTACGAAGCGTATGGACGATATCGCGGAGAACGGATTTGCTGCCCATTGGAAGTATAAAGAGGATAGCTCTGGGAGTAATCAGCTCGATTCATGGCTGCGTAGAATTCGTGAGTTCTTGGACAATCCGGACAACGACAGTGAAGATTTCATCGATAGCTTTAAGATGAACCTCTTCTCCTCGGAGATATTTGTGTTCACCCCACGTGGGGAGATGGTTACGCTCCCAAAAGGAGCGACTGCGTTGGATTTTGCATTTGATGTGCACAGCGAGGTTGGCGCCCATTGTTTGGGTACGAAGGTCAATGGAAAATTGGTCCCACTAAGTTCTCCTTTAAAATCTGGTGATCAGATTGAAGTGCTTACATCGATGAAGCAGGAGCCAAAAGAGGAATGGTTGAGCTTTGTGAAGACGGGAAAGGCCAAGCAGCGTATACGCCAAAGTTTAAAGAAAGAGAAGCAGTTGATTACTGGACAAGGGCAAATGACCTTGGAGCGTAAACTCAAAGTACTTAAACTCAAATCAACGCACAGCAACATTCAAAAGCTTGTCAATTATTTTGGGCTAAAGAACCCAGACGAATTGTTTTACAAAGTAGGCTTGGGTGTCATAGATAATAAGAAGCTTCGCGAATATGCAAGGGAGACTGCGGGTCTCGTCAACTATTTTAAAAGGAGAATAGTCAAGAGTTCCTATGCCAAGCAAAAGCCGCTTGCGAAGGAAGTCAAGAAGGACCTTATGCTCGTTTTCGGTACGGATGAGCATGAAATGGAATATACTTTGGCAAAATGCTGTAATCCTGTTCCTGGCGATCGTGTCTTTGGTTTTGTTACCACAGCAGAAGGATTAAAGGTTCATAGAGACGATTGTCCGAACGCGGTGTTGTTGCAGAGTCGTTTTGCGAATAGAACGCTCAAAGCGAAGTGGATCGATAAAAAGGGCTCGTTTGCGACCATTAACCTTCTTATAGAAGGTATGGATCGCATGGGTTTGGTGAATGATGTCACCAAAGTCATTTCTAGCGAGCTAAGCTTGAATATAAAAGCAATTTCTTTTGCCGTAGATGATGGGTTATTCACAGGCCAGTTAACCATTGAAGTCGCGGATAAAGTGGCCTTGACGGATACGATCACGAATATTAAACAATTAGAAGGCATTAGTACCGTCTCTAGGGTAGGTAAATTCGACTGATTCAACGTATTTTAGCGCTTTAATTCTCATGGGTACAACTGAGGCATACGAGAAGGTTAAAGAAGTGTTTGGTCGCTATTTGGAAGAAAACAACCAAAGAAAGACACCAGAGCGCTTCGCTATATTGAAAGAGGTCTACGAAAACGAGGACCATTTCGATGTGGAAACCTTGTACCTCAATATGAAAAACAAGAATTACCGCGTTTCTCGTGCCACCTTGTACAATACCATCGAATTATTGATCACTTGTGGCTTGGTTCGCAAACATCAGTTCGGACAGAACCAGAGCTTTTACGAGAAATCATATTTCAACAAACAACACGATCATGTAATTCTAACGGATACCGGAGAGGTATTCGAATTCTGTGATCCAAGGATTCAAAACATTAAACAAACGATTGAAGATTTGTTCGGCGTAGATGTGGAAAGCCATAGCTTGTACTTCTATGCTAAGCGTAAACCTTCTAACAATAACTAAATATGGCTGTAGATGTGCTGCTAGGACTCCAATGGGGTGATGAAGGCAAGGGTAAAATTGTTGATGTACTAACCAAAGAGTACGATATCATCGCACGATTCCAAGGAGGTCCAAATGCTGGACATACATTGGAGTTTGAGGGAAAGAAGCACGTGCTTCACACTATTCCTTCTGGTGTTTTCCACCACGACGTAATGAATGTGGTAGGTAATGGTGTAGTAATCGACCCCGTAATCTTCAAGGGCGAGTTGGATAAACTCATTGCCCAAGAGCCAGATGTATTAAAGCGTTTGAAAATTTCTCGTAAGGCACATTTGATTTTGCCTACTCACAGATTGTTAGATGCGGCCAGCGAAAGTGCGAAAGGCAAAAAGAAGATTGGTTCTACGTTGAAGGGAATTGGCCCTACATACATGGACAAGACAGGCAGAAATGGTCTTCGTGTAGGCGACATACAACTAGATAACTTCCAAGAACTCTACGGCCAATTGGTCACTAAACACAAACAATTACTCAGTGGGTACGCTGGTTTTGAATACAATCTTGATGAACTAGAGCCTACTTGGTTTGCCGCTATTGAATACCTGCGTTCATTGGATATCATTGATAGCGAGCCATATTTTCACTCGAACTTAGCTGCTGGGAAAACCATCTTAGCAGAAGGTGCACAGGGAACACTCTTGGATATTGATTTTGGTAGCTACCCATTCGTTACTTCGTCCAACACTACATGTGCGGGTGCTTGCACGGGTATGGGTATCGCTCCTAATACGATTAAGAACGTATATGGGATTTTCAAGGCGTATTGTACACGAGTTGGAAGTGGTCCTTTCCCTACCGAGTTATTCGATACTACAGGCGAGACCATTCAAGCAAACGGTCGCGAGTTTGGTGCAACCACTGGTCGTCCGCGTCGTTGTGGCTGGTTAGATTTACCTGCGCTGAAATACGCTATCAACATTAATGGCGTTACAGAGTTGATGATGATGAAAGCAGATGTACTATCGGGAATTGGCAATTTGAAGATTTGTACCGCCTATAAGTACAACGGTGAGATCATTGATCACCTGCCCTATAAGCTTCAGGATGATTTGATTGAACCAATTTTCACCGAGGTTCCAGGCTGGGATGAAGATTTAATGCAAATGACCAGCGAGGATGAATTCCCTGAGACGTTCAAGTCGTACATCGCCTTCATTGAAAAGGAAGTAGGTGTGCCTATTACCTTGGTTAGTGTGGGTCCAGACCGCGCTCAAACAATCCTTAGAAAGTAATGAGAAAGGCCATACAACTTTGTGTGGCCCTTTTTTTCTCCACCGTGTCCATCGGCTGGGGACAAACAAAAATTCAAATCCTCAGCAGTGATATTACCGATATCACCAAGGGTAAGTCCAATACACGTACCTATTATCTAAGAGGAAATGTAGGGCTTAAACAAGATGTTGCCTACATGTACTGTGATTCTGCGGTTTTACGCCAGCCGGAGAATACGTTTGAGGCCTATGGCAATGTTCGCATTATTCAATCCGATACTGTGCGCATCAACGGTAAGGAGCTCTACTATTCCGGAGATGAGCGTGTTTTTACCATCAAGAAGGACGTGGTACTTACAACCCCTTCTTCAAGTTTAGCTACTACCATACTCCGCTACGACCGGAACAATGCAACAGCGTACTATTTGACGAGGTCTACCCTAGAACGAAAAACCCTCAGATTAACTTCTGATGTTGGAAGCTACAATACGGACGTAGACCTAGTGAAACTACGTGGTGATGTGGTGGCCGTTGATTCTTCCTTCTTGATGAATACAGATACCTTGTTGTATTATCCAGAGCAGAATGTGTACGATTTTGCTGGGCCCACTACGATGGTCCGGGACAGCACCACATTGTATTGTCAACAAGGCACTTATGAAGCAGATCAAACGCTCTTACGTCTTGAAGGCGGCGCCTCTATGATTTCTCCTGGCCAATTCATCAAAGCCTCTACCCTCACCTACAATCTCAAAACTAATAGTGGAGAACTTCAAGGTCAAGGTCTAGTCGCAGATACAGCCCAAGGCTTTGTTTTGGAAGGCCAATACATTGAATATGTTAAATCTCCTGTTTTCGTAGATGCATATTTCCCTGTGTATTATCGTCAAGATTTGGATGGGGACACCCTATATTCCAAAGGCGATACATTACACATACGAGAAGATTTCTTGGGGTATAAAAACGTAGTGTTGAGGAATAATACACAATTTTTTAGTGCTGATTTCCAGGGGATAAGTCCTAATTTTAATTACAGCGAGGGCAAGGAAGAATTGGCATTGTACCCCTCTCCTACACTTTGGAGCGACAAGAACCAATTTGCTTCAGATTCTGCGGCCTTAACACTCCAAGAAGAGCGCCTTGATAGCTTGTTTATGGTTGGAATGGTTCGCATTGCAAGCCAAACGGCTGATTCTATATTTTTTGACCAAACCATTGGGAAATACCTTCGCGGGAATTTTGTAGACGGCCAGCTTCAAACCATTAGACTAGACGGAAATGCACAGAATTTCTTGCACAATGTAAATGGTGGCAAAGCCGTTGGGTTGAACAACAGCACCTGTTCATGGCTTCAACTTAACTTCGAAGAAGGAACGGTCAATCGTATTCGAATGGCCAAAGATGTCCAAGCAACCTATAGACCCATTGATGGTGGACCACAGTGGTTAGAAGGCTGCAAGCCAAACTTTGAATTACGTCCCGAAAAGGTGAACCTTAGGCCTTAAGGTGCTTTTCTAAAATGGCGCCAATATTAGGTTTGAAATAATTAGGCCCCTTCATCACCTTACCATCCTCTCTATAGATCGGTTTACCGTCCGCACCTAGTTTACTCATGTTGCTCGCTTGAATCTCTTCGAAGATCTCTTCTATGATGTGTTGCATGCCGTGGCTTAAAATGGTGCCACATAAAATGTACATCATATCCCCCAGGGCATCTGCAACTTCCACCGCATCACCGGCCAGTGCCGCTTCCAAATACTCTTCATTTTCCTCAGCCATTAATCTGTGGCGCAGGGCAATAGTTTCCTTGCCTACACGTGCTTCAGGTTGATATTTGTTGGTAATTCCAAACGTATCATGGAATTTTTCGACATGGTCCAATTGTTTCTTCATGAGTGCCTTAAAATGATTGAATGAGATGTAAATTTACAACATGGAAAACATTACGACAGGACACTGGATTTTTGCGGGAATATTTGCCGTGGCCTTCCTATCCTACCTCACTTACAGCTACAGAAAAGACCTCAAACTCCATAAAGTGCATTACAGCGGTGGTGGAATTCAGGTCTTGTTGTTAATCGTGATCACCCTGTTCGTACTCTTCGTCTTCAAGCGAATCATGTAGGGGCCTTTCTGTCGTATATTTGTAGGGACTAATGTCAACCCTATCACATGACAGAGAAACATACCAAAGAAATCAGCTACCAGGAGTACAAAACAGAAGTACTTGAAGATTACCGCATTGCGGTGTTGTCAAGAGAATGTTCCTTGATGGGAAGACGTGAAGTACTTACTGGTAAGGCAAAGTTTGGCATTTTTGGTGCCGGGAAAGAATTGGCCCAGATTGCTTGGGCAAAAGCATTTCAAAAAGGTGATTTCCGTTCGGGATATTACCGTGATCAAACCTTTATGATGGCCCTAGGAGAGATGGACGCCACGTCTTTCTTCACCTCGCTTTATGCCGTAACCGACACCAAGGTTGAGCCTATGGCCGGTGGTAGACAAATGAATGGTCATTTTGCCACACGTTCATTGGATGAAAATGGCCAGTGGGTCGATCTTACTAAGCAATACAATAGCTCTTCCGACATCAGTCCTACAGCGGGGCAAATGCCTAGACTGCTTGGTCTAGCGCAAGCCTCGAAAGTATATAAGGAGGTATCCTTTGAAGGCTCTGAAAAGTTCTCAAACAACGGAAACGAGGTGGCTTGGGGAACCATAGGCAATGCCTCTACTTCTGAAGGATTATTTTTTGAAACCATCAATGCTGCAGGGGTACTACAGGTCCCTATGGTCATTTCCGTTTGGGATGATGAGTACGGTATTTCCGTAGGCGCTGAATACCAGACTACTAAAGAGGATATCAGTGCCATTCTGAAAGGATTTCAACGTGATGAATATGGCAAGGGCTATGATATTTTCGTCGTAGAAGCTTGGGATTACCCAGAGCTAATCAAGACTTTCTTGCGCGCCTCCAAAGTGGCACGAGAGGAGCATGTCCCAGTGATGATTCACGTTAAAGGCATGACGCAACCCCAAGGCCACAGTACTTCTGGATCGCATGAGCGCTATAAATCTCCCGAACGATTGCAATGGGAGAAAGACCACGATTGTATCCTAAAATTTGGACAGTGGATCATAGATCGTGGCATTGCAACTCAGGAAGAATTAGACGAAGTAACGCAAGAAGCAAAGAAAGCTTCCCGAGAAGGTAAAAAAGAAGCTTGGAATATTTTCCAAAGCCTACCAAAACAACTTCGAAATGAAGCCTTATCGCTATTAAAAGGCATTCAGCAAAAAGGTGAGAAAGGTATTTTTACTACTAATCTCATTCAGGAATTAGAAGCCCAACAAGACCTCGATGTAGCCATGTCTCTTCGTGCCGTGCGCAAGGCAGTACGTATGGTGAACGGCGATGCTGCTATAGATACTTCCCCACTGAAGGCGTGGTTAGCGTCAGCAACAGCGGAACAAGAACGTAGATACAGTTCACATCTCTACAACCCAAACGATGAGGAAAAACTCCTTGAATTTGTAGCGCCTGATTTAGAGAACGCTGAGCATGTGGACGCCCGTATTGTGATTAGAGATAATTTTGATGCTCTATTCACGAAACATCCTCAGGCCATGGTCTTTGGTGAAGATTCGGGAAAGATTGGCGATGTAAACCAGGGACTGGAGGGTATGCAGGCGAAATACGGAGAAACTCGTGTTTCAGATGCAGGTATTCGTGAAGCCACCATCATGGGTCAAGGTATAGGATTGGCGATGAGAGGTTTGCGCCCCATTGCTGAGATTCAGTACTTAGACTATTTATTGTACGCCCTTCAGATCATGTCTGACGATTTAGCCACAGTGCATTATAGAACGGTTGGTGGCCAAATGGCTCCAACTATTGTGAGAACACGCGGTCACAGACTCGAAGGTATTTGGCATTCGGGCTCTCCTATGGGTACGATCATCAACTCTATTAAGGGAATGTATGTGTTGGTACCTCGCAACATGGTACAAGCCGCTGGTTTCTACAACAAATTGATGGAGCTCGAAACTCCTGCTCTTGTGGTAGAATGCTTAAATGGTTACCGAAGAAAGGAATCATTGCCGAAGAATTTAGGGGATTATACTACACCTATTGGAGCGGTCGAGGTATTGCAAGAAGGCTCAGATGTAACCTTATTGACCTACGGTAGTAACTGTGTCTTAGCGCAGGCTGCTTGCGATGAATTAGCAACTTTAGGTATAAGCGTTGAACTTATTGACGCACAGTCCCTTATTCCCTTCGATTTAGAAAATGAAGTGGCTGCAAGTGTTAGTAAGACCAATGCCTTGGTAGTGCTTGACGAAGATGTTCGTGGTGGTGCCAGCGCATTCCTGATGCAACAAGTATTGGAAGATCAAGGAGCCTACGAATATCTTGATGCGGCGCCTTTGACCATTACCTCAAAAGATCACCGACCTGCCTTCGCATCGGATGGAGATTATTTCTCGAAACCAAGCGTGGACGATATGGTAGAGCGCATCTATGGGTTAATGCACGAACGAAATCCACAGCAATACCCTGCCCTCTAAATGTCCATTCACACCCAAAGGTTGTTTCCGAATACCGTTGCTGGGGTTCTAGAAGCCTTAGAAATCACCTTTGGGAAAGGGATATATGCGGATAAGGTAGTCGAGCGTATTCTGCGCCAGAATAAAAAGTGGGGATCCCGCGACCGTAGCTTTGTAGCCGAACACACCTATGAAATGGTACGTTGGTGGGGGCTATTGTGGGCCATTCTCGACCAAGAGCCCAGTACAAAAAGAAAAGATCTTCAGAAGCTATTCGGCGTGTATTGGATGTGGCGTGGAGGCATTCTACCGGATTGGCCAAAATTCGATGCCATTCGCGATATAGATGTCGCTGAACGAATGGAAACCATCGACAATGTAGCCACGAAGGAAAGTTATGCGCCATGGTTTTCGGCCGTTGCAGAAGCACAGTTGGGCCCTGAGAAATGGTCTCGAATCGCTGCGGCTATGAATATCCCAAACACAGTAAACCTACGTATAAACACCTTAAAAGCAAGTGTGGAACAGGTTGCTCAATCTCTTGAGGATCATGGGATTGTCTTATACGAACACCCTACGTTTAATGGCGCCTACTACATTGAAGGGCGTCCGCGACTGAATCACATTCCGTCCTTTCAAGATGGATGGTTTGAAGTACAAGATGCTGGATCGCAAAGCATTGCTCCTTATTTACAACCGCAGCCTGGTTCGACCGTTATTGATGCTTGTGCTGGAGCCGGAGGAAAAACATTGCACCTGGGAATGCTGATGAACAACCAGGGTCGATTAATCGCCATGGATGTGGAAGGTAGAAAGCTTGGGGAACTGCTCAAACGTACACAACGCAGCGGTTTGGACATCGTGGAGACCAAGGCATGGGAAGAGCCGGGAGTATTAGAAAGCTTGAAAGACACGGCAGATTATCTGTTGTTGGATGTTCCGTGCTCTGGTACAGGCGTGATCAAGCGTGAACCGGACACTAAATGGAAGTTGGAACCGGAACACTTGGAACGTTTAGAAGGTGTACAGCAAGAAATCATTAGCTCCTACTCCACTATGGTTAAGCCACAGGGTACCATGGTATATGCCACGTGTAGTATTTTACCGCAGGAAAACGAACGCCAAGTACAGCGCTTTTTAGCATCGCACCCTGCATTTGAATTGGTTGAAGATCAAAGCGTAGAGCCTTCCACCTATAATGATGGATTTTACATGGCCCGATTGAAACGAAACGCATGAAAACCACGGAGCAAAGTTCGAATTACAACAATCTAGAAAGCATGGCCGTTGGCGATATATTGCGCGGAATCAATGCGGAAGATGCGACCATCAGTCAAGCCATTGCTGCAAAGATACCAGCCATCGAAGCGTTCGTAGCGGCATTAGTGGAACGGATGAAACGCGGAGGAAGATTGTTTTACATCGGTGCGGGAACCTCAGGGCGTCTGGGTATTTTGGATGCCAGCGAGTGTCCCCCTACCTATGGCGTGCCACATGATTTGGTCATCGGATTAATTGCAGGCGGCGACAGCGCGATTCGCAAAGCAGTGGAGCATGCAGAAGATGATTTCCATGGGGCTTGGCGCGACCTGAGCAATTATTCGCCTACTCCCGAGGACACCTTGGTCGGTATCGCTGCGAGCGGATCCACGCCTTATGTGGTAGGCGGATTGAACGAAGCTCGTGAGGCTGGCATGCTTACGGCCTGTATTACGTGTAATGAAGGTTCAGCATGTGCTGTTGCCGCGGAGCACCCTATCGAAGTGGTCGTAGGACCTGAGTTTGTTACCGGTTCTACAAGAATGAAAGCAGGAACGGCCCAGAAATTAGTTCTGAATATGATTTCTACGTCCGCAATGATTCAGTTAGGGCGTGTTCAAGGCAATAAAATGGTCGACATGCAGCTTAGTAACGCCAAGCTCGTAGAACGCGGTACCCGTATGATTGTGGAGGCGTTGAGTATAGACGAAGCTACAGCAAAAGACCTCTTACTAACCCACGGCAGTGTACGCGCTGCTGTAGAATCTTGGAGTCATGGCGAGAAGTAATCAAGACAAAATCATTGCAGGGTTGTTTAGACTGGCTTGGTCCTTCCCTTTCATATTCATAGGTCCAGCGCTGTTTATTGGAAAGGGAACGGGAGGGCACTGGTCTTGGACCGCCATTTCCTTAGTGATTATGGCTACCGGAGTATTCCTCGCTGTAGCAGGACTACGTTTAGTTCTTAAAGGGTTCTTTAACGACTAATCCCTCAACTTATCTGTTGAGAATTAGATGGTTTTGATCACACGTAATCGTTGGAACTCATTACCTCGCCTGAGATATAGGATGTACATTCCTGGAGGTACATGATCTCCTGGGCTCCAAAGAGTTTGATAGCGTTTACCTGCCAAGGTTCCTTCTGCGACTTTTCGATCCATCAGATCGAATAATTCGAGCTCTATATCCAAGGCTTCGCCATCCGGCAGGAATAATTCAACGTAGTCAGCAAAGGGATTAGGATATACCAAAGTGCTAGGGACTTCCCCTCCTACTACGACATCTAGGTTGCGCTTTGCTAACCCAAGATTAGGAATACCATACCCAATGCGGATATTGTGGCTGTAATAATGTGAGGCACTGGTTTCGAGCGCTTTGATGATCTGTTGGGCCGTCGCAGTGGGTTGGGTTTGCCATAGACAGGCTGCTGCTCCTGCCATGATGGGCGAACTGAAACTGGTGCCATTTGCCCAAGCTAGTTGTCCGTCTGGACGAAACACATAGGCACCTTCTCCTCGAGCGCAAACATTTGGTTTAACGCGACCGTCGACCGTATATCCTCGCGAACTAAAGGCGCTGGCCATGCCGTATTGATTCACACTTCCTACGGTGAGCACGCTATCAGCATCTGCAGGGAAAGTGATTTTATCCCAAGCACTACCTCCGGCGTTTCCAGCACTGGTTACTACAAGCATTCCTGTACGAGCCGCAGCCAAGGCACCCAATGAGATAATACTGGTACGTCCGTCGAGGTCATTCACGGTGTAATCGTCCGCAGGATCGTCAAAGGTGCTGTAGCCTAGGGAACTGTTGATGATATCTGCGCCAATGGAATCGGCAAATTCAGCACCGGCGATCCAGTTGAACATTTCCTCTGGTGTTTCGCTCAGCTCCTTTTCGGTTTTGATCAAGGCATAAGCGGCTTCTGGAGCTGTTCCTATGTAAACATCTGGTTGGTAAGTGGCCATAGTGGAAAGCACACTGAATCCATGAGAGGAACCTTGGTAAACATCTGTACCTCCCTCTACGAAGTTTCTCGTGGTAAGGATGTTTAGGTTGTCGTTGATATTGACGGAATTGGCCCCAACAAATCCTGCATCTAGGACAGCAATGAGCATACCTTCGCCGCGGGCTATTTCTGTGTCGTATCCATTATTTTGATAAGCATGTATTGCCCCCAAATTAATCTGATCATTTTGAGACTCCGCATACCCATAAAATCCATGCGTGGCAGTGCCGCCTGAAATGGATTGAATCTTCGCGATAAAAGGAAGACTCTGGATTTGAGCAAGTTCTGAAGGTGTTGCTTCTACATACATGCCGTTCAACCATTTGGAGGTGTGGCCGGCGTAAGAAACGAGGTTTGCGACTGTTTCTCTTCTGAGGTTTGATATGGGCATGTCCGAGGGGCCTAAGGCAATTCCCTGTCTTTCACGACGTGCGATGGCCCTTTCGGAAAGGAACGTGGTGGGTTGCTGTAGTTGCCAAAGGTTTTCTTTCGCGGTGAAGGAAATCATATAGGCCTGCTGGTCTTGACCTTGAAGGGACAAGGTGCAGAGTAGGAATGCGATAAGGCCCAATTTCTTCATCCTATTCCGCAATTATTCCTGATCCTATGAGTTCTTCTCCATCGTACCAAGCAGCGAATTGGCCCGGGGTAATCGCTTTTTCTGGTGTTTCGAACTCCATGTACAAACCTTCCTCAACCTTGTGTAAGGTTACGGGCACCAAGGGTTGACGGTATCGAATACGTGCAGAATACTGCGCCGTTTCACCAGGCTGCATGCTACGGTCTGGTCTTACCCAATGCTCTTCTGCAGCCGTGATGAACAATGCTTTGCGGTAGAGGCCTGGGTGATCGTCGCCTTGCCCAACATAGATGGCATTGTACTGTGTATTTACCCCAAGCACGAACAACGGAAGTGGACTGCCACCAATATTCAATCCTTTGCGCTGCCCTACGGTGTAATAATGAGCACCGCGGTGCTTGCCCCTTTTTTCGGCATGTTTAGGGTGGAAATCGAAAGGCTTGGCTTGTTCTTCCAAGGTAAGACGAGGTTCTTGTAGGAACGCTGCGTCTCTCGGTACTTCCCAAACATTCCCATCTTTAGGTTCCAGCTTCTGTTGAAGGAAATCAGGCAAGCGCACTTTGCCAATAAAGCATAGGCCTTGCGAATCTTTCTTTTCTGCAGTGGCTAAGCCTGCCTCGCGTGCAATATCGCGTACTTCGGACTTTAGCAGCTCGCCTATGGGAAAGAGTGCTTTGGATAATTGGTCCTGGGAAAGCTGACAGAGAAAATAACTCTGGTCCTTATTAGGATCCTTCCCTCCTAGCAATTGATATACGGTTTGGCCATCGACTTCCACAGAAGATTTGCGCGCATAATGTCCCGTGGCCACGTAATCTGCACCCAATGATAGGGCCGTTTTCAGGAATAAGTCGAATTTGATTTCCCGATTACAAAGAACATCCGGATTAGGGGTGCGGCCTCGTTCGTATTCACCGAACATATAATCCACGATGCGCTCTTGATACGGAGCGCTCATGTCTATAACTTGGAATGGTATGCCCAATTTATCCGCCACCAACATGGCATCATTGGAATCCTCGACCCAAGGACATTCGTCGTGAATGGTCACACTCTCGTCCACCCAGTTACGCATGAACAACCCAATGACCTTGTAGCCTTCCTGCTGCAACAGATAGGCGGTCACAGAGGAATCAACACCACCGCTTAATCCTACAACTACTGTAGTATCACTCTTCGCTTTCGCCATAGACTGTTTCACCTTCTAGGGTTCCGTATCGGTACTCTTCCTTTCTCACGACTTTATTATCCTCGAAATAATACCAAGTCTTGTGTTTTTTATTGTGGTGGTATTCACCCTTTGCGAGCAATTTTCCCTCTTCGTCAAAGTACTTGCACTCACCTTCTAATTGGCCATTTACGTAGTTGCCTTTGGTGCGCATAGTACCGTCTTCCCATTTGCGAATCCATGCGCCCTGTTCTGCACCATACTCGTAGGTGATACGCTCAGCAACATTGCCACTTTCGTAATAGGTGATTTGATCTCCATGGAGCTCACCTCCTTTGAAATCTTCGCGCTGGGTTAGGACCCCTTTTGGATCATAATAGGTCCAAGTGCTGTCTTTTAATTGGTTCTTATAAATCCCTTCGGCTTGTACCATTCCGTTGCGGTGGTAGGCCTTGGCGTACCCCGTTCCCGTGATTCCCCGATAGAATATTTCTGACATAATACCGCCTTCACCCTCGTAATAATAGATGAAATGACCTACGGGCACATCGTCTTTAAACGCCCCCTCATAGCGCTTTTTGCCGCTTTCATAGGTCTTCACCCAAGCGCCTTGTTTTCTGCCTTTGGCATCGGTGTGATTGACTTGGGCCATTGAAACCAAGCTAAACAATAGGATGAGAGATGTAAGAATGTACTTCATATTGCAAATTTAGGCACTTACCACAACTGAACAGGCAAGGATTGAATTAGTTCCACACCAAAATATACGGGACTGTAGGTGCCGCCTGGGAAGTATTTTTGTCTGAGGTTCATTTTGAGATTTGATAAGGGGCCAATTTTACATTCCACCTGTACTCCAGGTGCAATCATCAGGCCAGAACCCACCTCTATTCCACCTCCACCAGCAATGCCAGAAGTCAGGTCCACACCGTACCTAAAAATCTCTCCATTTTTCATGAACGCTGCACTGAACAACCCCTCTGCATAAGCACCGTAACCACCACTGGCCGCCCAGAACGTATGACCATAGGCATCCAAAGAATAGTTCTCATTGCTCCAAGTTTCAATGCCTAACCCCATGGCTATACCTGACATAGAATTATATGGATTGCCGTTTCGATCTATACCGGGAGAACGCTGTTGACCCGCTCCGACCAGCACTTTTAAGGCTACCTCTCGTGAATCATTATAAGTATAGTCTACCCCTTTATAATGAAAGCCTAAAGAGCTTTTAAAATCTATATGCCGGCTGTACGAAACAAACGGAATAGAAGCTTTATCGCTTAGCGCCGTCCATTGTCCAATGCTCAATTGATGTCCGCCAAATTGGGCCCCAGCACTTACCATAGTGGATATACCCCCACCTGTGTATACACCGCCACCTCCGCCGGATCCTAGGTGCGTACGAAAGAATAGGCGTTGTGAAGGGGTATTAAATCGTAGCCCCATGGAGTAATTCATGTAGCCATCAATGTTGCCTAATGCACCTGCCCCTAATTGAAGTTCACCCCCGACGGTATGATTGGTGTTTAAATACTGCCCAACACGCACACCTGCATAAGCACTTTGCACCGGTTCACTGTTGCGGGAAGCATCTTCCGGACCTAAGAACCAAAGCCCCGTGACCAATTCAAAATAGGTAGGATAATAGCTGTTATGGTCGCTATATTCTATTCGATAAGGCAATACATAGGTGTAGCCGAAGGATATATGATTCGAGGTAATAGCGCCCGAAGGAAAATTTATGTGATTGTAGCCTACATCTACAATCCCGTATTTACTCTTAGCAGATATTCCCGCATACCCACGGTACATTAATCCATCGCCGTCCGGGGCACCTGCACCTCCTCCTGAGGCTATAGATCCGCCCATATGAGCGAATACCCATGGACGTAAATATTGATACACACCTCCTGTAAACCCGAAGGCATAGAAACCACCATAATCACCCATCACAGCACTTTGGGTCTCCAGTCCACCAGCGATGGCGGTTTTTGTACTCGTATACTTGACTAACTCGAAGCGCTGAGTCACCCACATCATATCATTAGAAGATTCCAATGGCTCAAACATTAGAGTCATGGAAGTCCCTTGACCCATAACGTATTGATGAGCTACAACAAAAAGGAAGAGCAACAACCTGCGCATCAGAATTGGGTATTAAAAGGGATATTAAAGATCATGCCCAATTGCCACCCGTAGGTAGGAAATGCCTGAGAGGAATATACGTTGTAGATACCGCGACCTGTAACATCCCAATAATCGTTTACAGGTATTTCAAAACCCGCATTGACAAAAGCTAGCGCGGCAGCGCCCCATAGGTTAATTCCACCGCCTGCTCCGGCTCCAACCTGCGTCTCGATAAACCAAATATTTGGCTGAAGGCGTAAGCCAAACAAACCTTCTGCATAGGCACCTCTGCCGTCTGTAAAGGCCCAGTAACTTTCCCCACGAAGCTGGACCATACCTTTTCTGTATAACCGGAAAGCTATGCCCAGGTTTGAGAAGCCATCTTCTCCGAGATACGTTCTGACCCCGTTTTCAATACTGAGATTCATCGGCGTGAAGCCGTTTTCATTTTGAGTAGCGGTGTAATGAAAATCTATACCAGTGTGTAATCCTGTGAATCCAAAATAAAACGGTCCGTCTAGGCTTTTCAACACTCCGGAACTTATACCCACGAATTTTCCGCCGCTGTGCCATTGAAGCTCTCCTTGGATCCCGCCTAGGAGTCCACCGCCAGCAGGCGCCTTTCCGCCTCCACCTGTACCGGCATTTATTTCACCGAGTAATCGGATGGCGCCGTAATCACCAAAGATGCCATAGCCTCCATAGACGTCCATGTACCCTCCTAGGTCAGTAACGGCGGCAGTAAGGTATACGCTCTTGTAGGTGTGTTTATCAAATAATCGGCCCCCGACGCCCACAAATCCAGTATTTCTTTGGTGCTCATTCCAAGTAGAATACATCACATTCGTAAAGATTTGGGCCTGAGATACGACATAGGGTTGTCGCTTAAAATTTTGGTGCAAGCGAACGTTCAACATAGGGCTCCAGCCTTGAATCACACCCGTGCTCACATAGCTGTATTGCCCGCCTATTCCCCATTCCAGTGCATTTGTACGGTGTTGTAGGAGCAATGCCGTGGTTAAGAATCCCCCCGAGCCATCGTTGCTTTCCGCACCTCCACCGGTGGTGAACATCAGTTTAGGATGTAGGGACCAATTCTTTCCTACATCCATCGTCGTACCTGCCTGATATCCGAACGTATAATATCCCGCACGAGTCCCCACTGCGGCGTTGTTCAATCGTATGCCAAAATAGCTTGGCCCGTCTTTAGCATGGTAATTCGCAGCTGTACCCATGAAGCCTATTGGACCCTTTGGGGCCTCTATGACTTGGAGGTAATCAAATTCTATTGACGTCGTTTGTGAGAAACCAGGAGAAAATTGGCCCACAAACAGAAGAATCAATAGTTTTGTCCGTATGAGATTGCGCAGCATTATTTGGGTATTGGTGGTCGTTTTGGTCACAAGCATTAAAGTTAATGCGCAAGAGGCCAAGGATTCTACTGTTGTGGAAGAAATCATTGTTTTCTCTACTCGAGGGATCAATCCTTCGGGAGCCCGCTACCACGTTGACGGGTGCCGCTACTTAAAGAACGGTCAAATCAAAGTTGATGAACGCCAAGCCTTAGAGCGCGGGCTCCTACCCTGTTCTGTTTGCTTGCCAGAGCGACCGAAAGACTTGCCGTATTTGCGCACCAAGAAGGATAATGGGCCTAAAAAAGTGTATCGTAAATGTGTCTTTAAGACCAAGAGTGGTTCGAAATGCGACCGTCCTGCTCAAAAAGACGGACGGTATTGCGAGCTGCACGAATCCAGGGAAAAAGTCAAACGAAAATAAATGGAATCAAAAAGCCCCGAGAGCGATGCTCTCGGGGCTTTCTTTTTGTTGGCGATCCGGACGAGACTCGAACTCGCGACCCCAAGCGTGACAGGCTTGTATTCTAACCAACTGAACTACCGGACCAGTTTCCCATTGCGGTGTGCAAATGTAAAATGGAATTTCAATCTATCAAGGGTTCGAGCAAAAAAAAGTGAAATATTTTTCGTGTGAGCTTTTGGCTTGCAGCCTGTGGTAATTGGGGGTGATTCCGTAGGTTTGGCCTAAACTATTGAAGACCATGCAGACAGCTGTAATTCTCGCTGGAGGAAAAGGAACAAGATTGGCCTCGGTACGAAAGGATATTCCTAAACCGATGATGCCCGTATTGGACAAACCCCTACTCCAGTATCAAATAGAGTTATTAGCGGAGCACGGGTTCACAAAAGTTTGGCTCATTGTAGGGCATTTGCACGAGCAGATTCAGGAATATTTCGGAGACGGATCACGCTTCGGAATTGATATTCAGTACTATATAGAAGAAATGCCTCTGGGTACCGTGGGCGGTGTGAAAGCGCTCGAAGCGCATTTGACCGAGCCATTCTTGGTGTTGTACGGGGATGTGATGATGAATATGGATCTAGAGAAATTGGTCCTATTTCATAAAAACAAAGGGGCGGATGCCACCCTGGTGGTGCATCCTAACGATCATCCTTACGACAGTGATTTATTGGATGTCGACGGTCAAGACCGTGTGACGGCCTTCTATCCTAAGCCGCACCCGGAAGGCTTGCGCTATCGAAATTTAGTCAATGCCGCGGCTTACGTGTTCAATCCATCGGTGCTCACAACGTTAGAAGCAGGTGTGAAGGCGGATTTTGGAAAGGACATTTTCCCGTGGCTCTACAAGGAACTGAAGGTCTATGCCTACAATACTCCGGAATATTTGAAGGATATGGGTACGCCGGATAGATTAACAAAGGTCGAACAGGCCATATCTTCCGGTAAAGTGGCCCGAAGAAATTTGAGAAATCCACAGCGTTGTGTTTTCCTAGACCGTGATGGCGTGATCAATATCGATACGGATTTGATTCACAGAGCGGAAGATTTTGAACTCTACCCCTACGCTGGCGAAAGCATTCGCAAGATCAATAAGATGGGCTTCCTAGCCGTAGTGGTGACGAATCAAAGTGTTTTGGCCCGTGGCATGTGTTCCGTGGCCGATTTGGATGAGATTCACAAGAAGATGGAAACAGAATTGGGCCATCAAGGCGCCTTCGTAGAAGCCATCTATTACTGTCCTCACCACCCGCACGGTGGTTTTCCCGAGGAAGTACCTGAACTAAAGATTGAATGTCATTGCCGTAAACCCAAACCGGGTATGCTCTTGGATGCGGCGAAGCGTTTCAATATTGACCTCACTCAGAGTTATCTCATTGGAGATAGTCCAAGAGATATTGAGGCTGGGCAAAATGCTGGTGTTACGACTATTCGTGTTAAGACCGGGCATGGTCTCAAACCAAGCGAGGCAACACCAAATCACCACGTGCAAGATTTAGTTGCTGCGGTGGCATTGATCGAATCGCTCGAGAAATAAATTACTTTCCGTCGAAGTCTTTTCGGAATTGGATACCGACCCCTTGGGTGTAGGGGCCCGTGTTTTGGAGTAGCGGATCGTTTCTATTACTTCTATTGAACGCCCGAAGCACCGTACGACCATCTTTTGTCAACTCATATTCTATCTGCGTATCCCCGAGCAACAGCGTAGAAGAGCCGTCTGAGGAAATAGGCACATCCAAAGAAGAATTGATACGCAATCTGCCGTCCATGAAGTCTTTGCTCACCCCTAATCGTATTTCATCACCGCTTTGGACCAAGGAATTATAGGGGTTATTGCCCGTCGTGTAGTCCAATTCAACATCCACATAGGAGCCTAAACCTGCGGTGATCCAAGTTCCAAATTGGCTCACCAAAACCTCGGAGGTAGATCGTGTGAACGATTCACTGAGATTGATTCCTTCTTGAACACCCAAATTTTGGCGGTAAAAATCACCGAGCATTAAAAGAGAAAACGCCTGGTAATTCATCGCATCGGCGGTGAGAATGCGACGTTCTAATTCTTGCTGGTACGAAGAAGGACTATTCGGCAGGACAATATCAAAGCCTATTTCCGGCTGCATCAGCGAACCGGTCAAGGTGATGATCAGATCTACATCTACATTCTCGTTGGAATAATTGGCATTCGTCACTAACCCCTTTAAATCCGTATTCACCGAATACTTCGCCTGTAGATTGACCTCTGCCTCGTACAGGTCCCCTGACCATAAAATGGTACCACCTGGCACCAATTCAAACGGCTTGTTGATGATTCCTTGCAAGGTGAAGAGGTAATCTCCCGAAGCAATGGTGTAGAGTCCGTACAGCTCGAACGATTCATCTTCCAAGATCTTCACGCGCATATTTCCTGTCCCTCGTGAAGAAATAATGTCCCCCATGACCTCGTCTAGTATGAGCTCAACCAAGGCATCTGGCAACACTTCTATTTCCATGTCTGTGGTGAAATATTCCAAAGATTTTACCTTGGAAGTGTCGACCGGAGCCCTAGACTCATTGGTAATAAAGCGCAAGAACGACGGCGTCTCCACTTCTGTAGGGTTATCCAATGGAATCTTCAATATCGACCCTTCTTTAGTCGTAGCATTCAGCCCCAAGTGTATCTGTTCCAATGGGCCTTCTACAATAAGATCACCATCAACTATTCCAGTGCCATAGAAGTACGAATCATATGCCCTATTCAACTGCATTCCTAGCGCACTATCGGCCTTGAGGTGAATATCAAAGTCTAGGGTGGAAAAGCGGTCATGTTCAATTCCACCCCAAGTCAACGCGGCGGTCGTGTTAGTGCCATCTGTCCAATACCCCGAGTCCAAAGCTATGCGCTGTTCATTCAATCCAAAATCTAAGGTAGAAGCAGATAATGAAGTACCGGTGATGGGAATATTGAAAGCAGGTTTTATGAGTGAAAACTCTCCATCCGCTTCCCAATCCTTTACAGGGCCTGATAGACGAGCGCTACCGTTTAAAATCCCTGAGATTTGCGTGAGAACGCCGCCCAATAAAGGTTCAAACGGGTGAATATCCAGTTGATCGACCACCACAACCATATCCAAATCGTCAATGCTTGGATTGTAGTGTCCTGATAATCTTGCCTTTGTTGCTCCTGGCTGCAAAAGTGTTCCGTTCAAGAAAATATCATTAGCCGCGGTAGACCACTGTAACGTACTATTAAAATTACCTAGCAACTCTCTGTTTAACTGCACATTCGACCATTGTAAAGACCCCGACCCTTCTAGATTTGGGAAGGATTCTTCAACGCGAAGTATGGCATCCAATCGACCATCGAACTGCATTCTTGGTTCCCGGTACCAGTAGTTCAGCCAATGTGCGTTTATGTTCGACAATGAAATGCGCAGAGGATTTGTGGCCAATGCTCCCAATCCTCCACTCATTCTAATCGTACCCAAGGATCCTTGTAGCATTACACTATCGGAATCAAAACTGGTACTGTTCCAAAACACCGGTGATGCGCCTACTAAAGAGGCTTGATGAGCCCCCATTTGAAGTTCTAACAAATTGGGAATGTAAGCGCCCTCCTTGTACTCTGCCCCCGCCAATAGACGCGTGGGTATACTATCTCTAACATGTGCTAAGGCGGTGAATTGTTGAAAATCGGTTGGTGAATCCCATCTCAATGCTAAGCTATCTAAGGGTGTCGAGATGCCATTTATGGCTCTAGCCTTGAGAAAGGCTTGAATACCACGGCGTTCCTTTGAACCCTCTCCTTCTATGGCAAACGCTTCTATCCCATTGTAGCGTAAATGTGGGACGTTCAAGCTGTAATTCCATGACGAGGAAGGACCCACAAAATTGGCCACCATATATCCTCCCTCCGGAAGGACTGCGCCTAAGTGTAGCAACTGGCTCAACCAATCAATGGTACTTGCTTCGAAAGCCACTTTCGCATTCACATTCGTGGCAACCTTCGGACCACCGGCTAAATCACTAAAAAGCACACCAGGTATGGCGCTTAAGCCATTCCAATCAAAGCTGCCTTCAATGTAGCCTTGCATAACATCACTGCTCACCCCTATCCGTCTGCCAGTCCCTTGCTTTTCGTGAACTATATCAAAAGCATTGATAAAAACGACATCCTTTGGGCGTTGCAGCAAAAGATTCTGGGCATTGAAGAATCCAGTCAAATCCTCTTTTACTTCTGCAGTGAATCGGGCACTTAAAATCTGTCCTGTATCTAAGGGATCCAGCAATTCTAACCCTAAGGCATTGATGTTGGATTGGACTTTGAAAACTCCTTGTTCTACAACAAGAGAACCGTCAATATCCATCAAACTGTCCAAACAGGACCACCAAATGGAATCCTTCGTTGACAGGTGTTGCCAATTAAAACTTAATCCTCTCACAGCATAATCATCAAACACCAAAGACGGTGCTAACCCCACCACCTGGGTTCCTTGCTGTGTAATAAGCGCTTCCAGATTTGGTTTAATGGCTGCCTTTACTGTTCCTCCGCTAAGCGGCCCTTGTGGAAACTTGGGCAGATTCAGCTCCAATCGGGCCACATCCTTCCATTCCTTTGACCAAATGCGAGCGGTATTCATTCCCTTACTTGCCCCGAGGTCATAGGCCAGCGCATCTGATTCCAATGACCCTTGAATCGAATATTGTAGGTCAGCCACCTGCATTTCTGGTTCAGGCAACCATTGCGCCAGCACAGTACTGTCGTAGGCTTGCTGATGCACATGGAGGCTTCCCTTCAGATCATATCGAGGATCGTTCAGCTTCGCAATTGCTGTACCGGTGAAGTACGGGTGATGGAATTGGGCCGTTGTAGTAAAAGCATCAGAAGAGGGTCCGGAAATTTCTAGATCTATATCTACTCCACGCGTGAACCCGCCCCATTCCTCTGGAATTTGAGATAATTTGAAGTCTTGAGTAGTGCTTACCCTAGCATTACAATCAATGCCTGTTTCGTTCCATTGAACCTCCGCGAGCAGCGTCGCACCTAGGTTACTATTTGCATCCACCTGAAACGAGTTGCTTTTGCCGAGGTAGAGTTCGGTAATATGAACGTTGGTTTCAATGGTGTCCAGCTTTAGAGCACCGCCCAACGCCTCACACGCTACACCATCGTTAAACGATATTGAGGCAGCCAAAAGATTCCCTTGAATATGTTGATCATTGGGCAGTTCAATCTCAAAATATTCAAGGGAGCTATTGGCTATTGCAAGAGGTAAGCCGCTAGTCGTCGTATCTGAAGGTAAATCACGAAGCCACTGTGAAAACAATGCCGTATCCCTCGCATCGATGTTCATTGTATCGAAAGAAATGGATGCTATTTGAACTATTCCTTGCCCCCATTGTACATCTGCGATATGCACTCCTTTGAGTGTGGCAATGGTTTTTTGTTGAAGTCGTAGGTCCAATTTTGCTATCGTGAACTCCCCTTCCGAATAATCCATCCCTGAAAAATCCGTACTCAGACCCAAGGTTTCTAACGCGGGTGCGGCGTAGGCATTATAGAGAAAACGCTGGAGCGATGTAGAATGCAGAACAAGCCAAACAACTAAACAACCCGCCCCTAGAAGTAACCCTAAACCAATTCCCAATCTCCGGGTGGTTCTCATGGCGGTACTTTGATGTATTTTTGGAGCATTCATGAAGCAACAACCTTATATACTAGCTATTGAAAGCTCTTGTGACGACACGAGCGCTGCTGTATTGCATGGCAACAGGTTGATGTCCAATATTGTCGCTTCCCAAAAGGTACATGAAGAATACGGCGGAGTCGTGCCAGAATTGGCCTCGAGAGCGCATCAACAAAACATTGTACCCACGGTTAATCATGCGTTAAAGGTAGCAAATATCAAGCCCCAAGAGTTAGACGCCATCGCTTTTACCAACGGCCCCGGACTTATGGGATCCTTACTGGTAGGAACCTCTTTTGCCAAGAGCTTAAGTTTAGCGCTGGACATTCCGCTCATTCCGGTGCATCACATGCATGCCCACATACTGGCCCACCTTATCGATGGTGCTCACGAAGCGCCCATTACCTTCCCATTCCTATGCCTCACGGTCAGTGGCGGCCATACTCAATTAGTCCAGGTTGATGGACCTAAGCAAATGACTGTTTTGGGAGAAACGATTGACGATGCTGTTGGTGAGGCTTTTGACAAGGCAGCCAAGATCCTTGGGCTCCCCTATCCAGGTGGACCGATGATCGATAAGCTTGCCGCTGAAGGAGATGCTAATTTCTTGACTTTCGCAAAGCCTAATTTACCGGCATACGATTTCAGCTTTTCAGGCCTGAAGACAAGTTTCCTTTATACACTGCAGCAAAAGGTTAAAGACCACCCAAATTTTGTCGCCGAACACATTAATGATATCTGTGCCAGCTACCAAAAGGCCTTGATTGATGCGCTGATGCTTAAGGTTAAAAAAGCCGCCAAAGACACTGGTATTCAGAATTTTGCAATTGCAGGAGGTGTGAGCGCCAACAGTGCCCTTCGCAAAGAATTAAAAACATGGGGAGCAAAGCATAAGTTGTCTATTTTCGTGCCCCCGTTTGAATATACCACGGACAATGCAGCCATGATTGGTATTGCAGGATATTACAACTATTTGGCCGGTGAAAATGCGCCCTTGAGCACCGGAGCACAAGCGAAAATTAAATTTTAGTAAAATATTTCTACCCTATTGATTCTTAAGAATTTAAATGGGTAATTCGCGCCATGAAAAATTGGAACATTTTAGGTGCTACTGCAGACGTTTGTTTTCCTGATTTAGGAATCAAAAGTGTGCAAGCACGTGTCGATACTGGAGCCGCTTCTTGTGCTCTACATGCCTCCTTTATAGAGATTATTGATGAGGAAGGCGAGGATCCCTTGCTCAAAGTGGTGCTCTTCGACAAGGATTCCGAGTTCTATACTGGCGAAGTGCTGGAGTTCAATGATTTTGTGATTCGGAAAGGAAATGGCTCGCCCCATGATTAAAACAACGGTAAGCATACATAAGCAAGCTTTTCAAGTATTGGTTGGGTTTAGTGACCGTAGCAAACTAACTTACGACATGTTGATCGGTAGAAACCTTTTAGAAAAGGGGTTCATCGTTGATGTCACGAAATAATATAAAGCCATGAAATTAGCCATTCTAAGTGCCAACCCTTCCCTCTACTCTACCAACAGACTGAAGGAAGCAGCTGAAAAGCGTGGACACGATGTAGAAGTCATCAATCACAACCATTGTTATGTGGCGATGGAGACTGATGCTAATTCTGTGTATCTAGGCGACCACGAACTAGAGGGATTCGATGCGATCATTCCAAGAATTGGGGCTTCTGTAACGTTCTATGGTTCAAGCATTATCCGTCAGTTTGAGGTGAAGCATGTGTATACCACGCTAAGTTCATTGGCATTAGTACGCTCTAGAGATAAGCTCAGAGCAACACAGGTACTGGCGAAACACGGCATAGGCATCCCTAAAACGGTATTTGCCAAACAACCACGTGATGTTCAGAATCTTATTAAAACCGTAGGTGGTCCCCCTTTGATCGTAAAGCTACTTGAGGGTACTCAAGGTCTCGGCGTGGTGTTGGCAGAAACTAAAACAGCTGCCAAAAGTGTTATTGAGGCGTTTTACGGACTCAATGC
>Ga0255756_1001643_pt1 | contig 25216 bp, 24 predicted proteins | sample 011ome_20_FD_179956 | JGI IMG/M metagenome (GOLD analysis project Ga0255756, IMG submission 179956) | Coastal salt marsh microbial communities from the Groves Creek Marsh, Skidaway Island, Georgia - 011509CT metaG (version 2) | ecosystem: Environmental > Aquatic > Marine > Intertidal zone > Salt...
GGACCAGACCAGATGAACCGCTCAGAGCTCGTTGCAGCCGTTGCAGCAAAGACCGGCCACAGCCAGGCCGACGTTAACGGTGTCGTTGACGCCATCTTCGACGTTGTTTCCAGCCAGGTTGCGCAGGGAACCAAGGTCACCATTCCCGGTTGGGTTGCCTTTGAGCGCACGAACCGTGCTGCTCGCACTGGCCGTAACCCGCAGACCGGTGCCACCATTCAGATTCCTGCATCCAAGGGTGTCAAGGTTTCTGCTGGTTCCAAGCTGAAGGCTTCTGTCAAGTAGTCATCCAGCACACCACTTTTGAGGGGGTTCGGTCCGAAAGGACCGGCCCCCTCTAACATTTTCGCGGTAATCCGCGAGCTCCCGGGGCACTACGCTGGTTTGGTGTCTGCACGCGGCCTCTTCTTATTCTTGGCAGTGGGAATCATCTGGGGAACCCCGTATTTCTTTATTGCGCTCGCCCTGGAAGGGTTCTCCACCCCCAGCATTGTCTGGATTCGCGTCACCTTGGGGGCGTTGGTTCTTCTCCCTATCGCTATTGCGCGTGGTGCACTGAAACCCGCGTTGAAAGCGTGGCCCTGGGTCTTAGGGTTTGCCGTGTTTGAAATGGTGTTCCCCTGGTGGTTTATCATCGAAGCGGAACGCTCCATTTCCTCAAGCCTCGCGGGCCTGTTGATTACCACTGTGCCCTTTGTTGCCGCGCTCACTCTGGGGCTCATGGGAGAGCGCGCAGCCTGGCATCCCAAGGTGATTTTGGGCTTGGTGTTGGGCTTCTCCGGCGTTGTCGCCCTGGTGGGCATCGACGCCTTCGCGGGACACATTGAGCTTCTGCCGGTGTTGATGATGTTGGGCGCGGCCGTGGGTTATGCCTTGGCGCCGATTATGGCCGATCGAAACCTCAAAGAGGTGCCGACTCTGGGCGTGATCACCGTCTCACTGACCATGGTCTCTGTGGTTTATGCCATCCCGGCTTTGAGCGTCCTCCCGGCAGAAATCCAAGCCTCACCGCCCGCGTCGTCGGTGATTTCCGTGGTGTATTTGGGGCTGGTCGCCTCCGCTGCGGCCTTTATCCTCTTCTTCTCTCTCATCAAAGAAATCGGACCCGGGCGTGCGACGCTCATCACCTACGTCAACGTGGTCGTCGCGTTCCTCCTGGGCGTCATCTTCCTCAACGAGCCACTCACCATTGGTTTCCTGGTGGGATTCCCCCTCATTGTGGCCGGGAGCTTTCTCGCTTCGCGTAGCCGCGAAGAGTACATCCCCAAGAAAAAGCGAGTTGTGACCGAAGCTACGGGGGAAATCGGCCTTCCCGAGCACCTCTGAGGCGGCCGCACAGCACCCGCCCAGTGAACCCGCAGGGTTTCCCGGCACACTTCAGGGCATGCTCCCCACGCGTCACGCCGTCGTAGCCTCACTGATGGTTCTGGGGCTGTCCGCGTGTGCGAGCCCAGAGACCGTAGAGGACCTTCCGGTTGACACCACCCCTCAAGAGCAGCCGCAAATAGAGGAGGTACCCGACGACCAGCCGGAGCCTGATCCTCTGGACGGGGTGAGCCTGGTGGAGTGCGATGACTTAGAGAGACAACTGGTGTCGTTACCGATCACCCAGCAGACGGAGGCCTTTGTCGCAGGAGACTTCGATACCGCCTATTCCATGGCGTCTCCGTCCTTCCGGGCGGCTGTGCCTCAAGAAGTGTTCGAGCAACTCATCGGCAACAGTTACGGTCCGCTCTTACAAACCACAGACCTTCGTTTCGACGACTGCTTGATTGAGCGCGAACAGAACTTTGCCACCCTCGACGCACGCTTCACCCAAGGCGGGCTGGATGTCTTTGGGTTGCGCTATGTGGTCTCAGAGACCGAAGAAGGCTGGCGCGTGGATGGAGCCAGCAATCTGGAAGTGGTGGGAACGGGAACCTAAGACCTAGAGGTCGTCGTCAGCGTCAACCCACAGGTCGTCGTCAGCCCGCAGAGTGCTCCACACGGCGTAGCTGATCACTGCCACGGCCGCAGCGCCAATAGCCATCAACAGGGCAGATCCAAGCCCCGATGAGCTCTCGCGCTTCTGCGGTGCCTTGCCCCACTTACTCAGTGCAGGAGAAAGGTGAGATTCAACCGAAGCGCGGGCGCGCGGATACACGTCTTCTCGGCCGATGTCGCCTGCCTGACGACCCGCTTCGCGCAGCAGGTCACCCGCACGTCCGAGCACGTCGCGTTGGCGGTGCCACAGAGACTGTGCCTCTTCGCCAAGACGGGCCAATTCACGTTCACGTCTGCGAGAGAGTTCCATCGGATTCCTCCTGAAATTGGGTTGATTTAGTCTCCCAGAAAAATATGAGAGCTTCCCCCACAGGACGGTCAGCGCCTCATAGGCGAGATGGCAGGATGGTCATCATGACTCTTCACACGCATGTAGCGACTATCCACACCAACCACGGCGACATCAAGGTGGGCCTTTTCGAAAACCACGCCCCCAAAACGGCCAAGAACTTCATCGGCCTCGCCACGGGTGATATTCCCTGGACCCACCCCGAAACGGGAGCCGAAATGAACACCCCGTTGTATTCGGATGTGGTGTTTCACCGCGTGATTCCGGGCTTCATGATTCAGGGTGGAGACCCGATTGGCACGGGTACCGGTGGCCCCGGATACATGTTTGACGACGAAATTCACCCCGAGCTTGCCTTCAACGAACCTTTCCTTCTCGCGATGGCGAATGCGGGCAAGCGCGGAGGTCAGGGTACGAACGGGTCGCAGTTCTTTATCACTGTCGCACCCACCCCGTGGTTGCAGGGAAACCACACCATTTTTGGTGCCGTGTTGGACGACGAGTCGAAGAAGGTGGTTCAGGCCATTGAGGCGACCCCGACCGGTGCAATGGATCGCCCCGTCTCGGACGCCATCATCCACAAGGTGACCATCACTGAGGCATAGTGGCTGAGGGTCAGTCGCCCGACGACTTCTGTTACCGCCACCCCAAGCGGGTGAGCTATGTGCTGTGTCAGCGCTGCGCTCGAACTATTTGTGGTGACTGTCAGATTGCCGCCCCGGTCGGAGTGCACTGCCCTGAATGTGACCGTGAGGCAAAAAAGAACAGGCCAAAGGTGAGAAATCGACGCGGAGGCGATCGCACCCCGGTAACGATGGGGCTGCTTGCGACGATGGCCCTGGTGTATGTGGGACAGCTCATCACGGGCGGGTTAGTGACCGATCTGTTGCTCTATTGGCCACCACTCACGCTCACTGAACCTTGGCGGATGGCGACGAGCCTTTTCGTTCACTCGGAGAGTTCCTTTTTTCACATCCTCTTCAACGGGTACTCGTTGTGGGTGTTGGGCACGCTCTTGGAGCGCCTCCTCGGCCGCACACGCTTTCTGCTGCTCTTCCTCATTTCCGGTATCGGCGGTTCGCTCGCGGTCTTGTGGCTCGCCCCCGGCTCGGCGGTGGTAGGTGCCTCGGGGGCCATCTTTGGCCTCTTTGGAGCATTGTTGGTCGTTCAGCGAAGTTTCGGAGTCACCAACCCCCAGTTGGTCATTGTCTTGGTGATTAACCTGGTGATGGGGTTTGTGGTGCCGGGAATCTCCTGGCAGGCCCACATTGGTGGTTTGCTCACCGGCTTAGCCATTGCCTGGGGCCTCGTGAAGTCTCGCGAATCGGCGAAGACACTGGGAAGTATCGGAATTTTTCTCGCCGTGTTCGGGGTGATTGCCGTGCTCACGCTCACGCGCTTCATCCTCGGCTAAGGCGTTATCCACACCCCATTCCCCAGTGGGGAAAAGTTACAGCGGTGTAATTATTTCCAGCGGGTCGTCATTAGGAAGCCGGCGAACATGATGCCAAAGCCCACGGCGATGTTCCACGGACCCAGCGGGGGCACTGGCCAGCCGGTGCCGGAGATGTAGTAGGTGAGAATCCAGATCAAACCCAGAAGCATCAACCCAAACATGATGGGCTTGAACCACACCGGGTTCTTGTCTTCACCGTCGAAGTCAACCTGCTTGGTCTGTCCACGTCCGCTTTGAGCCATGTCCGTCAGTCTACGCCAGGCAGTCGTGGGGGGAACTCGATATCGTGGTGCTTGCTGATTCTGCCCTGAGCTCTAGCGGAGACCATGACCCACATCCTCGTTATCGACAACTACGACAGCTTTGTCTACACCCTCAACGGTTATCTTCACCAACTGGGTGCAACCACTGATGTGGTGCGCAACGACGATGTGACTGAGGCCGACCTTCCCGAGCTGCTCTCCCGATACGACGGCGTGCTGCTCTCTCCTGGGCCGGGTAACCCCGCAGACGCGGGAGTCTCGATTCCTGTGGTGCGCGAAGCGCTGGCACAAAATAAACCGCTCTTGGGGGTCTGCTTGGGGCATCAGGCGATCGCTGAGGCGTTTGGCGCCACCGTGGCACACGCGGAAGAGCTGATGCACGGCAAGACCTCCCAGGTGAACCACGACCAGAGCACCTTGTTTCAGGGTGTGCCGGAGAACTTTCGGGCCACGAGATATCACAGCCTCGCGGTCGTTGACGGAACGGTTCCTGAGGACCTCACCGTGACCGCGCGGACAGACGGTGGAGTGATCATGGGCCTGTCACACCGCGAGGCGCCGGTCTATGGCGTGCAGTTTCACCCCGAATCCGTCGTGACCGAGGGGGGCTACCAAATGTTGGCGAACTGGCTCGAGCTCACGGGCCTTCGGGGAGCCGCCGAGGTCGCTCGCGGGCTGAGCCCACGCGTGTCTTCGTAAGGCTCTACTGCGGAACTTCGAGCGGCTGGGCGGGGTCGATCGCCGCGCAATAGCGCAACACAATTTCTGAGCGTTGCGGGTTTTCACCCGGGGGTAGTGACTGGGCTTGAACGGTTTGGCCCAAACAGGTCACATCAGGCTGCAGGCGCACGGTGAGCTGCAATTCGGGTCCGCTCAACAGCGGGTTGGCTTCACCGATGGTGAGACCTGTCACATCCGGAACGATGATGAGCCCGTTGGAAATAGTGGGTGTCACCACATCGCCGGGAGCAAGACGCTCACCCGCGGCGGGAATCGTGGACAGCACGGTTCCTTCGGGAAGGTTTGGAGAATAGTCATCCCGAACTTCGCCCACGGTGAAGCCCGCCCCTTCGAGCATGGCAGTCGCCTCTTCCAGGGTTTGATTGAGCACATCAGGCACGATTAGCTGATCCGCTCCAGCGGACACGTATACCCGCACCCTCTCACCCAGTGCCACTCGAATTCCTGGGGTGGGTTCGGTGCGGATGACGTAGCCTTCCTCATACTCGCCACTGACTTCTTCAATCACGAAGGGCTCCAGGCCTAAGGCCGTGATGGTGTTCTTGGCAACCTCTTCACTTTGACCAGCCAGATCGGGCACCATCGGCGCGCTCGATGTCGTCACTGTCGTGGGGTTGAGGGTGAAGAGCCAGACCACAATCGCCACCAACATCGAGATGGCGAGGACAGATCCGAGGGCAATGGCCAGACGCGGCACGCTTTGTTGCTGCGCTCCCGAGCCCACCAGTGGCAGGGAATACTCCACCGAGGGCTCTTCATTGCTTTGCCATGTGGGCTGGGGGATGTTGGCAGTAATGACGGGGGGCTCCGCGGGGGGACGCTCTGCACGAATCGACGCGCGTGGCCGCTCGACGGGTTCTTCTTCCGCGGTCCCCGGAGCAGGAAGCGCTAACAGCGCATCCCGCACCTCCGTTGCCGAGGCGAATCGGGCGGCGGGGTCTTTTTCCATCAGGCGGTGCACGATTCGGGCAGTGCCAGAGCTGATGGCCGCGTTTTGCATGCGCAGCGGGGGCACTTCGTCGTTGATGTGCTGAAAGGCGACCGCGACGGGGGTGTCGGCTTCGAACGGCGGCCGACCCGCCAACATTTCATACATCATCACACCCAGTGAATAGAGGTCACTGCGGGCGTCTGCCTCTTTGCCTTGGGCTTGTTCCGGGGAAATGTAGAGGGCGGTGCCCAAGATGGAGGTGGCGTCGTGTGAATTCGCTATCGAATCGGCGATTGCCCGGGCGATACCGAAGTCCATGACCTTCACACCACCCTGCGTGGTGAGCATGACGTTCGCTGGTTTGATGTCGCGGTGGATGATGCCTGCCTGGTGGGACACCTCCAGCGCGTTCAGCACACCATCCGCGATACCCAGAGCAGCCGCTTCGTCCAAAATCCCACGGTGAATGATGTCGCTGAGCAGCCGACCATCCACGTGCTCCATGACGATGTAGGGGGTGGTGGCTCCGGACTGCACCTCGACACCCTCGGCGTCGAGTTCGTCACCAGCGTCAAACACGCGCACAATCGTGGGGTGCGCCATTTTGGACGCCGCCATCGCTTCATTACGGAAGCGGGTGCGGGAGGATTCGTCAGTGGAGAGAGTCGATTTCAGCACTTTGATCGCGACGTCTCGGCCTAATCGGCCATCCAATCCGCGATACACATCGGCCATACCACCGCGGCCGATGAGTTCTTGGACCTCGTAGCGACCGTTCAGCAGACGACCGGTCCACGGACCCCGCTGCGGGTTGCTCACGTCGACTAACTCCTCGCTTCGCTCCCCACTCAGATGCGAGGAGGCGTGATAGCCATTCTACTTATTCGGCTGGCGCCTCTTCGTCGGCAGGGTCAGCAATGGTGAGGCTCAGCTCTGCCGATTTCGGGGTGTTGATGGAGGTACAGGTCACGACGTAGCTTGCCCGGAATGTGCCCGCGGCTCCCAGCGTGATCGATGCCGAAGTGCTCTCTGCGGGCAATGCCGCATCGTCTTCGTCATTTAGTGTTCCACCGACGATTTCCAGCAGATAGTTCGTCACCGGGAAGCCACTGGGGCACTGCGCGTACGAGGGCCAACTAATGGTGATGACATCGTCGGGAGCGTAAGGCCCTTCAGCGGGTGTCACAGCCAGCGCTGACGGTGCAGGTGGGTTCGGGATGGGGGCATAGAAGTACACCGCGATGAGAGTGTTTGCCGCCACGGTACCCGTCGGGTTGACACGGTAGGCGGTTCCGACTTTGTCTTTCGAGGGCGCGATGTTGCCGGTGATGGCGTCGAGGCGCAGGCCCTTCCCTTCAAGAATGTCCGTCACCTGGGCTTCGGTCTTCCCCACGACGTCGGCCTCGGCAATAGAGACTGTCTCAATTTGGGGCTCTTCTGGAACTTCCACGGCGGGAGTCTCCGGCTCCACCGTGGGGGTCTCGTCGACCGCATCGGGTTCTGACGGCGTCGCCGGTTCCACCACGGGTGTTTCGACGACAGCAACCTCTTCCTCCACAGGTTCAAGGTTCGCGTTGATGAGCGCGATGGATCCAATGACGAGGGCAATCAGCGCCACACCACCGGTGATGGCAATCGCCCAGACTTTGCGCGGGATGCCCTCATCAATCACAGGAATGGGTTGGGTGCCGCGTGGGCCGGGTTTATCGCTCGCCCCCGTATCAGCTGGTGCCGCCTTCCCCGGTTCGGGGATGTAGGACATGGCTTCATCGACTTGGCCGAGCTCGAGTGCCCTAGCAGCTTTCGCCAGGGTTTCCGCACTGGAAGGTCGGCCCTCCGGTTTTTTCGCAATGCAGGACATGACGAGCTTGCGCACGGGCTCGGGAATTGTGCCGGGCAACTCGGGGGGAGCCTCTTTGATGTGCGCCATCGCAATCGAGACCTGCGATTCTCCGCGGAAAGGTCGCCGACCGGACAGTGCTTCGTAAGCGACGATGCCGAGGGAGTAAATATCCGTGGCCGGTGAGGCGGGTTTGCCACTCGCCTGCTCAGGAGCTAGATACTGCACCGTGCCCATCACCTGACCAGTCGCCGTGAGAGGTACCTGGTCGGTCACGCGGGAAATACCAAAGTCGGTAATTTTCACCTGACCCTCAGGGGTAATTAAGAGGTTTCCCGGCTTAATGTCGCGGTGAACCAGACCTGCTTCGTGGGCTTGGTGGAGCGCCTGTGCGGTCTGCCAGATGATGCTCAAAACCCGTTCGGGGGGTAACACCTTTTCCCGCTCCAGGATAGTGGAGAGCGCCTCGCCGGGCACCATCTCCATCACCAAATATGCTTTGCCCTCTTCTTCGCCGTAGTCGAAAACGTTGGCAATGCCCTCATGGTTCACTAGCGCTGCGTGGCGGGCTTCGGCGCGGAAGCGCTCGCGGAAACCGGGGTCGCCAAAATACTCTTCCTTCAAGATCTTGATGGCGACGGTACGACCGATGACTTTGTCGGTGGCTTTCCACACTTCACCCATGCCGCCAATGGCGATACGCGAAACCAATTCGTATCGGTCGCCGTATTCCTGTCCGGTGCTGGGTCTCATTGGGCTACCCCCTTCTCCAATACTGCCCGGGCAATCGGCCCAGCCACGCTATTTCCTGTGCCATCGGCGCTTTCGCCTTCCACGACGACAGCTACTGCAATCGTTGGATCATTGGCCGGGGCAAACCCGGTAAACCAGAACGAGCGCCCCTCACCGATTCCGGTTTCTGCCGTACCCGTTTTTCCGGCAACGGGAACACCGGGAATCTGGGCGGCGCTCGCAACGCCTTGGGAGACTCCGTTGACCATCATGCGGCTGAGTTCATTGGCGGTGCGCTGTGACATCGGTGTGGAATACACCGATGGCTCAAATTCCTCGAGCAGACGCAGGTCGTTGGCGAGCACTTCTTGCACCAACTGCGGGGACATGAGCTGGCCGCCATTTGCCACTGCGGCGCTCATCATGGCCACCTGCAGGGGCGTCACTCGGACGTCGTATTGGCCAAAGGAGGAGAGCATCAATTGCGCTTGGTCCATTCCTCGCGGGTAGCGGGAGGGAGTGACGGAGAGCGGGATTTCGATTCGCGCTTCGAATCCGAAGGCGTCAGCCATGTCCCCGATGGCTCCTTCACCCAAATCGCGACCCAGTTCGGCGAAAGGCACGTTGCAGCTGAGCACCAGTGCGGTCTCGATGGTCACGGTCTCGCCGATGCCGCACAGCCGACCACCCGAGTTCGTGACAATCGAGGTAGAGAGGGGCAGACGCAGCTCGGGCAGGTTCTCGAACTCACTATCGGCGCGGTACCGACCGGATTCCAACGCCGCCGCCGTGACCAACACCTTGAACACACTGCCGGGGAAATACTGGTCACCGGCGATGGCCCGGTTTGCTAGCGGGTCGTTGTCATCAGCAATCACTGACTGGTAGTACTCGAGCACATTCGAGGTGGAGTGGCTCGCGAGCTGGTTGGGGTCGAAGCTGGGGGAGGACACCATCGCCAAGATCCGGCCGGTAGAGGGTTCGATGGCCACAACCGCTCCCCGGCGATCACCCAGTGCTTCCGCAGCGACCCGTTGGAGCTCGTGGTCAATAGTCAATACGACGGTGGCACCACGGGGCGAACTTCCGGTGACCAGTGCGTTGACCTGCTCCATAAACTGCGAGCTCGCCTGGCCCGTGAGAAGAGGGTTGAGAGCGCTCTCGATTCCCGCGTTTCCCTGGTTCAGCGTGTAGTAACCCACAATCGGGGCATAGAGCTCGGGGTAGGGGTAGGTGCGCAAGAAGCGGTACCGGGTGTCGACCGGGACGCTGGAGGCGACTTCCACATTTCCGGCAAAAATTTGTCCGCGTTCCGCGGAAAAGCTCTGATAAAGGTTGCGCACGTTGCGGTCATCTTGCGAAATCGTGTTAGCCGCCAGAACCTGCACCACGCTCGTTGAGAGGAAGAGTGCAATAAAGAGCACGAGCACAAAAGCGCCACTGATGCGCAGAGACTTGATCATGCGCTCGCCCCAATTGTGTGCTCGCGCTTTGTGGTGTCATCGCTCAGGCGCATAATCAACGCCACAATCATCCAGTTCGCGACTAGTGACGAGCCGCCCGCGGCGAGGAAGGGAGTGGTCAGACCCGTCACCGGAATCAAACGCGTCAGCCCGCCGATGACGATAAATACCTGCAACGCCATGACCACAGCCAAGCCGCTAGCGAGGAGCCGACCGAAGTCTTCTGTGCCGACGTAGCCGATGCGGAAACCACGACTCACCAACAGTAGGTAGAGGGCGAGCAGTCCGAAGATACCGATCAGGCCAATCTCTTCGCCCAGCGAGGCCACGATGTAGTCGCTATTTGCCAGCGGAACTAAATAGGGCTGGCCTTGACCCAGGCCTTGCCCGAGGAAGCCCCCTTCGGCGAAACCAAAGAGGCCTTGTACCAGTTGATAACTGCCACCCAGTTGCTCATACACATCGGCGTCAAACGAGTTGAGCCATCCCTCAACGCGGCCTTGGACGTAACCAATCTGGCTTCCCGCAATCAATGCGCCGGCGAGGAAGAACCCACCGCCCACCACAATCCAAATGAAGCGCTCCGTTGCGATGAACATCATCGCGAGGAACAGACCGAAGTAAAGAAGAGATGTTCCCAAGTCGCGCTGGAACACCAAGACCGCCATGGCGAGCGCCCACACCACCAGAATTGGACCCAGGTCGCGCAACCGGGGCCAGCGCACACCGAGTGCGTAGCGGCCGACAACTTGCAGGCTGTCCTTTGCCGTCAAGAGATATCCAGCAAAGAAAATCGCGAGAGCGATTTTTGCGACTTCACCCGGTTGGAACGTGACGGAACCCAACTGCACCCACAGGGTGGCGCCGTTGACGGTCCGACCGATTCCCGGCATCAGCGGCATCAGCAGCAACAGCACCCCCGCGAGCATGAAGAGGTAACGAAAGCGCAGCAATACTCGGTGGTTGCGCACCAGCGCCAACACGGCGACAAATCCCAGTAGCGCCACCGCTGTCCACGCCATTTGTCGAATGCCCGTTGCTTGCCAGCCGACGATTCCTTCGGCGATGTCCAGCCGGTGAATCATCGTGATGCCGAGGCCGTTGATGACGGTGGCGATGGGAAGGACAAAGGGGTCAGCGTCGGGGGCAAGGAAGCGCACCGCCAGGTGAACTAACAGCGTCAGAATTGCCAGGCCACCGGTGTAGCTGAGGACACGGAGGTCGAGAGCGCCTTGTGCCCCAAACTGAACGAGAGCGAGGGCGACGGCGCTGACACCCAAGGCAAAAAACAGCAAACCTAACTCGAGGTTGCGCAGACGTTTGGGAACGCGCACCTTCAACACCACCCGGCCGGTGACCGGAGCGGCGGGAGGTAATGACTCGGTGCTACTCACGAGAGAGCCTCTTCACGATGGTGCGCGCCTCATCCAGTGTGTCTGCGGGAAGAGTGCCTTCGACGCTTTGCTGTAAGAACAGCGGAAGTTCGTCTAGTGCGATGCCAGTGTCTTCCACCGGCGTCGAGAGAGCGAAGGGACCCACGTTTTGTTGGACACCCTGATAAATCACGACCATTCCGTCGTCTTCTCCCACGAAGTACTTCGTTTGAGTCCACTGATAGCTCGCGACCGCGCCCCACACCAGGGCAGCAATGACGGCGACCAGGCTCAGCGACCACACAATCTGGCGACGACGTCGGCGTTGACGGTCTTCTTCGATCAGCTCCTCGAGGTAACTCTCTTCGGGTTCGAAGTGTTCGTCGAAGACCGGTTGGGCGCGAAGAGGGTGGAGCAGCAGCGTGGGCAGTTTTGGTACCCGCGCTACCGGACCTGATTCGTAGGTCAAAGGGCTCGCTGCTGATCCGACGAGCATGGGTTGGCGCGGTGGCGACGTCTCGGTTCCCTCGAGGTCGCGAACCACCAACACCGTGACGTTGTCGGGTGCACCCTCGGCGAGGCTCGCCAAAATCAGTTTCTCGCAGGCGTCCTCAGTGTTGTCAACACTGACGAGGATTTCGGCGATCTCTCTTTCGCTGACGTATCCGCTCAACCCATCAGAGCACAGCAGCCAGCGGTCATCCGGTTGAGTGTCAACCACGTGAGTATCTATTTCGGGTTCGACGTCGACGTCACCCAACACTCGCATCAACACACTGCGCCGCGGGTGAACGGCTGCTTCTTCGGGGGTAATGCGGCCCGAATCGACGAGCCGTTGGACAAAGGTGTGGTCAGCGGTGATTTGTTCGAGTACGCCGTTGCGCAGCCGATAAATACGTGAGTCACCAATATGCGCAATCACCATTTGGTGGCCGACGCGGATCATGGCACTCACCGTGGTGCCCATTCCGGTGAGTTCTGGATGTTCGGACACCGTTTCGGTGAGCTCGACCCCGGCATCCAAAATGCTGCGATAGAGCACTTCTCGTGCTTCGTCTACCGAGTCGTAGGGCCGATCGATTTCGGCGAGGTGACGCACCGCAATCGCGCTCGCCACGTCACCCCCGGCGTGACCGCCCATACCGTCAGCGACGACAAAGAGATGATGACCTAATGCGCCCGAGTCTTGATTGCTAGCGCGAACTTTGCCAATGTGGCTTGCCGCGGCGCTGAGTACCGGTGTGACCACGCCGACTACCGCCTCAGTTCGAACGTCGTTTCACCGATGGTGATGGGGGTGTCTAAGGGGACCGGGGTGGGAATACCCACCTTCTTGCCATCCAGCAGTGTCCCGTTGGTCGAATCGAGGTCTTGAACCATCCATTGATAGTTCCAACGCATCAGACGAGCGTGGTGAGTTGAGGTGTAGTCATCGCGCACCACGAGGCTTGATTCGGCTGACCGGCCAATCGTGAACTGGTCTTCACCCTCCAAAGAAACCTCCAAGCCAGCCTTTGGACCGGAGGTGACCACGAGCAATCGAGCGTCCCCGCTGGGTGCCTTCGGCACCTGGGGCGAAGTGGAGGTGTTGGCCTCTCCGTTGCGCGCGCGCTGAGCGGCGGCTTGTTCGATCCGCCTCATCGTGGGGCCAAACAGGTCGGTACGCAGGGCGTAAACGATGGCAAAAATGAAGGCCCACAAAATCGCGAGGAACCCCAATTGAAGGACGAACAGCGTCAGAGGACTCACGTCGTTTCCTTCGATTGAGGGGGCCTCCCCGAGTCGACCAGGGCCTGATATCGGGCCTGTTGCTGGGGAATTACCCCCATCACAATACGCGCCTCGCCGGCGGTGATGGTGCAGCGCTCGGGCAAGGCGGCTCTCGTCACTGGCTGACCGTCTAATTGGGTGCCATTGGTGGAACCGAGGTCCTCAATTTCGGCCCTTTTTCCGTCCCAGACGATTTGGAAATGCCGGCGTGACAACCCCCGCCCGGTGATGACTAGGTCTACATCAGATCCCCGGCCTACGACCGTTCGCCGCTGCACCAGGGGGTACTTGGTGCCTTCGAACTCCAACACCGGAATCCACACAACGCCGTCTTTGGGCAAGATCGCCGCAGCCTGCACCATTCCTTCGCTCAAGGCGGGGTCGACTTGGAGCACTACTCGCAATACATCACTCGACTGGTAGCCCTGATGGCTGCGGTGTTGTGAGACCTCGCCGATGATCTCCTCGATCAGAGCGGGTCCCAGCTCGCTGAGCCGTTCGTGGTCGGCAGTGCTCAGAGACACCAGGTATTCGCTGGGGACAAGAATTCGCTCACGCGAGACGATGGTCGCTCGCGCGTCCATTTCGCGCTTAATCGCCGCCACAATTTCGAGCGGATGAATCCCGCTTCGAAAGGTTTTTGCGAACGCCCCACCGACGGCTCGCTCGAGCGAGCGCTCAAAGTTGTCGAGGAAACCCACGCACTCTCCCCCATCAATGGTCTGACCCTGATGGTACTGGGCTCTGTGGCAGAGAACCTGGCGGCCGCGGGCTTGGTTGGGGGCCTTTGCGCTGTGCTAATCTCGCCTCTGTTGCACGCAGTGTGTGTGACCACTGCGCGAGTGGCGGAATTGGCAGACGCGCTGGCTTCAGGTGCCAGTGCCCGCAAGGGCGTGGGGGTTCAAGTCCCCCCTCGCGCACGAGTGTTTCTCTAACGGCGGATGAGCCCCAATAGCTTTAGCCCCGTCGTCATGACCTGAGTGAATCTCTCCTGACTCATTCCTCGAGGTGCGTCGACGTTGGCGAGTCGTTGCCGGGCCACGGTCTGGCTCTCGCAACACTTACGGATTCCTTCTGGACCGTGGCGACGACCGATTCCGGACTTTTTCATCCCGCCCATTGGCGCATCGGTGGAAGCCCAGATGGCTGTGAAGCCCTCATTGACGTTGACGCTTCCCGCTTGAATACGTGTCGCGACGGCCGTAGCGCGGGCCGGGGAGCCCCAGACACTCGCGTTCAGGCCATATTCACTGTCGTTTGCGAGGGCGAGAGCTTCCTCATCGGAGGAAAAGCGAGAGAGAGCAATGACCGGGCCGAAGGTTTCTCCGCGGCAGAGCACCATGTCATCTCTCACGCTTTCGAGAAGGGTCGGTTCGTAGACGAAGGGGCCGATGTCTGGCCGCGCACGACCCCCCGTGAGAATCTGGGCGCCCTTCTTTGTGGCATCTGTGACGTGTTCGCTGACTTTCCGTAATTGGTCGCGCGAGATCAGCGAGCCGACGTCGGCTGAGTAGTCCATCGCGGTACCCACACTCAGAGCAGACACCCGGTCCACTAACTGGGGTACGAAGGTGTCATAAATCTTCTCGTGCACATACAGCCGCTCAATACTCATACACAGCTGACCGGCGTTTGAAAAGCCTGCCGTAATGATGCCGTCGATGGCTCGCTGCACATCGGCATCATCCAGCACGACCATGGCGTTCTTACCCCCGAGCTCTGCCGAGAAATCGGTCAGGTTCTTGGCTGCCTGCTGCGCGATGATGGCGCCCGTTGCGGTGGAGCCGGTGAACATCACAAAGTCACCCTCGTCAATGAGTGCGGGGCCGATTGTCTCGGCTTTGCCGCTGACAAGGAGGAAGAGGTCCTCGGGCAGACCCGCTTCGACCATGAGGGAAATGCCGAAAAGAGCGGAGAGGGTGGTCTTTGGGTCAGCTTTGAGCAGGACCCCGTTTCCTGCGATCAGGGCGGGAATGGCGTCGCTGACGGGAAGAGTAAACGGATAATTCCACGGGCTAATCATCGAGACCACCCCTCGCGGGTGGTAGTTCACCTGGGCCGTGGTGAGGAAGGGCAGCGCCCCTCTTCGCCTCTCTGGCGAGAGTTGCTTCGGGCCATGACTCGCGTAATACAGTGCCGTCATCGAGACGTCGGCGACCTCATCGAAGGCACTGCGGCGCGACTTGCCCGTTTCCCACTGGATGATGTCGAGAATTTCTTCCTGGCGCTCCAATACGAGGGTGTGCAGGCGCCGCGCGAAGCGGGTGCGCTCGCGCACAGGCACTTCAGCCCAGGCTCGTTGGGCTGCGCGCACGCGCGCAGCCGCTTCGTTCACGTCACCTGCGTTTGCCTGGGGAATGCTGACCGACTCGGTGGGACGAATGGGGGATCGGACCGTGCTCGTTCGCCGCGAGGACGGCACCGCGAGCAGGTGTCGTCTGTGCTCAAGAACGCAGGTGGGGTTCAAAGACATAATGCCTATGCTGGTGGCATCACCTGGCAAATACCGGCATGAGTGGCTCACCCCGAATAGAGGAAATCGCATGAAGACTGTGGTGGAAGTCTCAGGCTTGACCTGCAACCACTGCGTCCAGACGGTGACGGCAAAGACCAAAGAGGTTCCGGGCGTGACCGACGTGACTGTTGAGCTGGTCAATGGTGGCAACTCCACGGTGAGCGTGGAGCACAGCAGTGAAGACATCATTGGACCCCTGGCCGGCGCCATCGCCGATGCTGGATACACCCTCGAGGCGGTCGTCTCTCAATCGTGAGCGACACTCAGCCCTCTGGCTACACCCTTCAGCTCGACATTGAGGGGATGACGTGCGCGGCCTGCGCACAGCGGGTCGAAAAAGGACTCAATCAACTGGACGGTGTCACTGCGTCGGTGAACTACGCCACCGATACCGCCACCATCTGGGGCGATGCCCCAAACCTTGAGCAATTGCTGGAGCAAGTGAAGAAGACGGGCTACTCGGCGTCACTTCACGGCACATCAGCGGCGCCCAAGGTCGACAAGATGACGGTGCTGCGTCGACGGTTGATTGGTTCTGCAGCGTTCACGCTGCCCGTGGTGGCGCTGAGCATGATTCCCCCGCTTCAATTTCCCGGCTGGCAATGGGTCGTGTTGGTGTGTGCTCTGCCAGTGGCTACATGGGGAGCGGGGCCATTCCATTGCGCCGCGTGGGTCAACGCCACCCACCGCTCCGCCACAATGGACACTCTCGTGTCGATCGGTGTGATTGCGGCCGGTCTGTGGTCGCTCTACGCCCTGATCTGGGGTGGCGCGGGCGAGTGGGGCATGACGATGACGATGCACTTCTTCGCGCCGCCCGACCAAATCGGAAACGGAATCTACTTTGAGGTAGCGGCTGCCGTCACTACCTTTATTCTCCTAGGCCGATATTTGGAAGCGCGGGCCAAACGGGAAGCCGGAGAAGCGTTGCGCGCGTTACTCGCTGCTGGAGTGGACGAGGCGAGGGTGCTGAAAGAAATTCCTGGGCCCAATGGCGCTATCGAAGCAGAAGTGCTGATGCCGATCGAACAGGTGAGTGTGGGCATGAAGGTAGTGGTCCGCCCCGGCGACCGCATTGCCACAGACGGCGTCATCGTTGATGGCGAATCCTCTGTCGATAAGTCTCTGGTCACCGGCGAATCGGTTCCCGTTGATGTTTCTGTGGGAGACGACGTCATCGGAGGCACCATCAACATCCAGGGCCGGATGGTCATTGAAGCCACTCGAGTGGGTGCTGACACCCACCTCTCGCGGATGGCAGCCATTGTGGAGCGCGCCCAAAGTGGAAAGGCCCAAGCGCAAAGGCTCGCGGACCGAATCTCAGGAGTGTTCGTGCCAGTGGTCTTGGTGCTTGCACTTCTCACGCTGGCAGGCTGGTTGGTATTCGGGCCCACCCCAGAGTGGGCCTTTCGGGCAGCCGTTGCCACGCTGATCATTGCGTGTCCTTGTGCGCTGGGTTTGGCCACGCCGACCGCGTTGCTCGCGGGCACCGGCCGCGGCGCGGAGCTCGGCATTCTGTTGTCGGGGCCTGAGGCGCTGGAAGCCAGCCAACACGTGGACACGGTGGTCTTGGACAAAACCGGAACACTCACAACCGGCACGATGTCTGTGGAATCTCACGTCATCGCCGAGGGCATCAATCCCGAGGAGATGTGGTCGCTTCTGGTTGCGGTGGAGGGCAGCTCCAGCCACCCCATCGCGAAAGCCATCGTGGCCCATCGGCCTCATTCGCACACGCTGGAGGTCAGCGAGGAAAAGACCCATGCCGGATTTGGCGTGAGCGCAGTGGTTGATCGTCGCATGGTGGTCGCGGGGCGGGCTGAGTGGCTCACCGAGCAGAAGGTGAAAGTTCCCTCAGACCTCGTGGCAGATTTCAGAAATTCCACGGCACACACCGCAGTGTGGGTGGCCGTGGACGGAACACTCTGGGGTGGAGTCTTTCTCGCCGATCAACCCAAGTCCCAAGCGGCTGCCACCGTGGCGAATTTGAGGGGTAGCGGCTACCAGGTGGTGTTGCTCACAGGCGATGCCGACGGGCCCGCCCAGGCGGTGGCCGGGGCCTTGGGAATTGAGAGAGTCATCTCTGGCGTGACTCCAGAGGGCAAAGTCGCTGCTATCGATGAACTCCACGCTGAGGGTCGACGCGTCGCGATGGTCGGAGACGGGATGAACGACGCTCCCGCGCTCGCCAGCGCCGACGTCGGTATTGCACTGGGGAGTGGAACCGACCAGGCCATGTCGGCGGGTGACATCACGATTACCCGAGGCGACATCGAGCAGGTGCCCGTGGCCCTGTTGCTGGCGCGGAAGACCCTCGGAACGATTCGCGGCAACCTCTTTTGGGCTTTCGCATACAACGTCGTTGCTCTCCCGCTCGCGATTGCAGGAGTGCTCAACCCGCTCATTGCAGGAGCGGCGATGGCGTTTTCGTCTATCTTTGTGGTGACGAATTCGCTCAGGCTGAGGGGTTTTCGCGCCACCACCACTGCTGCATAGACGCTTCGAATTCGGCGAAACTGGGCTCCCCAGCGCTTCGCCTGCGGTGGCGCTCGTAAAGGCGGGGGAACTCTTCAGCTCGACGCTGTTCGGCCCATGTTCGCACGCGGTCAACCGGGTCACCGTGGAGCCAATTGGATTGGCGCCGAAGGGTGCGAACCACTCCGCTCACTCCCACAATTAGTGCCACCAAGGCAATCCCTCCAGGAATGAAGGCGGTGGGAAAGCCGAGGGCAAAGGGAGAGACCATCACGGTGAACAATCCCGCAGCACCCAGCGCGAACCACCCGCCGAGGGCCCTTGTGGGCGGCGGGCTGTGAAATCGGAAGAAGGTGTACCAGGCGGCTCCGTTTTCTTCCCACCAGGGCCAGTTAGGTGGAGCCGGGGGACATTCCGGATAGGGCCTCCAACCAGCTGGAGGTTGAAAACCTTGAAAGAGGGAAACCCACTGGGGGTCAGGCACGCGCCAACCGTCGGGCGGGTTGAACCGAAGAGGCAAGTCTTCGGGTTGATCCCAATTCGGCTCCATGCCGGAAGCGTACTCGCCTCGCATGGGCTCTAATCAGAACGTGTGGCTCAGGCCCAACAGCGCCCTGAGTTGTCGGGGAGTATCAATTTGATGGTCGGCGTGGGCCCACTCGTCGGGAGTTCCATAACCCCAATGGACAACGGCACAGGGAATGTCATGTTGGCGCGCGCCTTCAATGTCGTGAATTCGGTCCCCCACCATCAGCACTCGTGAGGGATCAATCCCCAAGTCATCCAGACCGGCGAGCGCGTCATCGATGATGAGGTGCTTTTCTCCTCGGCTCTCGTCGTCTGCAGCCGCGGCAATCACCGTGAAATAGGGCACAAGGGTGAAGTGCTCCAACATCAGCGTGGCCGGTGTGGTGGGTTTCGACGTGGCAATGGCGAGGTGTCGACCTTCTGCCCTCAGGTCATGGAGGATCGCGCCCACACCGTCAAAGATTCTTGCGTCGTAGGCGCCGACATTGAGGTACTGCTCGCGATAGATTGCGACTGCCTCGTCGACCCGCTCCGGTTCGATGCCCCCGCGGGTGTGAAACGACTGAGGGAGGGGAGGCCCCACCCAATGCAGTAAATCCTTCATCGGGGGTACTGGACGCCCCATTTCACGCAGGGTGTGGGCGATGGATTGCACGATGCCAGGGGCGCTATCGACGATGGTGCCATCGAGATCGAAGAGGATCGTGTCGAAGTGGGTCACCTACAAAGCCTAGTGACCGCGGGACACGGCACCTCTAGAACAGTCGGTTGTGATCGACTGATCCATCGCGGAGAGCCTCGTAGTCGAGCACTACGCATTCGATGTCACGATCGGTCGCGAGCGTTCTTGCCTGGGGGCTGATTTCCTGGGCGGCAAACACGGCGCGAACGGGTCTCAGGTGGGGGTCGCGCTGCAACAGTTCGCGGTAGCGGGTGAGCTGTTCGACCCCATCAATCTCACCCCGGCGCTTAATTTCAATCGCGACGGTTCCACCGTCGCGATGGGTGGCGAGCACATCCACAGGACCTATCGCGGTGGGGTATTCCCGCCTCACCAGGGTGAGCCCCTCGGAGATGCAGCTGAGGTCGTCGGCAACCAGTCGTTGCAACTCGGCCTCCACGCCTTCTTTGATGAGACCGGGGTCTTCGCCCAGTTCGTACTCCACGTCTTCGTGGACTTCATGAATGCTCAACACCAGGAGGTCCGCGGTTTTTTGGTGAGTGACTTGCCACACCATGGTGATCCCGGCGTCCAGCTGCTGTTCGTCGGGCTCTATCTCGCTGAGTGTGCAGGGTGGTGACATCCAATTCAGCGGTTTATAAGACCCACCGTCTGAGTGAATGAGGATGCTGCCGTCTTGTTTCGCAATCAGCAGCCTTTTGGCCAGCGGCAAGTGGGCGTTGAGGCGACCGGAATAGTCGACGCTGCACGTCGCAATCAACACCCTCACAGCAGGGAAGTCTAGGCGTCTTGTTTTTTGGTCGCAGGGATGGCGAGATATCCCACCGCCACCAACGCAGCTACCACCCATAGAGAATTCAGGACGCCAAACACCTCAGCCAGGCCACCGATGATGGGTGGGCCAATGAGGAATGCGCCATAGGCGAGGGTGGCGACGGCGCTCACCCGCGCAGGCCCGCGTTTCGGGTCGTCGGCCGCCGCGGACATGGCCACGGGGAACCCGAGTGCGCTGCCCAGGCCCCACAGCGTGATGGCGATCACGGAGACGGCGGTGTTGTCAACCAGAATGATCAGCGCAAGACCGACGAATGCGGAGAGGGCGCTGAGCCGTAAGGCGTTGACTCGGCCCACTTTGTCGATCAGAGGTACCCCGACGATTCGGCCGGCCGTCATCGACGAGACAAAAAGGACAAACCACAGTGCTCCGGAGGCATTGCTAAAGCCCCGGTCATCAACCATGCCCAACGCCAACCAGTCATTGGCGGAGCCTTCGGCAAGCGCCATGGACAGCCCTACGACGCCGATCAGAATCGTCCGTGCTTCTTTCCAGACCCCGAGCCTCTCGGCGACGGTGCTGCGCTCTTCGGGATTGTCGTGGGCTCCGCGAGAAGGGGGGCCACCCATGAGGTGCACGCTGTAAATGGTGAGGGGAACTAGAGCGAGTGCGGTGATACCGAGGTGCCAGTTGACTCCGATTCCCAAGCCACTGGCCCCTGCGGCAATGCCACCGCCGAGTGCGGTGCCGAGTGAGAACAATGCGTGGAACCACGGCATGATTGTGCGACCCATTTCGCGCTCTACCTCGGCGCCTTCGATGTTCATGGCGACGTCCGTAGTGCTCGCCCCGATTCCGAAGAAGACCAGTGCGCTCAGCGCGATGACGAGTGAGGGGAAGTAGGTGCTGACCAGCCCGACGGTGCCGACGGCTGCTAACGCGGTGAGCATGAACAGCAGCATCGTTCGGCGCTCGCCGAGGTACGCGATGATGTGGGCGGCAAAAGCGAGGCCAAGAATGGCGCCTGCTGCTCCGCCAAACAGGAACAGCCCCACCTCACCCGGTGAGATGTCCAAATTGTCGCGAATGCCGGGCAGCCGGGCGGCCCAGGTGGCGAAGGCGAAACCGGCAATGCCGAAGAGCAGAAACACTCCGTCTCGTCGGCGACGGAGGTTAGTCTGCGCTGCTGTTGACACCCAACACCATCCATTTATCCGTTCGTGCGCGATAGCCCAGTGTGAGTGCGCGCGCGCCGAGATATCCAAATCCGACGCTGGCTTGCAGCGCCACGACTCCCAACCACTCCAGAGTAGTTGTGTCATTGAGCCACAGGGTCAGCCCGAAGAGGGGGAGGAGGAAAGCGACATTGAGTACTCCGGTGGCCGCCAAGTATTTGCCGTCCCCCGCTCCCATCAGCACGCCATCGAGGACAAAAACAAAGCCCCCCAGTGGCATGGCCAGACCCAGGGTGATGAGGGTGGGAATGAGTAAGCTCCGCACCGTCTGATCTGAGGTCACGGCGAGGGGAAGCAATGGGGAAAGCGCCATCAGCGCTATACCCAGAGCCGACCCGCTCAGCCAACCCCAACTAATCAATCGATTGACGACGGCTCGGGTTTCCCCTCTATCCCCTTGCCCCAGACGATGCCCCACGAGGGCTTGGCCGGCGATGGCAAGAGAGTCCAACGCGAGCGCGATCAGGCTGAACACCGTAAACGCGACGTGCCAGGTGGCGAGCTCTGCTGTTCCGAGCGTTGTGGCAACGACGGTGGCGCCAACGAATGCGACGCGGAGGCTGATGGTGCGAATAAACAACCACCCGCCAAGCTTCATCGCGCCGAGAACCCCTGCCCGCCCCGGTAGCAGGCTGACTCCTTCGGTGCGGGCGTGGCGGATGACAACGAGGGAGAGCCACAGAGCCATTCCCCACTGCGCAATCAAGGTTCCCACGGCGGAACCGACCAGTCCCCACCCCATTCCGTAAATGAAAAGGGCGTTGAGGCCGATGTTTGCGGAAAAGCCCACCAGTGCCACCACGAAGGGCGTGACCGTGTCTTGGAGCCCCCGCAACACCCCCGTCGCGCCGAGGACGAGAAGCATCCCCGGCAGTCCCCACCAGGAGATAGAGAGGTAGGAGTGGGCGAGGGTTGACACCTCGGGCGCAGCGGCAAACCAGCCGACGATTGAGCGTCCCGACAGCATTCCCAGCAGACCCATCACGACTCCCAGAAGCGCAGCAAGCCAGAGGCCGTCTACTCCAGCGGACATGGCTCCGGGTCCGTCGTCGGCACCTAACCGCCGGGACACGAACGGGGTGGTGGCGTAGGCGAGGAAAATCAGCAGGCCCACGATGGTCTGCAAAATGGTGCCGGCGAGCCCGAGACCTGCGAGAGGGTTTTGACCCAGATGACCCACCATGGCGGTATCGGTGAGGAGAAAAAGAGGTTCCGCGATGAGGGCGCCGAGGGCGGGAAGGGCGAGGCGGCGAATGTCCCTATCGACAGCACTGCGCTTCACGGCTCAACGCTACCGCTGGAGTACACCACCATCAGCTATTCAGTGAGGCGTCATAGGGTGTGGTGATGCCTCGCTCAGCCAACACTCACGACGTCATCTCCCCCGCGAGCGGTTTGGAACTTGCCGATATCGATGGTGAGATTTCACCGGCAGACGATCTTTATCGACACGTCAACAGGAAGTGGTTGGAGCGCCACCCCATTCCCGACGACAAGTCCATGTTCGGGGCTTTCAGTGTGTTGGCAGAGCAAGCGGAAAAAGACGTCCACGCCATCGTGGAAGAAGCCGTTGACGCTCCGGAAGGCACACTTGAGCGAAAGGTCGGGGACCTTTTCCAAAGCTTCATGAATGAGGAGTTAATCGAGAACAAGGGCTTAGAGCCCTTGTTGGAGCGCCTCGCGACTGTCCGAAGTGTGTCGACCCACGAGGAACTCGTGGTGGCGATGGCGAAAGCGGAGCGAAAGGGAGTGTCTGGCTTGCTCGATGTGTTCATCGATAACGACCCTGGCCAGCCAGAGCGCTACCTCGTGTTCATTGAGCAGGGCGGATTGTCGCTGCCCGACGAGTCGTACTACCGCGAGGAACAATTTCAACCCCTGCGCGAGGCCTTTGTCGCCCACCTGGAACGGGTGGCTCGCATGGTCGGCCAGGAGAACCCCGAGGTGTTTGCCCAGACCGTGCTCTCTGTCGAGACGGCCATTGCCGCGCACCATTGGGACCAGGTGAGCTGTCGCGATGCCGAGAAGACCTACAACCTGGTGAGCTTTGAGCAGTGGAGAGAGTCCCTGGGGCCTTTTTCTACGGACACGTGGGTCGAAACGGTCGGTTTTGAGCCGGGGCATCTGAAAGAACTCGTTGTTCGCCAGCCCAGTTTTATTCAGAACATCGGCACGGTCTGGTCGGAGCGGCCCGTCGTTGATCTCGCTGCGTGGCTGCAATGGCAGGTGATTCGCTCCTTCGCTCCGTATCTCACGGCAGAGATGGTCGAGGCGCACTTCGACTTTTACGGTCGAACTCTCAGCGGCACCCCCTCGCTGCGGGCGAGGTGGAAGCGCGGGGTGTCTTTTGTCGAAGGTGCGATGGGTGAGGCCATCGGAAAGCTCTATGTCGAGCGGCACTTTCCCGCGGACTCGAAAGAGAAGATGGACGAGCTCGTCGCTCATCTGTTGGAGGCCTACCACCAGAGCATTACCCAGTTGGAGTGGATGTCTGAGGATACGAAGGCGCGGGCGTTGGACAAGCTTGCGAAGTTCACTCCGAAAATCGGCTATCCCGATAAGTGGCGCGACTACTCGACGTTGACCGTCCACCCCGATGATGTGTTGGGCAATGTCGAGGCCGCCGCCCTGTTTGAGTTACGAAGAGAGATGGCGAAGCTGGGCAAACCCATCGACCGCCTCGAATGGTTTATGACCCCGCAAACGGTCAACGCCTATTACAACCCCGGATTCAACGAAATCGTCTTTCCGGCAGCGATATTGCAATATCCCTTCTTCGACCCTCACCGCGACGCGGCGGCAAACTATGGCGCAATCGGTGCGGTCATCGGACACGAAATCGGACACGGCTTTGACGATCAAGGATCCCGTTTCGACGGCGATGGGCGACTGTTTGATTGGTGGACACAGGAAGACCGAGAAAGGTTCCTGGAGCGGACAGCAAAACTGGTTGAACAGTACTCGGCGCTGGAGCCCGAGGGCCTGCCCGGACAGCGGGTGAATGGCGAGCTCACCCTCGGTGAGAACATTGGCGACTTGGGCGGCTTGGCGATTGCGTGGAAGGCCTATCTGATTTCTCTCGATGGAGAGGACCCTCCCGTGGTGGATGGATTGAGCGCGGCCGAGCGCTTCTTCTATTCCTGGGCGCAGTCGTGGCGGCTGTCGATTAGGGAAGAAGAAGCACGGCGTCTTCTTCAAATTGATCCTCACTCGCCGGCCGAATTCCGCTGCAACCAGATTGTGCGCAACCTCGATCTCTTCGTCGACACGTTCGAGGTGAACGAGGAGAGTGCGCTCTATTTGGCCCCCGAGAATCGAGTGAGCATCTGGTAATGCCCAGAAAATCCCGCTAACCTAAGGCCATCGGGTATTTATGCCTCTTGCGGAATACAACATAAGGAAGTGGTAGCAGTGCGCTCCAAGCTCATGTTTTTGATTGGCCTCGCCGCCGGATACGTGCTGGGCACGCGGGCGGGCCGCGAGCGATACGAGCAGCTCAAGGCCGGTGCCGAGCGGCTGTGGACAAACCCCTCCGTCCAGGCACAGGTTCACCGCGCAGAGGATTACCTGCGTGACCGCGCCCCCGAGGTGGTTCAGCGCGTGGAGTCGACCGCCCGCAAGGTGAGCGACCAGGTGAAGTCCCGACGAGCGGGAACCAACGATTCCAGCAGCGGGGCGTAGCTCGTGGTGTCCCGCGAGCGCCCAGAGGGCAAGAGGTCTCTCTTTGCCCTGATTACCGAACTGCCCTATTTGATGGGGCAACTCATTCGCGCTGAATTGGAGCTTCTGCGTCAAGAGCTGATCGCGCGGCTCAAGGGAACCGGAATCGGCTTGGGGCTGCTCATTGTCGCGCTGAATCTTGTGGTGGCCTTTGTCTTGCTGCTAGTTCTTGCCGGAGTGTTCGCGCTGGCGCTACTCATGCCCACCTGGGCAGCGGCACTCACAATCGCTGGCGTGGTGTTGGTGATTGCTCTCATTGTGGGAGCCATTGGCGCCAAGTTGGTCGCCGGGACGGGGTCACCCTTGCCGACGCGCACAATCGACAACGTGAAAGAGGACATTGCCACCATTCGTGGTGATCGAGTCGCGAAGAAATCGAGCAGCC
>Ga0255756_1001653_pt1 | contig 25140 bp, 27 predicted proteins | sample 011ome_20_FD_179956 | JGI IMG/M metagenome (GOLD analysis project Ga0255756, IMG submission 179956) | Coastal salt marsh microbial communities from the Groves Creek Marsh, Skidaway Island, Georgia - 011509CT metaG (version 2) | ecosystem: Environmental > Aquatic > Marine > Intertidal zone > Salt...
CAACGTCTAGTGTCTTGACGCAAATTATGCGCCTTCAGCAAATATGCTGTGGGTTTTTGCAGCCAGACGAGGGCGAAATTGAATTGTTAGAAAACAACCGGCTAAAAGAATTGCTGGAAATAACAGATGAGTTACAGGGAAAAGCTATCATTTGGGCGTCGTATACACATGACATTCAACAGATATCTTCTGCCCTGCGCGATCGCTTTGGGCCCGAAGCGGTCGCAACCTATTACGGAGCTACACCACAGGATGAACGTCAGGAAATTGTAAATAAATTCCAAGACAAAGACAGTCCGCTCCGTTTCTTTGTCGGTCAACCGCGGACAGGGGGCTACGGGATCACCCTGACCGCGGCTAACACAATGATATATTACAGCAACAGCTACGATTTGGAAATACGGTTGCAGTCAGAAGATAGAGCTCATCGTATCGGTCAGGCAAACAAAGTCACATACATTGACCTTGTTTCGCCGAACACGATAGACGAAAAAATACTGAAAGCATTGCGCGGAAAGATAGACCTAGCGGGCAAAGTTTTAGGCGAAGAGGTACGCGATTGGCTTGTTTAGCGCCGATAAAACGGGAAAATTGACCCAACGCCTTGGTTGAACAAATTATACGTATAGTTTCTAGCTTCATTACCGATGCCTACAGGATTACGCATACCCATTGGGTCTAAGCTATTTAATTCGGTATTTTGCGGTGGCGGAGAGTACGGCAAAGTGTAAGCATAATTTGTACGCAAGCTATCGGCAACTTCTTGGCGTCTATCCAATAATGGATTCCCGTAAGCCCCGGAAAAAGGGTCTGTTACTGGACGCATAAACGGAGTTTGCTGAGTTGCGGGAAGCACTGACGCAACCCCCTCCGCAGGGCTTTGATCTGGCAAAACTGTAGCGGGTTCTTGCGGATATTTTGTTTCTACTCTAGTTGGCGGTGGCGGTGGCGGTGGGTCTCGATCAAAAATGTTTTTTAAGCCGCGAATGCTGTTTTTAAAGCTGCGCTCTAAATCTTCATTTACATCTAAACGAGTTACAACGGGACCGTCAGCCAGAGGGAACACCTCTTGCTGTGCGGGCGGGGTGGCCTCAGTAGGAGTCGGGGTGGCCTCAGCTTGCCGCCTAATTGCATTTTGGAGATTGCCCTCTATTTTTCGGATAAGTGCGCTTCCCATTATAACGATTCCTTATGTGTCTAAGCCAAGTCCGGGCACATAACCAAGCCTTGCTTTTTTTACTCCCCGTACAAAACGCCACGGGCCTTTAAATTGATATTTATTCCTACATCGGTTTTTCAATGTTTTTTGCATAAACCGCGCCACCGACATTGCGTTTTTATGCGGAGCTATAAAATCTATTATGTATAAATTACCATTTTCTGGGTTGTTTTTCCAAATATCTTTTACAGACTCAGACCATTGATTATTTATGTAATTTTTTTCTTGAGGCGGAGTTAAAAAAGTGTATGAAAACATCCCCACGGGGATGTCTTCTTTATACATAACCTCTAACCTTCCGGCCTCTATAGCCGCCGTCATTAAGTTGTCGATGTCTTCTACGGTGTAATCTTTATGGTAATCCGAAGCTAGCATCAATTGTAAAACGTCTCCAATCACCCCATCAAGCTCCCAATACCCTGCTGCCGGATCATCCCTGACGCAATGTCGTTCGGGAACAGCGCAGCATATTGCTGCCGGTTTACCGGACCACTAGGTGCGGGGGCCGCGGGCGGCGGAGGTGTAACCGACGCCATAGCGGTTGTGGGAACTGCCGCTTGCGGCGTCGGTAACGGTGGCTGTGCAACAGGCATCTGCACAGAGCTTTTTTCAATGGTTTCTGGTTGCTCTGGCGCAGGTGGAGGTTCGGAAGAAACTTCAGGCTCAACAAATTCTTGTGCGCCTAACGGTATTGCCCGTTGTCCAACTGGTGGAGCAATTCCGATTCCGAAAGTTCCTAGTTTGTCCACGATAACGTTTATAATTCCTTTCTTTTCTGCCGGAGAACGAGGCTTACGAAGCGCCAGAGCTAGTAATTCTGGGTCTAGTAAGATTTTTTCTAAGGCATCATATTCTTGAAGTGCGGGGATTTCCTGAGTCAACTGACGAAGGTATCTAGAACCCGCTTCGGCTTCAATCAAACCTGCTGCACCTGCACGACCTCCGGGCATTGCCTTGCCTATGGTTGTACCAATTCTTGAACCCAGAATACGAGTATACATATCCAAAAGCGCAGGCGTTTCGCCGCTGATAATAGCTTTTGAAACATCTTGTTTAGTTTCGGCTTGAATAATTGTACGCAAACCTTTTTCGAGGCCGGAAACTTCGTTTTCCGTCATAATGTTGTTGTTAATCATCCATTGGGCGACTGTTTCGCTATCACGAGATGCTTTTGGCAGCTTTTCAAAAAGCATGTTGTATGCGCCGCCAGCATTTAGCCCTTCTGCGCTGTATTTACCCCCTTGCGAAAAGGCTAAAGATAAAACACTGTGCCGAGCGCCTTCTTTAGCCGCGGTTAAATCAAGCGCTTCGGGGCTAACGCTAATTCCTTTGTTACGCAGAAGCCTCCGCAAGTTTCGGGGGTCTGAGCTAGCCTTGATTATTTCTACTAATGAATTTAATTCTATAGTAGGATTTTCGGATTTTATAGCGGCTAGGATAGCTTGTTCTGGATTTTCAGACCCAAGTAGTTTTCTAAAAGCTTGTTGCTCTTTAACCCGCTTCTCTAAACGCCCCGTCGTTTTTTGCACTCGTTGCAAAAATGTAGCCGCGTCCGCAGATTCATCCATCATTTGCCCTAGTTGCGGGAAAATCTCAAACATTTTTGGGTTTTTAGCCCGAAATTGTTGCATAGCTTCGTTTTGTGTAAGTGCAATAGATTCGGGTGTACGCAAAGTACGCGCCTCAATAGGAAGTTCTATTTCCCGTAAGGCTAATCGAAGCGTGTCAAGAAGGACTTCGTCTGTAGTTCCCATATAGCCCGCAACCTCTTGTTGGGAAACAATTTTGTAGCCTGACTCAGACGCATACTTGTTAATTTGTTGTCCAAGCTGTTGTATCTGGTCAATCTTTAGAGCTACGGCATCCGGACGGCCAGACATTAACTTATCCGTAAGCAATGCGTCATTCACTACATCTTTGCCTCTACTGTTTTTGGATATAACTTCTTCACCAAAAGCTCGTTTTAAATAGGTGTTATATGCGTAGGAAATATCTCGCGCAGCGTCTACTGCTGGATTGCCCAAGGGGCCGTTACTTAAATCTTCAAGGGTAGCTTCAGCCAAACCGTTCATAATTCTAGCGAGGTTAGCCTTAGTCGGGCCTTGCTCTCTAGCAATATTTCTAACTTCCGTATAAAGTGCAGTTAAGTTACGCTGCGTTAGGGGCTCTACCGTTACCCCCGTTGCAGCGGAACCTTGTTGTTGGGCTAACTCAGCAATCAAGGCTTCTCTTTTAAGTCTAATTAAGTCAACCGACTTGCTTTTTTGACGGCCAAGACGGCTTTCAAGCTGACCTATTCTTTGAATATTTTCGGTAGTCGCCTCATCGGTCACCCCTGCATCTCGTAAAAGACGTTCAAAACTGTCCCGTGCGGGAAGGCCTTGAGCATTTTGAAAGGCTTCGTTAAATTTTTCTACCGCCGGAGGTCTACCCGCCAACTGATCGGTAGCGTCTAATCCAAGTTGCTGCTTATACTCAAGTATTCGACGGTTAATGTCCGCAACACCATCTACCTTTAAAAGTCGGGTTTTTGTTAAGTCGTCCATATCGGACAAAGCGGCGTCCCATTCTTCGATAAAGTTAGGGACATTATTTTCCACAAATTCACCGGTCTCCGCATCTTTGCGATAAAAAACAGGCACTTCTTGTCTAGGGTCAACTTGTGACCAAGCGTTTTTTTCAAGGCGTCTAAACAAATCTTTTTGCTGCTTTACAGTGGTACTCAACCGTTCTCCAAGAAGTCGGCTTGCTTCGGCCCCTCCGTCAGGATAAATTTTTTGAACGGCTTTTACAGTGTCGCCAACGGCTTTTTCTGTCCGCATCGCGATTAACATAGAAATACGGTCTTGCATCATTTCGGCGGCCAGTTTCATAAGCTCAGGGTCGCCCGTTCCGCGGAGCGCGAATATTTGACCCTTTTGCATTTCCATGCTTTTAACAAAGTCAGCATCAAATTGTCGGCCTAACCCCCCGCTGCCACGACCAAGAACGGTTTGTTCAAGTTGGGCAATTGCCGGATTGTCTATAAATTGACCGGAAAATATAGAAGATTTTGGTTCACCGGGCTTTGGCGCAAACTCCGGCTTCAACTTATAGCTGACAATTTTTCCGTCTTTAACAACGGGGTCCACCATTTTTTCTTCCAAAGCTTTTAGGAAAGCGTTTGGATCTTCTTTATGGTCTGCAAAAATTTCGAATATGTCCTCAATAGCTCGATTTTTAGCGCGTTCTTGTGTTCCTAACAAATCAAGAGGCTGCCCGAGTGTTCGGTTTTCCCGAACACGGGTGATAAATGCGCCGGTCTTGTTGTAAATAGTCGGAGCAAGTTTAAGAATAGATAGCGAAGGGGCCAAGCTACCTATGACTTCGGCACCTACTCGCATTCCCGGTGAACGTGGGTACATGCTCTCTTGAATATTGACTACTGCGCCCGTAGCAGGTACTGCGGTGGCTTCAAGGCCTAAAACACCAGCTTTGCCTTTTAGCCCCAAATCTCTAAATCTTTGCCCACCACTAACTAAAGCTTTTTCTGCAAACTCAAAAGTGCCTATAGTGCCGCGAGTAATCGCGCCAGAACGATTTAGCTCTGCGGCGGCTCGTTTACCGGCTTCTCTTAGGGTAATCTCTTCACCGGCTTCTCTTGCGGTTTTAAATATTTTGTCGCGCAAAGTTGTAAACTGCCTCGTAGTAGGAGTTCCTGATATACGACCGGCAAGATATTTTGTCACCAGCGGATTTGCCATATCATCTGCGGACAAAACTGTGACTTGATTAGCTAGCGGCAACTTTTTTAAGCTTGACGCCGTGCTAAACATAGACCGCGGCGCGGCAAACGGCATAAAAATAAAAGGTGCCACGCTTCCGGCAGACTCATACGACCGGAACAAAGCTTCCGCTTTTGGCGTTAAAACAACATCATCTAATCCCGTAAACAGAGTATCCGCTACAGGAGTACCTATAAAAGCATCCCCGAAAACAGACCCTGCAACAAAGCCCGCTAGTCCCGCCGCAGGTTTTGATAAAACTCCTAGTGGGGCAAAGGGGCCCGGAAGTGGGACATATGGCGGGGCCGCTGTTGCGGCTAGTTTTGCGCCAGCTACGCCGGTTGCAAAAGAGGACGCGCCACGAGTAAGGCCCCGAAGGAAGGCGTCTGTTTCGGTGGGGGCATCGTCTTCACCAAGTTGCTTCATAGTGCTAAACATGCGAAGAATTTGATCGTCGGTTAAACCTTTTCCACGCGCATCTTGTGGCAGCCTGATCATGTCTAAGATGGGCGCGCTTCCCAAGACTATGTCGTCATAATCCGCCATGCCTCGAAACTCCGGGCGACTATTTAAAATTGTCGCAGTCATACGCGCTAATGCTTTTTCTGTATCTTCTCCGTGTTGCTCATAGGCAAACTGAATTTCATCCGGGGTAAAATCTATCGACTTTGTAGGGTCCGGTGCGGTTGCTTCTGACGGGTTTGCGATAGTTTTTATTTCGCCATCTTGAGAATACACATAAGGTGGCCCCAGAGCAGCATCATCTTCGCGAGTAAGGTCGGCCATTACTGTTCTGCTCCTCTTGCTGCACGACGTTTCATAATTTCATCCATAGTTGACTCGAATACAGTCTCATCAACAAACCCACGGTCCGGAATAGTCTCCAGCATTTTTAGCACACCCTCAATAGCGTAATTTTGCTGCTCTGCCTGTTGGCGGATAGAAGCGTTTGTAGACCGCGATAGAACACTTAGGTTGTTTTTGTATTCCTGATTCATAAGGCGCTTCAAACCGATAAGCTTACGAACAGCATTTTCTGGGTTAGTTAGGAAGTCCTCTGTACTTGGGGACAACTTAGCCAAGCGCTGTTGCTCGGATTCTGCAAAACGAGGGCTGTTTGCCAAGGCTACCCGGAAAAGCACGTTGACTGCATCCATATAGTAACCCGCTTCCACTTCTTCCGCGGCAACGTTTCTAAGGGCCGGGACGATTGCACCGCCAACCTCACTAAAAATTTGCGCGAATTTGTTGTAAAGGCCCACACCTTTTCGAGCAGAGTTTAGTGCGTCAAAAGTACGGCGGGATACATTAGCCCCGCCCGAAACGCCAAGAATATCATCGGATTTGCTAATCTGATTAGCTAACTTAGAATCCCCCATTTCTTGGTTAAGAAGGCGAAGTTTTTCTGCCGCCGCCGCTTGTGAGCCAGCCATCCTAGAGGTTTCAAACGCTTTGTCCTTGCTAACAATAATTGCGCTTTCATAACGACCTGTAGATAGATCAATTGGGTCGCCATTAACGTCGTACAGCGTTTCGCCAACTTTCTTAACGAGGATATTTTCACCGCTCTTCAAAATCATGTTTTCAAAAGTACCTGTTTTTGGAGTGCGCTCACCGAAGATTGGAATAGTCTTATCATCTTTAATTTCAACAAGTTGACCGTTAACGACTCTAATATCACGTTTTTTCTCACCGAATATAGTTTTGACATTGTCGGGGTCGGTGATGTCAATAACTTGACCTTCTACGGTAAGGGTTTTACGGTCAGGCTTACCGAATATAACTGTTGGGTTTTTAGGGTCGGTGATGTCAATAATTTCACCGTTAACGGTGGTGGTCTTTGTATTTTTGTCTCCATATATAACTTTTGGATTATCTGAGTCAGTATAATCAATAAGCTGACCGTTAACCATTGCAGTATCTTTTTTAGGATCTCCAAAAACAACTACAGGGTTGTTTTTATCCGTAAGGTCAACAACTTGTCCTTCTACTATTTTTATAGTGGGATCTTTCTCTCCGAATATAACCTTCGGACTTTCCGGTTTGGTGATATCAATAACCTGACCTTTCACTGTAACTGTTTTTACGTCAGGTGTTCCAAAAATAACTCTCACGTTGTCCGGGTCAGTATAGTCTACGATCTGCCCATTTACAGTTTTGGTGTCCCTCTTTTTATCACCAAAGATAACTTTTGGGCTAGTCATGTCCGTAATATCAATAACCTGACCTTCAATAGTTACTGTATTAGGTTTTTCTGGACCGCTACCAGAAAGCCTAGAGCCCGGATTTTTTGCTCGTAAAGCTTTAGCCGCGGCATAATCAGTGAAGTCGTTAATATTAAATTGACCTAAAACTTTTGTTCCAGTTTTGTCAAGAAGGACCATAGGTTTTGGATCTTTATCTTTTTTCTTCGCTCTAGCTAATTCTAAAGCTTGTTCCGCAGCTATTTCGGTATCAACCTGTGTCTCACCGCGTTGTACCGCCGCAAGTTTAAGTGCGCGTTCTTCTTTGTCCGCGGCTTTTTTATACTCAAGCTGTTGTTGAGCACGTGCGCCAATGGTCGGTAAAAGTTTCGTTTGTTGTGCCGCCATCGCCAAGCGCTCCGCGGCGCTCATGCCGCGGCGCTCACCTTCCATAGGGCCTGAAAAAGCAAGCGCTGTGTTTGCAATATCAAACAGCATTTGGGCTTGCGTCATTCTCTTTTGTTCTTCAAGCGCCGCGGCTCTTTCCGCTGGTGTACCCAAACCTGCCGCCGCATATCGGGCTTCCGCCCCCTTGGCCGCAGAAAGTACGCGCTCGTCATACGTAGGCTCATACACCGGGTATGTACCTGCCTGTAAGGAAGCCTTGGTCAAGTTTTGAGGCGAGGTAACAGTTAAACCTAGCGCTTTTTGAAAATCCGCTAAAGTTTCGCCGCCTTTTGCAAAGTATTGAACTGGCTGGTTGTCGCCGCGGCGGACCAGCCCGCCTTTGTTAAAATTTACGGGTGGTGTCTGACCAGCCCCCATCATTTCAGGGCCGGGGGCCGCGGGCTGCGGCGGAGGAGCCACAGTAGACATAATGCCTTCCGCCATCGCGCCGTCTACAGGCTGCGTCATTTGCTCCGCGGCTAACTCACCAATGCCCTGATCTACAGAAGCCATCATAATGACCGGCTGAACCAACGCCAAGACAGACTCGGGTGTCTGGGCAGCGTCTTCTTCCCCTACGATGCCCGCCAGTTCTTCATACCGCGCTTCAAGCGGGGCTTCGTCTCCACGCAATGAGTTCATCACAGTTTCGTAATCTTCCGCGTTTTCTAAGCCAGACAAAGCTTCCGCCGCCGCGTTGACGCCCTGACTTAAAACTTCGGTATCCATATTTTGCTCGGCAAAAGCAATAGCCTGATCTTCCGGCATAATCGAAGAAATACCCGCCTGCTCCATCGGAAGCGCAGCCCCACCGTTAGCAAACATCTGCCTTTGCATTACGTCTCTGCTCATCATTAGAATAACCCTGCTTTCTGTCCCCCGGCATAGGCGGACAAACCGGCAATACCTAAACCGGCATATTGTTGGAACGGAGATACGCTAGGCGCGGTGGTAGATGTTAAGCTCATCTGCGTCGTTGGCGCACCTTTGTAGATGTCTGATAGGTATCCGTATCTCTGATAAGGCTCGTATAATTGAGCTAAATCACTTTGACGCTGGGCTTCTAGTTCAGCCTGCTGTAGAGACTGTTGCTGTTTGCCAAAGTCGTACTGAGTTGTAATGTCACGCAACGCCTGATTTTGTGCCTGTTCCCCTAGAGCAGCTTGACGAAGACCTAATGTACCCAGAGCTTCAGCTTGAGCAAGCTGTGCCTGTTGCGCTTGAGCGTAGTTCTGTGCCTGTGATTGCGCTAGAGCTTGCGCCATGTTACGCTGTACTTCTGAAGCTTGAACGGCTGCACGGCTTCCCCCATACGCGCCAGCGCCAATTGCTTGAGCCGCAGCTTTATTAAACTGCGGTTGATATGCCCGAACAATCTCGGCCTGCATTGCGGCTTGGTACGGGTTCATAAAAGCCCCAATACCGCTTGGGTCAAGAGCTTGGTAAGCATCACCTACGGTATACCCGGCTTGAGTCAAATACGGCTGATACCCCCCGATACCGCCGGTTGCGGGGCTGGCTGCGGTAATCGCGGATTGTTGCAGCCCGGACATATCGGCTACTTGATACTCCGGGAGAGTTATTGGTTTTTCGGCAAGCTTTTTAGCCTGCTCTAGAAGCCCCAGTTTGTAGGCTTCAATTTCGGGAGCTTCCCGTACAATCTGTTCTGTGGTTTCAGCCATTATGCCACACCTCTTCCACGAGCCTCTAATCCACGCATCATCTGATACATGTTATTAATACCTTGGGCCGCGTTTCCATTTCCAAGCCCCTTAACGGCGTCTGTCGTCATAACAAACTCGCCCGGCATCAGCATAGCACGTACACTATCCTTTCCGGGGATGCCTTCATCCGGCATAATCCCGCCAATGCGGCGCGGGAAAATTTCCCCGCCTTCTGCGGCATATTGCTGGGCATATCGTGACCCGTAATAAAAAGGATTCCCGCCCGCAGGTATATATGCAGGGTTCATTGCATAGTCTGACGCTACAAGGTACGTCCCGTCTGCTCGACGCGGGGTTTCTTCATTGAAACCGTATTTTTCTCGGTCTTGCTTTAACAAGTCCATTCCTGTTGGGCCTTGCTCTGGCTCGGGAACCTCTGGCACATCAAATGCGCCCGAGGCATATAACCCTACGCCTGCTGCGGCTGCGGCAGGGCCAAAAGTGCGGATGATGCCGGGGGTCAATTCTTTAGTCGCAGCCGCCATTGCCTCTGTGCCGCTTAAAGTAAGATTTTGAGCCGCCGCTTGCTGCTGTAGCTGACCCGCTCTAGTTATGATGTCGGATTGAGTTGGACCCGCAGGCATAAACAAGTCTTTAGCTGCCGCAAAACGGCCGTCGCCGCCGCCCGTGACTATGTTCTTTGCAGATTCCAGTGCAGACGGGACTTGATACGGGGCCGAAGATACGGGTGTACCCGATAAGGCGAGGTTACTGTAAGTTCCCGCAGCAGGGTCCGTACCCCCAGCAAACAACATAGGATCTCCGCCATACGAGGAAGGCATAGTGGTTACAGCATTAGCGCTAGAGAGTTGAGGCTGCGGAGCGGTAATATCTGTCGCGCGAGAAACTAACTCAGAGCTTTGATTTTTTATAGCATCCGCCCCGGTTGGTGGCTCACTAACCGCCGCTGACGTACTACCTTCCACAGAAAGTGGCGCTGTAGTGGCCGCTGATTGCGCCCCAGAACCAAAAGTGTTTGCTAAATAGCTGCCCTCCACAAACGGCGTCTTTAAAGAATTTGCAATATTATCTCCGAACGAGCCGCTGCCTTGGAATCCACTAAATACCGCGCCTGTAGCGCCGCCAACCAGAGCAGATTTAAAGGCGTCTTTTAGGCTTCCCCCTTGCACCAAAGTTCCAATTCCAGCGCCTAATGCGCCCGCGTATATAGAGCTAAGACCCAGACCGGCTGGCCCTAAAACAAAAGGTAGAATAATAGGCGCGGCTTTTTTGACAAGCTTAACAACGCTTTTAACGCCCTTTTTAACCGCACGAGTTACTTTTTTAAATGCTTTTTTAAGCCACCCAAATTCCGCGAGACCAGTTTCAGGGTTAATTGAGTTAGCCGGGGAGCCCACTACATATTGTTCCGGGTTTTCAATCCCTAGTTCCTCTAAATGTTTAAAAATAGAGGCTTTCATTTCCGGGTTGTTGTCAATTAGCGGCAACGGGATAACAATTTCGCCGGTGGCAAGGTGCGCTATGGTGTCGTCGCCACCCCTCCCGTAAGAAGACATACGCGCCGCCACCTCTTGAAAGTTAGCAATTCCTTCAGAGCCAAACTGTTTTTTTGCTTCTTCTTTTTCAAGAGCCGCGATTTCGTCGTCTTCCATATAAAAGTCGGCAATTCCACCGTCCGGAAAGGAAAATTCTTCTTCTAGCGCTTCTTTAGCCATGCCTACAACCCTAGTGATCTAAGTGTTTTGTTACTATACATGTTTTTTTTCTGCCCGTCTATGTTCAGGCAACCTTGATTGTTCCACTGTCGTTCCACAAAGTACCAGTTTCTAAACCTGCCGAGCTTGTCGGCAAATCAGTTATGGTTATAGAGGTTGCACGTAGTTCGCCGGGGTTTCTTTCCTGTTGTATAAAAATCTCTAAACTACGCACTAAATCCGCCATGTATTGACTACTGTATTCTTGCGGGGCTTCCGGTAACCTCGGGGCCGCAATCCCAGTCCCTCTGACATTAACCATTATCTTCGCCCATCCGGTCTTACGTCAACGCGGGGAGTTCCTAGCCGCCATTTTGCTCCTAAAGCGCTTGAATCTAAGCGCAAAGCAAAAGAACGCCCCCGTGCTCTTAGGTACAATTGATTGGTGTATTCTTCTACCGGAAGAATTTGTGTTCTAATAGTAGTCCCCGCAGCAGTATTGTCAAAGTCTTCTCCCGGAAAATCCCGTGCTTTTACTGTAAAAACAGCTTGAGGGCTAGAAAGTGCGGTTGAACCCGAAAAACTTAGGTCCGGAATTAGCCGCCGTATATATGTATACTGTTGGCCGTCACCGATATCCATAACAGCAGATTCAATGTAAGAATCCATAGCCGCGCCATCCGCGTCATATCCAAATTCGTGGTTGTAGACATATCCATCGCCGTCCGTAGCTATAGGGTAAGTGCGTGTGCCTCTGTCCAGCCATGCGCTTCTATCCAAAGTGCCAAAATACCAGAGTTTTTCTAGGTAGTTATATACCACATACCGGTCGTTAATGTCAGAGGCCGCAGATGGGTAAAACCAAAAAACTTCACTAAATTCGGCGTTAACTCCCGCAAAAACTTTGTCGGATTGTTCTATGTTTATGTCGTTGAAAACTTTTTCTTTTACAGTGCACGGTAGTTGCGCGGTTTGCCCGGCATACACGTAAAAATTGTCCAATCCCATCCAAAAAACGTAGTCTTCTGTAGACGCCGCCGCGTTTGGCCCAGCAATAGTAATATTTGACGCTAATTGCTGCAAACCAAAAGTAAACGGTGGGCCTATATACCGCATTGAAGTAATGGAAGTGTCTGTCCAAACTAGAATTTCTCTTTTTGTTTCAAGCGCCTTAATAAAAGTAGAGCCCGACCCCAACCGTAAATCACCCGCCGTATTTGTGGCAGTAGGCCACCAGTCAAGCGGGTCTTCCTGACTAGAAAACCGTATTAAAAGCGGGTCCTGCACTCCATCACCTTGAGTAGCCGCGGAGTTCGCACCAACACCATCAGCGCCAAACGCCAAAACGTGCCGGTCGCGATCGGAAACAAGCACTTGTTTACAAATGGTGGGTACACTTGTGGGGGTTCCAGATAGTGTTGAAAGCTCTACCGCGCGTGAAGATTTACCCGAGCTTTTATCCCAGTAATAAACCCCAGAGTCACGAGGGTTTATTAACAAGTCTTCGCCAAAATTATCGTGTGTCCACAAACGAATCTGAGTGGTTGTTGTCAATCCACCGGGCGCAGCGGATCCCCACCCACCTGTATGTCCCCAAGATCCGGCCCCCCAACCTGTGCCGCCAACTTGAGAATTTAGACCAACATTAATTTGATAGGCACCAACAACAGCAGAGCCCCCGTTACCGGTGTCGGAGGCATTAGCGGTTACGGATAGTGTTATCTCGTAAGAGTTGCTTCCGATAACAGAGGTTATCGAATGCTCGGCGTTTAGTACGGCAGCAGTTATGTTCCCGCCAAGGCTAACCGCGCCCGAAAAAGTCACAAAGTCGCCAAGTACCGCGCCATGCGCTGCGTGTAATACGGTAATGGTCGAGGAACCGTTTGTCGCGGAAAAAGTTACGTCACCCGCAGCAGTTGTACTTCTAATAGGGGTAATGTCGTTAAATGCACCACCTTCTTCAATGTAATATTTTAAATGAGTGCCTAAACCAAGGTAGTTAGCGCCGTCCAACGCAATCCAGTTGTGCAAAGCCCGGCAAGTTCCAAGAAATGTAGAATTAGAATATTTAGACCAACCACCCATTTTCTCTGGGTAGCCAAGACGAAAGCGCACCTTGTCACCGTCACGCCATCCACCCTCGTTAGAGTATGAGGTGAGGTCTTGAACAAGGCCGGGTCTAAATTGTAGCTTTGTTAATGGCATGTATCACCTATGCTGGCTGCGTTATGCTGGTGCTATAGAATGTGCCTGTCATAACTTCACCTACTTTACCACTAAAATAAGATGGGTTTTTTAACCTAAAACCAAACCAAGTATATCCGGCAGCGTTTGCAGCGGAAGTGTTGTCTGTAACAAAACTAATAATTCCAGTGTTAAAACTGCCGCCTGTATAGGTAATAGACGTTATTTTTCCGTCTGCGCCCCAAACGATTGAGTAGCTTCTACTGCCGCCTGTGCTGCCTGAATAACCAGCATCCCACCTAGCTACAATATTTGTGGCACCTGAGGATGCTGTTCCACCATAAAGCATAACATATTCGGATTGCGCCCCCGTGTCCTCGTTTTGCCCGATGGTAATACTTGCGCTAGTAATAAACCCCGTACCAGCGCGGAACACAGGCTGGTATGCAAGACTGTTTGCACCAACAGAAAAACTAGCCGGAGTCCCTATGGGATTGGAGGCGTATTGCGCCGAGGTCAAACCAAAAGCTGTAAAGCCGTAATTATAGTCCATGTTTACAGATATATTTCTAGTTTGAACTCCCGTGCCACCATAATAATCACTGAAGCTGGCTGCACCACTTTGGGGGATGTTCACATTTATGGCGTTGTCGTCCACATTAGAGCCACCTCTGTAGTATTCAGACACACTATCTGGAACAGAGCCACCAAAAGTAGTTCTGAACTGAGATAAGCTAATTTGTCCAGAGGCGGGCAAAGCCATTAGACTGTACCAAAGGCTGTGATGTCACCCTCAGAGGTGAACGCACCATTAGTAGCTATTTTGGCTACTGTGCTACCGCCGTAAGAAAACACCAGATTGTTGCTACCATCCACAGAAATAGTCCAGCCGCTGCCTCCAGTTAGGCTTAGTGAGTTACCGAGACTAGATGAAGCGCTGGCAAAAGTTAGGTTTCCCGCGCCATCTGTTCTAATAAACTGGTTAGCCGTTCCATCGGCAGAAGGATATGACAAGCCGTCTAGAATTACACGACCTGTACCGTTTGGTGTGATTGGAATATTACCATTTGACACACTAACGATAGACTGCCCGTTGACATCAAGGTTGCCGCCAAGCTGCGGCGTTACATCATTCACAAGATCAGTGTTTGGTGTCAGGCTTTTAAATACACCAGATGCACCGCCACCATCACCGGTAACAGCCTGAGACGCACCCGCTGCAATCTCAACACCGTTAAGTGTAGAGTATGTCACGCCCTTGTAGATAATACGACAGGCGGCGTTTGTTTCATTGCGGATGGTGTAGAATTTTTCCTGATCTGTTGGGGTTACGCGCAACTCAAAGGTAGCGCCCGGGGAGCCTGTTAGAATAAGAACCGTGTTCGCGCCGTCGCTTGTTGAACCGTCATTAGTAGTGAGGTCTTGATCACCGCTAATAACGATCTGAGCTTGCCCGTGCAACGCCTGATCAATAATGTCGAAGTTGGTATTGGTCGTAGTTCCCCAAGTACCCGACTGTTCGCCGGAGCCGGGTTTTTCAATACCAGTGTTAGAAGTATAGGTACTTGGCATTTACACCACCTTGTTTGTCCATATGTTTATTGTACCACTTGCGTTAACCGGCGTCCATATCCCGCCTGTCGGCACGATTTGAACCCAGTTTTCGCTTGGCACATCAGCGTCAATACGCTCCCAGAATAGCCTGCCATCTGTAGTTTGAATGAAGGCGGCGCTAATATCCACAGGACCGGGATCTTTAATAATGCTACCCGTGCCTGTATTTATAAATACCGCTTCTATTTCTGACAAACCGGAATAGATTGCGTTTGGCGTAGTTGTTTGCGTGAACTCCGCGCTCTGATTAGATATACCAGAATACAGCATGTTTGGCGATGATGTTTGTGTAAACTCCGCTGACATGTCGGAAGATAGGTCTAAAATGGCTTGAGCGGAGGATTCTACAATAAACGCCGCATCCTGATCTGATATGCCAGAAGCAATGTAGATAGCATCTGTGCCTTGTATTGTGCTAAAGACCTGCGCCGATATGCCTGTGGCAAAGCGTGTGGCGTTAGAACTTTGGGTGAACTCGGCAGTAGCCTGCATCAAGCCCAGAAGAACGCCGCTACCAATGGATACCTTGATTGCAATCGCGCTCATCTCTGCTTCGCCGGAAGCAGTCAGGTTAGCTGCGGATGTGTCGATGAACTCAGCACTAACGGTTTGCGAACCCAACAGCAAGATGCTGTGGTCCGCCAAAGCCCTTTCTGATAGTGCCAACTCACCTAGCATCAGTCAGCATCCGCAGGTTCAGGTGTGTTGCCTTCAGCAAGCCACTCTAAATACTCTTGGTAATCCGTATTAGCAGGGTCGAAAGGGATAAAGGCTTCGTCTGCAATCCGCTTGATAGACTGGGCTTCTGCGCCTGTTAAAGGGTCGTTTGGTAAAAGTTTGAACATTTATAGCTCCGCTGATGCTGTGAAAGTCTGTATGCTTGCCCATGACCCAGCAATAGATTGGTCGTACCGACCCAATGCGTGTGTTTTAGTAGCTCCAACACTTATACTTAAAGAACCACCACCTCCCGGAATAGCGGTTGTAGTACACGACGGTGCAGCCCGCATTTCCGACGGGAATGGAAAATATTGAATCAAGTAAGATAGACCTGCCGCAAGAACAGCAGGGTGAAAGCCAGAAATTACTGACATATCTATTGCGTAATAATACCTCTGACACGCCGCCAACTCCTGCCCGTAGCTGCGGTGTTCAAACGGCGTCGCTGTGTCGCCGAGTTCTAACTGGACTTCAGTAATGTCAAAGGTGGCGGCGTTACTACCATCAAAAAATTGCAAGCGTAAGTGATGTGAGCCGCTATACCCATAAGCATACATATCTTGAAAGGCCAGACGGACTTCATATTTTTGCCAAGTGCTTGATAGCGTAGGGTTGGTGACGTATGTTCGTGTGACATAGCTATTAAGGGTAGAACCGTCATTTACTGTATAAGTAGTGAGTGTTACAGTTGTTCCTGCATCTGCTGATTTTGCCCAAAATGATAGCGTAAAGGTTTTGTTATTAAACTGTTGCAAGTCTTCCACTTTATGAACAAATCCAGAAAGAACCGCATTGCGTTGGTATCTAGCAAAATGCTTTGATGCAAAATATCCATTGTCTGTAGATGTTGCTGTTTGTTGCGAGACATTTAATGATACACCACCTGCCGAAGAACTTGTCCAACGGTCAAGTGTGTATTGGTCAGTAATTCCACTAAAACTCGTCCCACGCTGTGCCACCTGCATTGCACCATTGATGATGAGGTTTTTGTTTGCCTGAAACGCCCCATCAGCAATATCGGCAGTGGTTATCTGCGTTCCAGTACCAAGTAGGTTTGCTAGATTTCGGGCGTTGCTCATTTACTTACTCCGGCTTTGTCGGCCACACCACATCGTCAAGCGAGGTGTAGCTGTCAGTGATGTCACGCAGTGCCTGACGGTATGCTGTACGCTCGGCGCTCATTGTAAGGTCAGACGATGCCCACCAGTCGGTAGCCGCAATCAAGCGGTCACGCTCGGCGCGTAACAGCTTCAAAGGCTCCGCTGCATTAAGCTCGGTTAGCTTTGCGCTGACGGTTGCCCAGCTACATCCCCAGTCAGCTTGGTTGCTGCTTTCGATAGCCGAGCCGTTTGCGTCAGCGCCCGTAACCTTACGGAACATCTCGTTGAACTCGGTTTCATTTGTTGGCTCACCGCGCAACACCCATTCGGTGATGCCTAGTTCGGTGAGCGCTTCTGCTATGCTTGCCATTTTTTACTCCTGTTTATCTAAAATTAGGGTCATCGAGCTACCTCCATTACATACATAAACGACTGTGTGCCGCCGGGATTTGATTGCAGTGTAACGCTTGAGTAGGTTCTGATTTGCAGGGTGTATGTTCTTGAGTTTGTGTTTCCGGCTGAAACTAAAACTGTTTTATGCAACCTTGAGTAAAGGTCGGACTGACCAGAGTAGTTTTCATAAGAGGGATTAGTGCCTTGATTCGCTACAGCGACGCCGTCTTGCATAACTTGGATGCCACCACCGCCTCCAGGGAGGTGGTAGTTTACAAAGCTGTAAATTACATAGATATCTGAAGACGCAGCTAACGGTGTCATAGTCACAGACAACCCCGTTATATCAACAAAAGAGTTTGACTGGTAGTTATCGTTTGAAGTCGAAGTTGACAGAGGCGTAACCTGAAGCACACTCCCAGCTACATTCAACCCCAAGTCAGCCGCTGTCGGTACGCCACCCGCCGTGTTCTGGATTGTGGAGACTTTCAATATGCTCGTCATTGTGCAATCTCCATTGCAAAAATTTGGGTGGTGTTACCAGCGCCGAGCCCATCATCATTCAGCCTAAGCCCAGTCCCAACAGCATTTTTTCCATATAGAGTGTAGGTTTGTGTTGATGTAGAATTGGGGGTGTCGAAGTAGTGCAAAGAAAAGGGAACAATTAAAATATGACCTGTGCCATCATAACCGTATATCCTAACGTCTTTTTCAAGTAAGAATGAACTACCAGAATCAGAACTAATTGCTAACCTTCCTCTAGCATCCGCCCCCCCGCTGTTATACACCATACAACTTCCGTGACAAATTATGTATATCTTGCTGTTTGAAAACTTTGGCGTGATAGACGCTGTAACTGAAAAGGCCGTGTATGAACTTGCTGATACAGTTTGTTCTGAACTATAGGCTGTACCTTCCACAACCTGAACCACATGACCCGGAATCTGCACACCGTTGCCGCTGGTCTTCTCGTTAATGGTATCGACATAGAGCGTACTCATTGTGCAATCTCCATTGCAATCGAAAAGGCTGTGTTTACGCTGTTTCTATAGTCATTATGCCTTAGAGCGATTCCAGAAGAAGCTGATGAGCTTATTTCAAAACTATAAGTTACTGCTGATGTGGTTGCAGGGGTATCTGTCCACACAGATGAATAATTAACTGGCACCCAGTCGTTTTGTGACGCGGTGTAACCGTGTCTGTCATTAGCATAAATCACAGTTCCGTTTCTTGATATTCTAAGTCCAACGCTATCGGTGTCCTGTGCTAACCCGCCAGCGTAATGCTGGATGACTATTTTGCTGTTTGCAAACTTTGGAGAAATAGTAACGGAGGGGTTTACGCTATACCAAACATTAGATGATGGGTTAGATAAAACTGTGTTTGTAGTAGAAGTTGCATCTACTACCTGAACCACATGACCCGGAATAACCACATTCCCACTGCTGTCAATCGTGACAGCAGACGTACCCGCCGCATTGTTTATCTGGTCTACATTTAATATCGAAGCCATCTATGCCTCACAGTATTGTTAAGTTGCCGTCAACCGTGATTGTGGCTGATGGGTCTATGGTCAGTGGGCCAATAGCCAGCGCATTTTCTGCCGTGGCAATTGTCGTGTTCTGCGTAACCGTCTGGTTGTTTGTGCGGAACACAGCCGTGTGTACTTTCGTTACCGTCGTCTGGAAGTTCGGCGCGGTAATGCCGCCAGCAAAAGTTCCCCCAGTTGACGCCGCCACCACATCCGCAAAGGTCTGGGCGCGGTAGGCTATAATTACAATCTCGTCATTCAGTGTAGCGCCAGTGACTAAAGTAACCGTGTCGCCGTTGCTGATAGTATAGTCTGTTTCGTCCAGATGCACACCGTTTAAAAACACATCTACCACAGAGCCAGTAAACGCCAGAATGGCGCTGTTTATGTCCGCACCAGTAAAGACTGTCTGGCTGGCTGTAGCCACATACTTAAACCGGATGACGTTGGTGTAGCTAGATGGCGTGTCAATAGAGCGCCCAAGGTAGCGCACCATAATCACATCGCCGTTAGCAGGCGCTGCGCTGAAGGCTAGGGTGTTGCCGGATGCCGTATATGCAGCCGAGGCTCCCGGTTCTTGAACCACGTTGCCGATAGTGACGATGATTGACTCGCCGTCTGGCACCGTCTGGGTCAGGCCAAACGAAGTCGTTGACCCATCGCCCGTAAAGCGCTGGGAAGCTACCGTTCCATAATTTGGTTCTGATCCTATGTATGCCATTAATCAGCTTCCTGTATAGTTAATTCACCCGCCTCGACTTGACGCATAATTTCTGCGTAGTGGCGGTTGGCTTGGTCGAGGGGTACGGACATTTCAATGCCGTCAATGTTGGCACGAATGCCAGCTTGATTGCCGTCTAAATCATTGTAATATTTTGCGCTAGTAATTTCCATCTTATAAGTCCGCATCCGCAGTCCAAGCACCACCAATAAATGAAGAGCCAGAAGTAACGTAAAAATATTGATTCGTGTAACTATTAAATGTTCCTGCCTCTGACCCAGAATAAGTATTGCCTGTTCTTATCAGAATTGGTGCCGCTCGCTTTGTAACGGAATAACTCCCATATATTACGGATTGATTTCCATCAAATGCGATGGCTCCTGTTTCATAATACCGCTGACACAGAGCTAGCTCTTCACCATAGCTTCTGTGTTCAAACGGCGTCGCTGTGTCGCCAACTTCTAGTTGGACGCCTGTGATGTAGAGGGTTGCTCCAGAGGTGCCGACGACAGAGGTGGAGCCAGTTGGCTGACAATAAAAATTCCCCGCCCACGTATTTGCAGTGGCAGAATACGTTGCGCCAGCGCCAAGGCTAAAGCCTACCTCTATGCCGATGCTGTTAGTGGTTAACCAAGTGCCGCTTGTATCACCCAAAACAGTAACGCTTTTGTGTTCCCACGTATCTGCAGAATTAATGGTATAAGAAAACGGCAACGAGCGGTTAAAAGCTGAGTTAGTAAAATATCCGCCAAAATTCCCTGTTAGGGAGCTTCTCACCCAAAAAGACAGCGTAGCAGTTTTTGCACTAGCCGTTCCCCAGCCAAGGTATGAACAGTTTAAACCTTCAACCCGCTGGCGATACACAAAGAAATCCCCAGTCAAAACTGAATACGCCGAAAGGGATGTTATTAGCGTAGAGTTAAAAAATCCTGCAGGGGCAACAGAACTCTGCTCGAAAGTAAATTTTGAAGTAATTGTTCCTGTCCCATCAAAACGATCAAGGCCATATTGGTTTGATGCTGTTTGCGTATATGGGCCAGCCCCGCGCTGTGCCACCTGCATCGCACCATTGATGATAAGATTTCTGTGCGTAAGCACCTGATCCGTTACCTTTGGTACGGTAACGGCATCGTCTGAAATACTGTTTGTATTAATGGTGCTTATCGGCATCTATTTACTCCGGTGAAGCCTGCGCTGCTAAATGCGCGGCGTATGCTTCTTTTATAGCATCTGTATGCACAGCGGTGCAAATAGCTTGAACCTCGGCGCTCTCGCCTGTTATGTCAGCGTCAGGGGCTACCGTGTGCCGATGAAAGCTACGGCTAATCTCAACCCCATCACGCTTGATGACTGTTGCGGTGCGTACTTGGACGTGCTTGTAGTCGCCTACGATTTCAATTTTGTCTTGTATTGTTTCTTCTGTTAGTGCCATCGTTTATCTCCTTTGATGGTTGGACTGTCAAACCTGATGTCCAATCAGGTTAAATACATAAATGCACCGTTCATATCGTTTGTACCATTGTAACAACCATTATTGTCGTACCTTCTAAAGGTATCTACACTTGTGCCGCCGACACCCTCTAGAATATACATAGTACCTGTTGAGGAATTTTCTCTACAGCAACCACCATTGTACGCAGAGGCTATTGCACTAAACGGAAGACCACTCATTCCTATGTTGCCTGCCCCATTAGTAGTAAATCTACAATTAAAGAAACAATAAACTGTTCTCCCTACTTTTACATAGTAGCCAGAACTAGATATATTAGTGAGTGTTGGGCTACTGTAAGTGACAATAGCACTAGGCGTCCAAGTCCCCTCCTCATAGTCATCCAGATAATTAGCCGAACCAGTGCCGCCCAAGTATGCACCGCCGGATAGGTAGAGGTTGTAGAAACGAGCAGTTGCGTCACCAAGTGTCAAAACACCATCGGAGGCCGCACCAGCGTTGTCGGTAGGATATAAGGCAGCACCGCCGCCTGTGAGGCCACCACCGCCTGAACGAGGGTCAAGAATAATAGATGAAACAACACTAGCCCGTGAAGCAATACTACCCACAGTGGTGCCGTCTTTGCGGAACTCAACAATGTCTCCGTCACTGGTCTTGCGGTTCAAATGCGTCACTACAGCATTATCGCGTGTGTGATACACAAATCCGTTAGCCCCAAGACCGTGACCAGCTAAAGTGCTGTCATAGCTAGTCGTACCCACCAGCACGTTACCACTAAACGTACCTGTCGTAGCGGCAAGGGCGGCATTGGGGTCATGCTCTAAGCGGCGCGTTACCTCTGCCAAGCCGCGATAGATAACATAGATGTTACCTGTGCCAGATGAGGGCGCGGCGTCAAAAGTCAGGGTCGTGCCAGTTGCTGTGTACGACTTACCAACTCCCGGCTCCTGCTGGACGTTGTTGACAAATACCTCCAGTTCCTCGCCAGTGTTAACGGCGCGGTTAAGTGTAAACACGGTCTGCGAACCAGTGCCGTTGAAGCTCTGACTCGTTACCTTGGTTAACGCTTGCTGAACTGGAGTGCCTATGTATGCCATTATTTACTCCGGTAAGTTGGCTTGTGCTTCGGCGTTGCGCTCTGCGGCGGTCTGTACTACACCCAACTCAAACGCCTGTGCAATCTGGGCATCTTTGCCTGTTGCAATAGCAATTTCATTAGCGTTGCAGTGCGCCACCAGAGCCGCCACGATTTCATCACCAGCAATTCTTGCGCGCTCAGTCACTGCGTTCTCAGCCCACTCTTGCGGAGACAATGCAGCGTATTCTAGTCCTTTGAACTGAGTATCCGTCAGTTCGATTGTGATTGTTTGTGTCATTGTTTTTACTCCGTTGAATTAGCCAATGAGCATAATTGAACCGCTGTTGGCTGTTGTGTCACTACTTGGTAATGAGTAAGCATTAAAGTAAGAAAGGCCGATAGTATCATTAGCAGAGCATGACAAAATTAAACTAATACCCACAGGGGCGTAGCTGTAATTTGCATCACTGGTGTTTAGAGGAAACCACCCAGTAAGTTGACTTGCATTATTCTTTTGAATAGTCGCGCCAGACCAGTTAGTGTAAGTTGCCCGTCTATTGAAAAAAAACTGCACTAAATATTTACCAGCAACAGGGCAAGTAAATAAACCCGTAGTGTTGTTAAAGTGGTTGCCGTCATTTACATGAACTGTTGTCCATGTAAAATTGGTTAAGCCTCCGTTAACACTACCTGCACCAGCAAAGCCCACACCAGAAAAACGAGGCTGATACGGCATCGTGACCCGACCTGAACTGTCGAGAACAAGCCTAGACACAGCATTTGTTTGGGCATCATTTTGCGTTTGAAATTGTAAACCACCGTTATCTAGTCTGATTTGATAGTTTTCATCTGCATTACCGTCTGTTTCTTTTAGAAAGATTGTAGGTCTAGTTCCAGACAAACCTAGCTGTTGATAATCGCTATCGTGAATAAACAAACTGTGTGTTGTGTTGGTTGACGTTCCAATGCCCACGCTGTTATTCGTGCTGTCAACGTAAAGCGTGTTGGTGTCAACGGTGAAGTCGCTATCTACCGTAAGGGAGGCAGACTGATCTACTTGATTTTTTCCGACCTTACTTAGAGCCATCAGGTGATCTCCAGTACAGACAGGGTAACGTCAGCGGCTGATGCCTGTGAAGCTGTCACAGTAATCGAGTCGGCCTCGTTTACAACAATCTTTTGATCTCCACCTACGGCAACAAGAGCGCCCCCAACCGGGACTGGCGCGTCCTTGACGATGTAAACATTATCGCCGTCATCATTTACAAACTGGATATCTACGGTAATCCCTGTAGACAAGATGTTTGCCACGTTCATGCCGATAACTGTCGTTGATGTACTGGCGGGGCAAGTGTAGATGGTGGCTGCGCTTGTCCCAACCGCCGTGTCCGTTACTGTTTTAAATGTATTTGCCATTTCTTACCCCAGTGCAATTGCAAACGCCAATGCGTTTGGGTCTTGTTCAACAAGGTTCACTGCGTTGCCACTAGCATCATTGTAAACCATTTTCTCTGACGGCATTGTACAAAAAACTGTACGAGTGCCTGCTGCCCAGTTGATCTTCTCATCGCCAATTGTCAGCGCCGTGTCGTCCGCCAGCGTTACTGCCGTGCTAAGATCTATGTCCGTCTGACTGTTTACTACGGCGATTGTCACCACACCATCTATGCCAGTGCCACGCACACGCTGGCCTACTGTGAGGGTTCCGCCCTGAACATTGTCCACAATCACGTTTACGTTATTAGACACCGCACCATTGACATCTGCGGTCAGTTTGGTGCTGCTGCTTTCCAGAATGGTGTCCCGCGAAAGAGTCGTACCGGACAGAGTGTATGTACCAATTCCAACCTCAAAGTCCGTGCCATCGGCGCAGGCATAATAAGTATTATTGCCGTCACCGATTTCAGAAAACGCATCAAACCCACTCAAGGCACCGGCAAGAGTTAACGTGCCAGTGCCTGTTGTGGTTGTTGTTTCCTTAACACGATCCTTGATTACAAAGGCCATTACTTCAACTCGATGCTCAAGTTACCACTGTTGATGCGGAAGATGTCTCCCGTTGCGATTGTCTTACTTACATCAAGTTCACCAACGAACAGTTTGTTTGTGCCGTCGAAGGTGAGTACATCATTGTCGGCTAACGTAACTGCGGTATCCAGATCAATGTTGGTCTGAGATGTAACCGTCTGTACACGAACCACACCGCTCGGTGAGCCTGTAATGCCCGTGCCAGTTACAATGTCACCCACTGCAATTGTGCCTACGTTACCATCTACAACAACTGTTTTTGATGCTGTGGTCGCGCCGTTAACAGCCGCTGTTGCAAGGTTGCCATCAGCCACAAAGGCGTGAGTAACAGTATATGTCGCCGCTGTACCTGCTGCTGCCGGGAACTCAATGTTGTCGTCATTGATCACCTGCTGCTGGTCACAAAGCACAGACTCTGCATCGAATGTCACCGCGACATCATCAGAAATAGTAACCGTTGTATCTAGAACAACCGTAGCTGTGCCTTGGCTTGTGCCGCTTTGAGCAGTGATAGAAGCGATATGTACAGGGGCGGAAATGCCTGTGCCACGGATACGAGCGCCAACCACCAATGTGCCAAACACGTTGTCCAGAACTACTGTGGCAGAAGCTGAAACCGCACCGTTAACATCAGCCGTAACGTGGTTAACTGCGGTTGTGCTTGATGTTCCGCGTGTGCAACCCGTTAGCGTGTTTGTGCCATCAAAGTTTAGTAGGGTGTCATCAGCCAGTGTAACTGAGGTATCCAGAACAATTGCATTCTGCGAAGTTACGGTCAAAACCTTAACTGTGCCTGAAATACCTGTACCGGTTACAATCATGCCAACGGTAATTGTTCCGTTATTACCGTCTAGTGCCACGTTTGGTGAGGCAGTCACTGCGCCATTAACGTCAGCGTTGGCTGTACCGTCTTTGGCGGCGTAGGTAATAATCTCGTCATCAATGACAATTGTGCCTGATGTCGGGAATGCTTCAGCATCAGTGACCTGAATCTCTGTATCTGTTGTTCCGATACCACGAGCCAATGTGCTGGTTGATTGTTTCCAGTCTGCTGCTACAACGCGCTGGCGAGTGTAGTTTGCGTCATCAGTGTCAACCTGAACTTCTGTTACGGTTCCGGTTTCCACATCAGTGACTGCTGTTGCTAGGCCGACATAAAGATTGTTGCCGGGCGAAGCAAAGGAGAGTGAATCACCCTTGAACAGATAGTCAAGAATCCGTCTCTCCAGATAGGTGGTTGCTGCATTTGATGTTGCCATCGTCTTTTACTCCTGTTTATGTGCGTGGCCTATCAGGTAGACCTCTCCTGTAGGCATCGCTATTCTCTCT
>Ga0255756_1001657_pt1 | contig 25103 bp, 21 predicted proteins | sample 011ome_20_FD_179956 | JGI IMG/M metagenome (GOLD analysis project Ga0255756, IMG submission 179956) | Coastal salt marsh microbial communities from the Groves Creek Marsh, Skidaway Island, Georgia - 011509CT metaG (version 2) | ecosystem: Environmental > Aquatic > Marine > Intertidal zone > Salt...
CCAAATCATGCGTGATGTAAATAGCGGCGGTGTTAAACTCTTCAACAATCGCCCGCATCGAAGATAAAACTTCCACTTGCGTGGTGACGTCCAGCGCCGTTGTCGGTTCGTCAAACACGATCAAATCGGGGCGCGGCGACATCGCCATAGCCGTCATTACGCGCTGCAATTGACCGCCGGAAACCTGATGCGGATATCGATCCCCAATATGATCAGGATCGGGTAAATTTAACGCCGCATATAAGGTTTTCGCGTCTGAATATGCTTCCTCGCGCGGCTTAATCTTCGCGCGAATGGTCGAGGCGGTTGTTTGCTCAAGCAAGCGATGCGCAGGGTTGAAGGAGGCGGCGGCAGATTGCGCAACATAGGTCATTCGGTTGCCCCAAAGCCCGCGCTTTTCGCTTTCAGACAGCTGCGCAAGATCAGACCCGTCAAAAAGAATTTCACCCCCCGTGATGCGGCATCCCGGCTGGGTATAGCCCATCGCAGCCAGGCCCAAGGTTGACTTGCCCGCCCCGGATTCCCCGATCAGGCCCAGTACCTCACCCCGATGCAACTTCAGATCAACGCCTTTTACGATGTCATGCCATTTTTCGTCTGAAAATCCTTGGATTTCCAAACCCTTTATCTCAAGCAGCACATCGCCTTTTTTGGTTTTATTGCTCATCACGCAGCCCGCTTGTTTTATGCAAGAACCAATCAACCACAAAATTAATCGCCACGGTAAGCAACGCTATCGCTGCGGCTGGCAGCAATGGAGTTAAACCCGCTTTGATATCATATTGGGCGAACATAATTAGCGAAGCGTTTTCGCGCACCATGGATCCCCAATCTGCGGTTGGAGGTTGAATTCCCACCCCTAGAAAAGACAACGCCGCGATGGTGAGAAACACGAAGCAAAACCGCAACCCAAATTCAGCGATCAGAGGCGGCATAATATTGGGCAAGATTTCTCGGCGCATAATCCACCATAGGCCCTCACCGCGCAGGCGAGCGGCCTCAACATAATCCATCACCACAACATTTAAGGATACTGCCCTGGTCAAACGAAACACCCGCGTGCTGTCCAAAACCGCGATAATAAGGATCAAGTTGGTAACCGTTGACCCAAAAATGGATAATAAAACCAATGCGAAAATCAGGCTAGGAATGGCCATCAACACATCGACCGCGCGGCTGAGAAATTGATCCAACCAGCTTTGATTGATCGCAGCTGCAAGGCCCAGAGAGCCACCGATTATAAACGCCAAAAGCGTGGTGGCGACCGCAATACCAACTGTATTTCGTGCCCCAAAAATCATCCGTGAGAAGATATCGCGGCCAATCTGATCCGTGCCAAAAACATGCTCAGCGCTCCAAGCGGCATAGGGTTCGGGAAAAACCTCGGCCTCTCCATAAGGCGATAAAATCGGCGCGAACACCGCCAATATAATATACCCCAGAATGACGATCATTCCAAAACGGGCTGTCATCGGTGCTTTGCGCAGATCAAGCATCAGGCGTTGCCAAAGCGATCGTTTCTCACTGACAGCGCCGACCTCACCCAAAGCCGAATATGTATTAGGTTCTTGGCTCATTTTGGATGCAACAATCTTGGGTTGGTTACAATGCCGATGATATCGGCAAGCAGGTTTAACAAAATATAAGTTAATGCGAAGATCAACGCACAGCCCTGAACAACCGGGATGTCCCGACTGGCCACGGCATCAACCATCAATTGGCCAATGCCGGGATATACAAACACAACTTCTACCACGACCACCCCAACCACCAAATACGCCAGGTTGAACGCAATCACTGTCGCGATGGGCGCCCAAGCATTTGGCAAAGCATGCTTCAAAATCACTTCGCTTGGAGAGGCCCCCGATAGGCGCGCCATTTGAATATAGGGGCTGGCCAACAAGTTGATGATTGCCGCCCGCGTCATCCGCATCATATGCGCAACGATCACCAAAGTCAGCGTTAATGCAGGCAAAGCCGCCCTGAACAAGCGCTCTCCAAATTGCGTATCGGCATCTACATTCGCAAGCGATGGGAAGATAGGATAAAGCGAGGACAGAAACAAAATCAAGATATACGCAACAAAAAATTCGGGAAACGAGATGGTCGTCAGCGTGGCCATATTGACCGAACGATCAAAAAACGAATTGCGATAAAGCGCAGTTGTAATGCCCAAGATTAGGGCCAGTGGTACGGCAATCAGCGCCGCAACCGAAGCCAAGAATAGCGTATTTTGAAGCCGTGGAGCCACCAAATCGATCACTTCGCGCGAGCGGTCAACGCCAGAGGCGTTGCGACCCGAAAAAGAAGTGCCCAAATCGCCCTGAAGGGCGGCCGCCACCCATTGCCCATAGCGCATGATGGCAGGCTGGTCCAATCCAAGCTCGCGCCGAAAAGCGGCCACCGTCTCTTCCGTGGCTGCTTGGCCCAGAACCGCTTGTCCGAAATCGCCTGGTAAAAGCTCCATTGAAGAAAAAATGATAATGGAGACAACAAACAACGTGACGAAGCCCATGGCCAGACGCCCGAGGACCGTTTTCAATACAGGATGCAAGATTTCCGTCCTAAAAAAGAATGCTCAGGCCAGAAATATCTGGCCTGAGATTTTGATTATACTTACGCGAACCACCAGCGCTCAACGCATTTTGCGCCATCGCTATCCCAGTTTGCAGCAACATTATCTTCAGTTGCAATCGCTTTGCTATTCGCGCTGACATAACTGTTGAACAGCGGTACGATTGCGCCGCCATCATCGCTGATAAGGTTCTGACATTCGTAATACAGCTCTCTGCGCTTGTTATCATCAAGCTCGGCACGGGCCTCTTTAACCAATGCGTTGAACTTCTTGGATCCGTCCGTGCCTTTCCAAGCCGTATCGTTCCATTCCGTGTCATTGGTATAGGCGGCAGAAAACATCCAATCTTCGGTCGGACGACCGCCCCAATAGCAGGCACACCAGCCTTTGGCATCGTTGTTCCAAACGTTTGACCAGTAACCGTCTTTGGGCTCGCGCACGACTTCGATTTCGATCCCGGCCTCTGCGGCGGAGTTCGCAATCAATTGTGCTGCATCAACAGCACCTGCGAAGGCAGCATCTGAAGCTGACAAAGGAATTTTACCCGAATGGCCTGATTTCTTATAATGGAACGCCGCCTTATCTGCATCAAACTCACGCTGTGGCATGTCTGAATTGTGATAACGGTTCGCAGTTGAAATCGGGTGGTCATTGCCCACCGCGCCGTACCCAAGCAACACCTTGTCAACCAGCTCTTGACGCTTGATCGAATGTTTCAGAGCCATTCTCAGGTCATAATTGTCAAAAGGATCTACGCTCAAACGCATTGGGAAAGTGTAATGCGCCGTGCCTGTTTTCTCCATGATGTTGATATTTGGATTGCGCTTGAAAAGATTGATCGTTTTCAGATCAACGCGATCCATCGCATCAATATCACCATTCATCAAGGCTGTCTGACGCGCGGTTGGATCGATGATGGAAATCAATTCCACTTCATCAAAATGCGCGCGGCCCTCTTTCCAATAATTCGGGTTGCGCTTCAAAACAGATTTCACACCAGGCTCAAAAGATTGAACGATATAGCCACCAGTGCCGATACCTGAGGTCATGTCACCGGCGGGGCGAATTGAAATGTGATAATCACTTACAATGAAGGGGAAGTCAGCATTTGGACTTTCCAATTCAAAAATCACCCGATTCTTACCATCGGCTTTCAATGATTTAACCGCAGTCAGCAAGCCTTTTGCTGCAGAGGTCGAATCCTCGCCCATATGGTGGTTGAAAGAAGCAAGCACATCTTCGGATGTCATGGTTTTGCCATTGTGGAATTCAACACCCTGACGCAGGTTGAACACCCATGTTTGACCATCGGCAGATTCGTAGCTCTCGGCCAACTCTCCAATCAATTGACCATCATTACCAACTTCGGTCAAATGGTTGCCGAATGTATAACCATTCACAAGCGTGAAGTGATTTTCAGAGGTTCCTGAATCCAACGTGTCCGTGGTTGAGCCATGCGCGATCCCCATTCTGAATAAGCCGCCGCTTTTTGGAGTGGCCGCTTCTGCACGATTGGCCAAGCTCAGAGCAGCTGGGACCGTCAGACCGGTTGCCAACACTGACATCATAAATTTGCGACGATCAATGCTACCGGTCATCAATTTACGCGTTTGTAGATCAATGAACTTATCTTTCATACCTATCTCCCTATCGGTTTTTTTATTGGCTGGTGTAGTAAATGTTGCTTGAGCGATAATATCAACCCTTATATTCCAAGTTTGCGTGTAAGTGGGCTATGCCGACAGGATTTCTGGCCCTGAACCTGAAAAAGCGCGCAGAGAGGCACGAAAACACTCATCTCGCGTCTTGTAAGCGATTCTAATGCCAAGGTAAGGAGATCTTTCATCAAGGCAACCCACCGGCCTTAGTGTCAGAAGCACATAAGTCGGCAAACAGCGCGTGAAACCCAGCAAAATCAGCAAAGTCACTTTTTTAAAACCGTCTTTCAAGAAAACCTAGCTTGGGGCGAGCCCGCCCCGGATCACGAATAAAGCGATTCTCCTCCGCTTTTTTGCCTTGATCACCGCGCCAGAGCATCGTAAACACCCTCGCAGTTGGGGTGTAGCCAAGCGGTAAGGCAACGCTTTTTGGTAGCGTGTACCGTAGGTTCGAATCCTACCACCCCAGCCACGTACTTCCCAAAATTTGAGGCTCGCGCGTTGTCCTTACGTTTGTCACGCAAGTTCATAGTCTTACCACTATTGATTTTTGCGTGAGACTCCAACTGCAACGCATTACCGGCCGATATCAGGCCTTCGTCTCTGTTTTGCATTTCCACGGTACGAGTTTGAGGATTGGGTCGCCTAGGTAGCGTTTGAGTGAGCCAGATTCTCTTTGAGCAGAAGCCGTTGTTCGGTCCACCGCCCCGGAACGCCCCGTTTAATCAGAACGTCAGTTGCAGCCGGCAGCGGCAGAGTTCCGGCGATGACCTGCTGCAAAATGTCCGGCGCCAGAAACGCCAGATCAACAACATCCTGGATGCGGCGTTTTGATGTGCCTTCGCGCTTGGCAATCTTGGCAAAAGTCTCACCGCGTTTGATCGCTTCAAACCAGTTTCTGGCTTTGACAATATTGCGAACTAGAACCTCATCTACTTCTGCTGGTTCACCGCCAAGGATGATCTTGGTCTCAACACCTTTGCGGCGCAGTTGGAAGGCAGCCTCGAGCCGTAGATGAGCTCTGTCGATTCGATCTTCGCGTACTTCAAGGCTGTCGGCGATTGCTTCACTGTTCAGATGAACGATCAGTTTGCCAGGAGATATAGTTGCCGAAGATATCAGAGCACTCCATTTTGATGCGCTTTGATGCGGCGCAACGGTATCAGCGAGCAGCTTGGTCTTTGCCTGCAACTGATCTACATCTGTGGCGTCAATTTCACCTAACAGCTTGGGCAGGATCCGCGGATCAGACAGATGGTTATGAACGACGCGTGCGATAGACGCCTCAAGTCGCGGCGCCGGGAGGCGCCAGGCATCCGGATGCTTCTTGCTCTTGCCGGTCACCAGGCGCCGCGAGATGTAATATCGGAATCGCTTGCCATTCTTCGCACTGTGACTGGGCGTCAGGCAATCACCGGTCTCATCAAAGAGATTGCCCGCGAGCGGTGATGGATGCGCTGCGGTTCTCACTACACGTTTCCGCCCTGAACGGTTTGATAACCTGCGCTGTATCTCGTCCCATTCTTTCGGATCAATGATCGCAGGATGTTGCCCCTCGAAAACCTGCTTCTTGTGACGGATGCGACCGGCATAGATCGGATTGGTCAGAATATAATAGATGTTGCCGCGATCAATTACATTGCCGCCTTTGATTTCTCCCGATGGTGTGGTTCGGCGTTTGGATCGCAAGTCCAGACGCCTCGCTTTGTTTGTGACCTCAAAGATCGTCTTGTGGCTATGATACAATCGATAGATTGCGCGAACCGTCATGGCTTCCGCTTCGTTTATGGTCAGGGTTCTGCCATTGGGATCATAGCCAAGCGGTACACTGCCTCCCATCCACAGGCCCTTGCGTTTTGAAGCGGCGATCTTGTCGCGGATGCGTTCGGCAGTCACCTCGCGTTCAAACTGTGCAAAACTCAGCAACATATTGAGTGTCAGACGCCCCATACTTGTTGCTGTATTGAAAGACTGGGTGACCGAAACAAAGGATGCCCCTGCTCGGTCCAGCCGATCTACGATCTTGGCAAAATCAGTAAGTGATCGCGACAGTCGATCAATCTTGTAAACCACGATCTGATCAACGCGACCTTCGTCCAGCTCGCTCAGCAGGCGTTGCAATGATGGCCGTTTCAGTGTGGCGCCGGATAGTCCGCCGTCATCATAGAGCTCCGGCAGCAACACCCAGCCCTCTGCCTTCTGGCTGGTGATATAGGCGGTACAGGCCTCTCTTTGAACATGAAGGGAGTTGAACTCCTGTTCAAGACCGTCTTCTGAGGACTTGCGGGTGTAGATGGCGCAGCGGATTTTCTTGGTCATATCGCCAGGCCGAAGAAACGCGGGCCGGACCAATGGGCGCCGGTTATCTTTTTGGCGATGGCTGACAAGGATCGATACATTGTTCCATCCAGTACATACCCTTCTTTGGTTGCCTCAACCTGATAGGTGCGCCCATTCCATTCCCTCAACAGGTGGGTTCCAGGCTTTATGGATGCCGCCGATCGGGTTTTGGCAACGTCGCCATGCGCAATTGCTTTGAGACGGCGTTCTGTCGATTTGGAACTATATCCAAATGCCTTACATTGCATCTCAAAGCCAATCGCTTTGATCATGAACGGCGCTGACAGGTGTTTTGGCGGAGGGGCGTTGAAGGTCGCACGCCACCTAGCGACAAGTTCGCAGCGTTTGAGGCTTGCCAGAGCATCCAGATCTGCACTCAGTGCAACGATTCTGGATTTGGTTTTGGAATTGGGTCCGGTAGGCTCGAAAACCCGTGCGTTTTGTAGGGTCATTGTTCTCTCCAGCGACAACCCCAGGGAATTCTGGGGCTTGTACTGGGAAAGCCCGGCAGTGCCGGGAATACGGAAAGTTTTTCGCTGTCGTGCATAATGCCAAGAGCACCTTGTCTATACAGTACCGCTCATGGCGCCCGCGAAGTCCAGTCTATTCTGCCACCTATTGCAAGTTTTCTGCCTTAAGTGGTCATTCAATGAAACCCCAGCGAATGACTGCTTGGAGCCCAAATTTCCAGATCGCCAAACGCAGCGAAAGACAGCTTCGCGGCAGCTTCGAAACCGCATCAAACCGAGACGGCTCAAACTGGCCTTTGAGCGGAACTGTGACGATAGTCCGCTATCAACCCCAAGTTCGTTTGCTGCAATTGGAGGCGGGACTTGTCGCCTAAAAACTGCGCTTTCTGGTAGCGACGGATTACCTATCCCAGGAGACCCCCTGAAAAGCACTTGCCGAAACCGGTTTCGGAACTCAAAGTGAGTCGTAGGGAGAATATCATGGGACACGCACCCACAGTTTTGTCAGAAGGTCCAAGCCGCGGCCGCGTCACGATTAATGAGGTCGCGGACGCTCTGCATTTGACCAAATCGACAGTGTCGCGTGCCCTCAACGGATATCCAGACATTTCGGAAGCGACCCAACTTCGTGTAAAGCGGATGGCGGAGCGAATGAACTATCAGCCGCTCAGCCATGCTCAGGCGATCAAGACGGGGCGAACCCGATCACTTGGGTTTGTGTTGCAGCTTGCCGATCATGACGCCCAGCGCCCTTTCCTAGCCGAATTCCTTGCTGGGCTATCAGCGGGATCAACCGCGCAGGGCTATACTTTGACAGTCGCGTCCGCAGACAGTGAGACACACCTGATCGAAACATTCCGTACGCTTTTACGGGAACGCAAGGCGGATGGTTTCATCCTGCCGCGAGCTATGGTTTTTGATCCACGCGTTGAGTTGTTGCGCACCGCTAAGGTGCCGTTTGTCCTATTTGGTCGACAAGCCGACCCCGAGGGTTGCTGCTGGTTCGACATACGCGGCGAAGATGCAATGCAAGAGGCCGTGATGCATTTGTCCGAGCTTGGACACAGACGGATCGGGTTCATCAACGGCGGCACCATCTATTCATACGCGAAATTGAGAGGCGAGGGATTCCGGGCGGGCATGGCGCAGGCCGGTATGGCAGTTGATCCCAATCTGATTTGCGAAAATGCGGTCACTTTGGACGACGGCCGTGAAGCGGCGGCTTTTCTACTTAATTTGGCGCATCCACCAACGGCAATCGTCTGTGCAGTCGATCAGGTAGCTTTGGGTGTTTATTTGGCCGCGGCTGACCGTGGCATCACAATCGGGCGTGACCTGTCAGTTGTCGGATATGACGGCATCCAAGAAGGCGCGCACGCTCAGCCCCCACTAACGACCTTTGCTGTCGACAATCGGGCCGCCGGGGTCGAATTGGCGACCCTGCTGATCGAATGTATTCGAGGCGAGCCGTCCGAGAACCTACGCAAGACTACGAATGCGGTCTTCGTCAGGCGCGGGTCAACGGGACCTTGCATCAATCTTTAGAATTCGAACCACCAAAATCTCAAGGGAGGAGACACTATGACCATCAAAAGAAACTCACTATTGCGCTCAGGTGCGGCCATGGCAATTGCCTTGTCCGCGACAGGACTTGCGGCCGATGAACTACGATTCTGGACTACCGAGGAGCAGCCCGCACGTCTTGCCCGTCAAGAAGCCATGGCGGCTGATTTTGCCGCAGCTTCCGGTCACACTGTCGAGGTCATTCCGGTGACCGAAAACGACCTCGGCACACGCGCAACGGCGGCCTTTGCCGCGGGCGATTTACCAGACGTGATCTATCACCCGCTTCAGTATGCTGCCCCATGGGCCGAAGCAGGAATTCTGGACACCGATGCTGCAACAGATGCCATCGAAACTTTAGGCGGCGATACATTTGCTCAGGGCGCATTGAGCATGGTTGCCGTTGATGGCGGTTATGCCTCCGTGCCAGTGGACGGCTGGACGCAGATGCTAGTATATCGCGCTGATTTATTTGCGGAAAAGGGTCTCGAGCCACCAAATTCTTACGCTAACGTTCTGGCGGCTGTCGATGCGCTGCACAATCCACCAGAGATGTACGGCTTCGTCGCTGCCACCAAGATTGACGAAAACTTCATGTCTCAGGTTCTTGAGCATGTGTTCCTTGCCAATGGTGTGTCTCCAGTCGACAGTGGTGGGGTTCGAGCACTGGACGAAGCGGCTACAATCGAGGTGTTGGAGTTCTACAAAGCCATCGCCAAAGCCTCGCCTCCTGGTGATTTGTATTGGGATCAGTCCCGGACACTCTACTTTTCGGGCAACGCGGCAATGATTATTTGGTCTCCGTTCATCCTGGACGAACTTGCGGGTCTTCGTGACAGCGCTCCGCCCACGATCAACGACGACCCAACCTCTTCCGATCTGGCGGCAGCCACAGGAATTGTGACCAACTTTGCTGGTCCATCCAATCCCGATGGTGCGGCATGGGGCGATGTGCGCTACTTCGGTATCACGTCTGACGCGTCCACAGATGCAGCGATGGAGTTCGTTCAGTACTCTATGTCCGAAGGCTATGGCGCAACGCTGGCAATTGCCCCCGAAGGCAAATTTCCGGTCCGTCGCGGCACCGCGGACAACCCGACCGAGTACGCAGACCTTTGGGCGACGCTGGATGTTGGCGTCGACCGTAAGGCACCGTTGGGCGACCTTTACGAAGCGTCAATGATCGAAGAAATCGTTGGAGGTTTGGATGTGGCACAGCGCTGGGGCGTAGCTGAAGGCCAGCTTTCTGCAGCCTCTGCCATCATCAATAGCCAAGTTATCAACCGTTTCGTACGCGAGTACATCGACGGCGAGCGTGACGCAGCAGCAACCGTTGCTGAGCTGAACGCTGCCATCGCGGCTGTTCAGTAAAAGCGATACCGGGCACCCCGATAGCAGGGTGCCCGAACTCAACCATAGCATTCCCAAAAGGAATTCAGATGGCAGATCTCGGCCCCCCCATTGGCACCGGATCACTCGGCAAACGAGAAGCGCGTTTGGCGTGGGGGTTGTTGTTCCCAACGATCACAGCTGTATCGCTGGTCGTTGTATTGCCGCTGCTGGCAATCTTCTGGATTTCCTTCAAACCCGTCGAGCTCGCAGATCTGCGCCCGCCCGAAGTTGTGCTGCGCGAAGACATCCGTGGCGATTATGACGCCGTGGGCGATGAAGCAACAGTCCGTTACAGACTGCGTAATTCATCCCAGGACCATCCGATAAAAGGCGTGACCTTTTTGGACACCCTGCCGCTAGGACTTGTTGTACAAGAGCTCGACCCTCGCTGCGTCCTAGACAGGCGCGACCTGTCTTGTGACCTGGGCGACTGGGAACCGGGCACTCGTGACACCCTGACAATCACCGTCACGGTCGAACAAGCCTATCTGGAGAACGAATTGCGCCCGCAAGACAGCCCTGCTGTAACGACCGGTGTGTCATCAAACATCCTGACCAACAGTACATTTACGCTTGAGAACTTCCAACGGGTCTTCAACGGCGGTGAGTTTTTTGAGGTACTTTGGGTGACACTTTTTTATACTGTCTTTGGCACCGTCGGCGCGCTTCTTGTTGGTCTATTCGCGGCGCTTCTGCTGAATAAATCTTTCCGTGGCCAAGGTATTCTGCGAGGCCTCTTTCTGTTTCCCTATGTAGCCCCGATTATCGCCGTGGCTTTTGCCTGGCTCATTCTGTTTGATCCGTTTTCGGGTTCGGCCAACGCATTGCTAATCCAGATGGGTTTGACCTCTCAGGCGATCAACTTCTTCGGCGATCGACCCTTGGCCCTGATCATGGTCACCGTCTTTGAAATCTGGCGCTATTTCCCACTTTCATTCTTGTTCATCCTTGCGCGGATGCAAAGCATCGACAGTGATATGTATGAGGCCGCCGACATGGACGGAGCCTCGCCATTCCAGCAGTTCTGGTCTCTCAGTGTTCCACAACTTCTGGGCATCCTTAGCGTGCTGTTCTTGCTTCGGTTCATCTGGACCTTCAACAAATTCGACGACATTTTCTTGCTGACCGGAGGCAACGCGGGCACTCGCACTTTAACGGTGAACGTGTATGAACAGGCTTTCGCGATTTCCAACATTGGCGCGGGCGCCGCGGTGGCAGTCGTAATCTTTGGCTGCTTGCTTACGTTCTCGGTGTTATTCCTCAAATACATCTCGCAAGAGGAAGGGCTATAAACGCGATGCGCTTCAATTTTATCGCCAGCCCATTGCTGGGCGCACTATGGATGGTTGTTCTGTCTACTACAGTCACTGTCCTGATGAGCTTTGCTTCGGGCGAGCCGTTTCGCCCGCACATCGGGCTATCGGTTTTGTGGGGAGGTGTGATCGGCTTCGCGATTGGTCACAAATCGGGTAGTTTCATTGGTGAAATCCTCGCAGGAGCGACGTTGCTGGCGGTTATCATCTTTGGATATGGGCCTCTAGTGACGGGCGAAAACGTTTCAACATTCTCAACTATATCTGCTGCCGTTCTTCTGTCGGTCACCTTTGTTTGGTCCGCCCACTACATCCTTGATGAACTTCCGGCGGGTGCCTTGAACCGGCATGAATTCGAAGGCGCAGTGATCCGCTTCTTTACTGGCTTTGGCTATATCTTCTTCACGGCCATCGTGCTTATCCCCTTCTATGTCATGGTAATGACGAGTTTCAAAAACCAATCAGAGCTGATGCAGAACCCACTCGATTTCTCGATTGAACTTGGCAAAGGATCAGAACTTTTCCGATCCTATTATGAGTTGTTCAACCAATTCAATTTTGGCAGCTACCTGCTCAATTCATTCTTCATCTCTGTGATTACGGTCTTAATAACGCTCACCTTCGCAATCCCAGGTGCCTATGCCGTGGCGCGGTTACGGTTCCGTGGGCAAGCCGCGTTCTCGCGCTCGATCCTGTTGATCTATATGGTGCCGATGATCGTTTTAGCGCTACCAATCTACATCGCTTTCTCAGCAACGGGCCTGCGCAACACCTTCATCGGCATAGTGATGATCTATCCTGTGACGACGATCCCCGTCGCGCTCTACATGCTCCAAGGCTATTTCCGTGGCCTACCGTCAGAGGTAGAAGAAGCCGGATTGATGGATGGTCTTAGCCGCCTCGCCGTGATTTGGAAGATCACCCTGCCGCTATCCTTGCCGGCAATGGCGTCGGTGTCTCTCTATGTGTTCATGATCGCTTGGAATGAATTCCTACTAGCCTTCATGTTGCTGGATGACCCGTCAAAATTCACACTAACAAGGGGTATCGCTTCGCTTAATTCCTCTGAAATTCCACGCCAGCATCTTATGGCTGGGTCCGTGATTGCTACGGTGCCAATCATGGCACTCTTCTTAGGCCTCGAACGCTTTATAACGAAAGGGCTGACCGCTGGGTCAGTGAAAGGATAGTATGACGTTAGACGAACAAGCCCGCGACGTTCTGCGCAAGAATGACAAGGGGGGCTATACTCTCCCGACCCACGGGCTTTATCCCTATCAGTGGAACTGGGACAGCGCCTTTGCCGCCTGGGGGTTTACGACGTTTGACCCTGATCGCGGGTGGACCGAATTGGAAACCCTGATGTCAGGCCAATGGGAAGATGGAATGCTTCCGCACATTCTGTTTCACCGCGTTGACCCCGGTTACTTTCCCGGTCCAGACGTTTGGCATGGGCGTGGCCCAATCCCGTCATCTGGCATCAGCCAACCACCAGTTGCGGCAACCTTCATGGCTAAGATGCTGGCCATGGACCCCAGCGGCGAACCTCGCGCTCGCGCGATTTGGCCTAAGCTCAATGCTTGGCACCGCTGGTTCATGGATTGGCGCCTGGATCGGGGTGCGGTCTGCGTGACCCATCCTTGGGAGGCCGGGCGCGACAACGCCCCTGATTGGGATGGTGCAATGAAAGCGATCAATGCCGATGACGTGGGCGACTACACACGCAGGGACACCAGCCATGTCGACCCTGCGATGCGCCCCACCAAATACGACTATGATCGCTATCTCAAACTAGTACAGCTTGGAGTATCTGTTAACTGGGACCAAAGCAAACTGCGTGATATCAACCCCTTCCGAGTTGCCGACCCCACGATGACCTTTACCTTATTGCGCGCACAACGGGACATGGCCGCGATGGGCCGCCGTTTTGGTGAAGGCGTATCAGAAATCGAAGGCTGGATTGAGATCCTTGAAGCTGGTGCAGAGACCCTATGGAACCCAGAAATTGCAGGATATGACAGCCGCGACGTACACGCAGGCACATTCAACGGTGTCCTCTCGAATGCCTCCGCATTGTGTTGGTATGCGGGCCTCAATGATGACCGCGCTTTGCCGGCAATTGCCGGCATGTTGAACGCCACCCGCTATGGACTTGCGAGCTATGACCCTGAGGGCGAAGAGTTTGAACCACTGCGTTACTGGCGCGGACCGACATGGCCGATCATGAGCTATCTCGTTGGGTCTGGTATGGAGGAACAAGGCGTCACCGATTTGGGTACGCGTATCCGCGATGACACTGCAAGCTTGATGGAGCTTAACGGTTTCGCCGAATACTACAGCCCTCTTGATGGCACACCTGCAGGCGGAGATACATTCACCTGGACCGCGGCCGTCTGGCTTGGATGGGCCCGGGACAATCGAGAAAACCAATTAGGAGACGCCGGATGTCGTCAATCAAACTAAATGCAGTCGAGAAATGGTTTGGCGCAACGCAGGTCATAAAGGGCGTAGATCTTGAGATTGAAGATGGAGAATTCGTCATTTTCGTTGGTCCGTCCGGCTGTGGAAAATCTACGCTCCTGCGGATGATCGCCGGGCTTGAGGAAGCGTCGCGTGGGCAAATCATGATTGGGGACCGTGACGCTACAGCAGAGCCGCCTAGCAAGCGGGGGCTCGCAATGGTGTTCCAATCCTATGCGCTCTACCCGCACATGTCGGTGCGGGATAACGTCGGCTTTCCTTTGAAATCCGCGGGTCTGCCAAAGGCCGAAGTCGATGCCAAGGTCAACGAAGCCGCCCATGTCTTGAAGCTTAACGATTACCTGGACCGTCGTCCCAAAGACCTGTCCGGCGGACAACGTCAGCGCGTCGCCATCGGCCGCTCAATCGTCCGTGATCCAACTGCGTTCCTGTTCGATGAGCCGTTGTCGAACCTTGATGCTGCCCTGCGGATCGAAATGCGCTACGAAATCGCCAAGCTGCACCAAACTCTGCAATCAACGATGATCTACGTGACGCATGATCAGGTCGAAGCAATGACTCTGGCCGACCGAATTGTTGTTCTTGATTTTGGCAAGATTGCTCAAGTAGGTAGCCCCCGCGAGCTTTATGAACGCCCCGCCAACTTGTTCGTCGCTAAATTTATTGGCTCACCTCGGATGAACGTCTTCCCAAGTACGTCAGTGAAAGGGATAACGCTGCCTGAAAATGCGACAGAGGTTGGCGTGCGCCCGGAGCATATCGAATTGGTCAACCCCGGAACAGGTTTGATAGACGGAACGGTCGATGTGCTGGAATACCTTGGCGCCGATACATTCGTGATCCTCAAGTGTGAAGACGCTGGGCAAATTACGGTACGTGTAAGTGGAAATTCGACCTTAAGGCCCGGTGACTCAGTTGGTCTGCGTATTTCCAAAGATCTGCTTCACGCTTTCAATTCAGACGGGCTGGCCATTCATTAGAACAACCAATGTAATCAGTCTGGTTGTTGAATATTTGACCCCAAAGCGGACCTTGATGATTTCCACTGCAAGTGTAGCCTTGGAAAAGTAGCCATTGGCTAAAAAATCTCTAGTTTCCGGTTTGTCCCGCACCGCTGACCTTTGGGATTGCCGCAGCGAATGACTGCTTGGAGCCCAAACTTCAAAATGCTGCGACGTCGTTGAATGACCGTGAACAAATCTCAAGCGAATATGTCTGGCTGGTGTGAACGCGCTGCTAATTGTGGCGAAAGGAACAATCGCTGTCTGTCAGTAGCAACTATTCTGAAATGAACCTGCTCTCCATCTCGACCTCTTGCTGGCGCATGAGCTTCCAGGCCGTCTGCATGTGGTCGGACATAATCGCTCTGGCCTTATCGGCATCGCCACCACGCAAGGCCGCGATTAGTTGCTGCTGGTGGTCGCGGCCCTGTTTCCAAAGCTCAATATTGGGCGGAGAATAGAGGCGGCGATAGACCGTCAATTCAGTCAGCAGGTTTACCATGAAGTCGATAACAAAACCGAGCAGCGGGTTTTGCGACTGTTCGGCAAGGATGGCGTGGAAACGCAGCGATGCCACATGCTGATCGCGTTCCTCATCAAGTGTTGCAGCGGGCGCGGAGTATTCGGCCGTGTTCCTCTCAAGCGACTCAAGGATGCCTTCGGAAAGCTTTCCGGCAAGGGATGCGGCCAATTCAGGTTCTAGCGTCAGGCGCAGCTGGTAGATGTCACCGATGGTCAGATCCTTGAAGTAGAAATAATTTCCCAAGAGAGCCTTGGCGCGCTGTCGACTGACCTCGTGCACGAAGCTGCCTCCACCGGGACCCGTGCGGGTCTTGATCAGTCCTTGCGCCTCGAGAATGCGCATCGCCTCGCGGATCGTGCCTTTGGCCATGCCAAAGCGTTCAATCAGCTCAACCTCGCCTGGCAGACGATCACCAGCTTGCATCCCCTGCTCCACGACCCAATCCTTGATCGCCTCGGCGACATGTACAGGGCGGCTGGGCTTGGGTTCAGCTTTGGAGCGGATGGTGACAGGCGGCAAGTTGGTCTTCTCCCATTTCTTTCAGCTCCGGCACATCTGTGCGGCAAATTTCAGTTGCGCGGGGGCAACGACCCACAAAGGCACAGCCCGGCGGCGGATTGAGCGGATCGGGCAGTTCCGATCCCTTCTGCTCAAGCGCGGTGGGTGGTTTTCCAACCACCGGCGCACTCTCCGCAAGGAGCCTTGTATAAGGGTGGCGGGGATTTGCAAAGATGCTTTCGGCGCGGCCTATTTCTACCACCGACCCGAAATAAAGAACGATGATCCGGTCGCTGACCGCCTCAACCACCGCCAGATCATGGGTTATAAAAAGATAGGTTAGCCCGAACTGCGCCTTCAGATTAGCCAGCAGGTTTAGCACCTGAGCCTGCACTGAGACATCCAGCGCTGAGACTGGCTCGTCCAGGATGATGATCCTTGGATTTGCCGCGAGTGCGCGAGCGATGCCGATACGTTGCGCCTGCCCGCCGGAAAACTCGTGCGGATATCGGTCGAGAAAGTCTTCGCGCAGATTGACGCTCGCGAAAATCTCACTGATGCGTCGGTCACGGTCTGGTTTGGTCATACCATGTAGGCATTTTAACGGGGCCTCCATCACCTGACGGATCGTTTTGCGGGGATTGAGCGAGCTTTGCGGATCCTGGAACACGTATTGGATCAGCTTGCCGAACTCTGCCGAGCCGGAAGTATAGAGCGCTTGGCCTTCAATTTCGATCGTGCCCTCTGAAGGGTCCAGCAGTCCCACCAGCATCCGCGCCAGCGTGGACTTGCCGCAGCCGGACTCGCCCACAACGCCAAGGGTTTCGCCTGTAACCACCTCAAAACTCATGGGCCGCACCGCGCGCACCCCGGGCGGGGCCGGGCCGAAAAGTGGCTTTTTCAATGGAAAGGTCTTGGCGAGGTTATTGACTTTTAGCGCGGGCATCAGAGGGCCTCCTCAGGGTAGAGACAACGTACGAAGCGCAGCTCAGTGCCCTGCAACATAACATCGCCGGCGCGGCAGCTCTTTAGCGCCTTCTCACAGCGAGGCGCAAAGGCGCAGCCCTCTGGCAAGTCGTCAACCACGGGAGGCAGGCCCGGAATAGCGGTCAGTTCACGCCGCCCGCCGCCCAATTCGGGTACGCAAGCGATCAGCCGTTTTGTGTAGGGATGGGCAGGTGCGTCAAGCACCACCTGCGTCGGACCCTCCTCGACGATCTGGCCCGCATACATCACAGCCAAGCGATCACAAATCTGCCCTACTACGCCGAAGTCATGAGTGATAAAAATGATCGCCAGTCCCCTGTCACGGCGAAGGTCATCCAAGAGCGAAAGGATCTGAGCCTGTACGGTGACATCAAGTGCTGTGGTTGGTTCATCCGCGATGATGACATCTGGTTCGTTGGCCAGCGCCATGGCAATCCCTACGCGCTGTCGCATCCCACCCGACAATTCGTGCGGGTAGTAGTCCACACTAGCCTCGGAATTGGGGATACGCACGTCTTTCAAGAGCTGGATGGCACGCAGCCGGGCTTCGGCTTTCGACACTTTGTGATGCGACTGGATCGCCTCGGCCAATTGTTGCCCGATCCGGTAGAGCGGATGCAGCGTACTCAGCGGGTCCTGGAAGATATAGGCCACCCTATCTCCACGCTTCTGGCGCAGCGTCTCATAGGGCGCGCCGATCAAGTCCTCGCCTTGAAAGCGCACCGCACCGCCGGTGATCACACCTGGGGGCGAGGCGACGAGGCCCATGACGCTGAGTGCGGTGACAGATTTACCCGAGCCACTTTCGCCGATCACGCCCAGGCATTCACCAGGTTTGACTGCCAGCGATACGCCGCCGACGGCGCGGTAGATGCGATTGCCGACATGGAATTGAGTCTGAAGCTCTTGAATGGCCAGCAGATCGCCCGTCGCAGCGGGTATATCCCCCTGACGCTGGACCAGTGTCGTGGCGAGGGGACGGCTGAGCGCGCCGGCGCGCAGGCGTGGGTCCAGTGCGTCGCGCACCCCATCGCCCAGCAGGTTAATGGACATTACGATCAGGAAAATCATGATCCCCGGCACGATTGACGTGTGCGGGTGCGAGATCATCGCCGAACGCGCCTCACCCAGCATCGAGCCCAGATCAGCCTGCGGCGGCTGCGAGCCCAGCCCGAGGAAGCTGAGGCCCGCCGTTTCAAGTATCATCCAGCCGACTGTAGTGGACATTGCGATTACAATGACCGGCAAAACATTGGGCAGAAGCTCGGTCAGGATGATCCGAGTGTGCCCCATCCCGGCAAGTCGTGCCGCGTCGATGAACTCGCGCCCTGCCAGTCCCACGGTAATGCCACGGATGTTCCGGGCAAAAAACGGCACGTTGACGGCGGCAACGGCGATGAGCGCGTTCATCAGCCCGGGACCAAGCGCAGCAACAATGGCAAGCGCCAGCAGGATGTAAGGAAAGGCCATCAGCATATCGACGATGCGCATGACGATATTATCCGCCCGTCCCCCGAAATAGCCTGCGATAATCCCGATAGCTGAGCCGATGGTGGCGGCGATCAGGGCCGCGGCGATCCCGACGGCGAGGCTCAGGCGAGTGCCATGCAACAGTCGGCTAAGAAGGTCGCGGCCCAGATGATCCTTGCCCAGCAGGTGGCCCTCGGTGAAGGGGCGTTTGAACCGGTCGGCGGTGGCGGTCACATCAGGATCGTGCAGGGGCAGAATGGGCGTCAACAGCACCATTATAAGGATCGCCGACAGCACCACCGCGCCTATCGTGGCTAACCGATTTCGGAACAACAATTTTAGAAAAAGGTTCATGTCTTGATCCTCGGATCAAGCAGGCTTTGAGCCACGTCAACCGCGATGTTAAAGAGCACGTAGCAGGCCGCTACAAAAACCACACCGCCTTGTACAAGCAACAAGTCGCGCTTCAGGATCGCATCTACCAGCATCCGGCCCACACCGGGCCACTGGAAAACGATCTCGATATATATTGCACCCGACAGCACGAAGCCCGCCTGAATACCAAGCACGGGAATGATGGACACCATGGCAGCACGCAAGGCATGGCCCATGATGACGCGGCGCTCGGGTACGCCTTTAGCGCGGGCGGTACGAATATAATCCTGCCGCAGCACTTCAAGCATGGCCGAGCGGGAGAGCCGGGCGATAACCCCCATGGCCACCGCCGCTAGCGCGAGAGCAGGCATGATCAGGTGATTGAGCAGGTCGGGCAGATCGCCACCGCCATAGATCGCATACATACCCGACACAGGAAGCCAGCGCAGCTTCACCGCGAAGAGAAGGATCATCATCATGCCAAGAAAAAACGACGGCACAGAAATGCCTATGAGAACCACAAAAGTGATCGCCTTGTCAGCTAGACCATACTGTCGCGCAGCGGAAATAACACCTGCCAGAATGCCTAGCACCGAGCACAGGACAAAGGACGTTCCAGCGAGTATCAGCGTGGCATTGAACCGCTCAAGAATTTCGTCGAGCACAGGTCGGTTAAGCGAGTAGGAACGCCCGAAATCACCAGTCAGCATATTACCAAGCCAGATACCGTAGCGCTGCACCATAGGCTTATCGAGGCCAAGGTCCTGGTTGAGCTTTTCCACGTTTTCAGGGGTGGCGTATGAGCCAAGGATCGCCGTCGCCGGATCGCCGGGGATGAGCGACATGATCAAAAAAACGATTATGGTAATCCCCAGGAGCACTGGGATCGCAGAGACCAGACGTTTGAGAATATAGCCGCCCATGTGTGTGTCCCGCTCACAATGCCTCAAGGGCCGGCGAGGACCGGCCCCAGAGCTTCATTTTAGTTTTTCACAACACCTTGTAGGTTCAACAGAAAGGACGGCTCAAGACCAAAGTTTTCTACTCGGTCGCTGGTTACCGCATTCTGCTTCCAGTTTGCGACAAAAACCCACGGGGCATCTTCCTGAACGATCTCCTGCATCTCACGATAGAGCCGGGCACGTTCGTCCTGATCGGTCGCAGTGCGGGCCGCTTCAAGCAGTTCGTCAACCTTCGGGTTTGCGTAGTAACCTGAGTTGAAACCGCCCTTGTCGGGCCATGCTTCTGAGCGCAGCGCCAGGTAGGGCAGCGTGTCTGGGTCGTTGGTCATCCATGCCATTTCGGCCATGTCTGCCTTGCCCTCGAGCCCCGGGTTCACCTCGCCCAAGAAAGTATTCCACTCGTAGGTTTTGATCTTCACGTTCAGACCGACGGCCTGAAGATCAGCCTGAATGGCAGTGCCCATCGGCACCGGATCAAGCATGCCCGAACCACCCTCGGTCACATAAAAGGTCAGCGTTGCGCCGTCGACACCCGCCTCGGCGATCAGCGCCTTGGCTTTTGCCGGGTCGTAGGGATAGGGATCAAGCGACTCGTTGTAAGCCCAGGCAAATGCCGGCGGGGTCGGACCTGCAGCCACGGTCGCGGTGCCTTCCAGTACGTCATTCACGATAGCTTCTTTGTTGATCGCGTAGTTAGCGGCCTGGCGCACCCGCTTGTCCGCAAAGGGGCCTTCCTTAGCATTCAGTATCAGGAACCAGACATGCGGGCCAGCCTGCTCGCCAACGATGAATCCGTCCCCAGAAAACTGACCCAGCGAGGTGGGCGGCACTTCGACCATCATGTCGATGCCACCGGCCAGCATTTCGGCCACACGGGTATTGGCGTCGGTAATCGGGCGGAAGACAACGGCCTGCGTGCCTGCTGCTTCACCCCAATAAGCGTCGTTGCGTTCAACCACCACGGCTTCGTTCGAGCGCCACTCGGCAAATTTGAACGGCCCTGTGCCGGAAGGGTTGCGCCCGAACTCTTTGCCATGGGCTGCCACTGCGGCGGGTGATACCATCAGACCAGTCGGGTAGGCTAAATTCGACAGAAACGGCGCATATGGTGCATTAAGGGTAAATTTCACTGTCATGTCATCGACTACATCCGTCGATTCTACCGCGCCGAAGAAGAAGGACAGCGGGAACGGGCCCGTATCGTGATATGGGTGCGATTCGTCCAGCATCCGGTCAAAATTGAATTTCACCGCCTCAGCATTGAACGGTGTTCCATCGTGGAAGGTTACACCGCTGCGCAGCGTGAACGTATATTCGGTGCCGTCCGCGCTGATAACCCAGCTGGTAGCTAGAGACGGTTCGACTTCCAGCGTACCGGATTTGTACCGGGTCAAGCCCTCGTAAACATTCACAAGAATGCGGAAATCATTGACTGCGGTCACTGCCGCTGGATCGAGCGATTTCGGTTCGGCGATCTGGCCGACGATCAGAACACCCGAAGGTGTCTGCGCGGCTGCCGGTGCAACAAGGCCACCCGCAACGAGCGCAGCCCCGGCAGCGGCCATCAGGCCTCGGCGGGTCCAGGATAATAGTGTCATTTCATGTTCTCCCTGTTAAGCTTCTGCACCTATATTTATCATGATAAATTGCAATCGTCAATTTATCATGATAAATAACAGAAACCTAGTTAAGGTGAGATATGACATTTTCGATTCTTGCACGTGATCCCGATACAGGCGCCATAGGAGGCGCTGCAGCCACCGGTAGCCTCTGCGTCGGCGGATGGGTGCTTCGCGGTGATCTAAACGCAGGTATGTCCGCTAGCCAGGGCGCGGCACCGTCCACCCTATGGGGTGAAGAAGTGCTGCAACACCTTCGCGATGGGTCAAGCCCCAAAGACTCGGTGAACCATGTCACGTCCCACGACCGAGGCTGCGCTTACCGGCAACTTGCTGCGATGGACCTTCTTGGCAATGCCGCCGCATTTACAGGCTCGGAAAATCAGGACATCAAAGGCAGCATCACCTTCGCCGGCGGTATCGCGTCAGGCAACATGCTGGGCAGCGACGCTGTTCTGGGGACCATGGCAGAGACCTATGTCGCCTCGCATTATCCGTTCGAGCGCCGTTTGCTGGAGGCCCTCACGGCAGCACAGAGTGCGGGCAGCGATTTCCGTGGCCTTTTATCTGCCGCGATGTTGGTGCTACATCCGGACCGCCCGCCCTTGACTTTGCGGATCGACTACCATCCCAACGATCCGGTCACCGCCCTAGAACAACTCTACCAGAAAGCCACATCGGGCGACTATGACAATTGGTCTAGGCAAGTGCCAGTTCTGTCAGACAGAGAGCGCACCCTTGACTAACTGGGGCGCGCGGGCAGAGGCACTGCTGGAAGATCTCGCGGCATGTTCGGAGGCCGGGCCAGGCGTGACACGACTGCCGTTTACACCTGAACATCGCGCGGCAATCGACTTCCTTCGTTCGCTTATGGAAGCGGCTGGCCTGACCGTCGACATAGACGACGCGGGAACTCTGGTGGGTCGGTACGAAGGCCCGCCGGGCTCGAAAACTCTATTGATGGGGTCACATCTGGATTCGGTGCGTGAAGGCGGCGCATATGATGGGATGATGGGTGTCGTACTACCTTTACTTGCGCTTGAAAAACTACGCTCGGACGCTGTGAGCTTGCCGTTCTCTGTCGAGTTGCTTGCCTTTGCTGATGAAGAGGGCGTTCGTTTCCCGACAGCGTTGGTCGGATCACGGGCGCTGGCGGGAACCTTCGACCCGGCCGTTTTGTCGATGCAGGATACCCAGGGCATAACACTTCGCAATGCGATGAAATCCTTCGGGCTGAATCCCGACCGAATCGATGCATTGGCGCGCGGTCCCGCCGACGTGATTGGATTTGTCGAAACGCATATTGAACAAGGCCCTGTGCTTGAGCGTGAAGGCGAATCCTGTGGGGTGGTAAGTGCGATTTGCGGGATCGAGCGTCACCAAATCGTGGTCACTGGAGAAACCGGCCATGCGGGAACTTTGCCAATGGCCGGGCGGCGTGATGCACTGGTTTCGGCGGCTGCCATTGTGGCCGAGGTGGACCGGTTGGGCCAGTCCACCCCCGATTTACGCGCTACGGTTGGAGCGTTCACTGTCGCGCCAAACATGGTCAACGCAGTGCCGCGAATCGTCAGGATGACTGCTGAATTCCGTTCGCCTTGCGACGAGACCCGACACCACGCGGGCAAAACGCTGCGCCGGTTCACTGAAAAACTGGCAGCGCAAAAAAACCTGACAATCGAGGCCAATTTGACCTATGCTCAAGTCGCTCAACCATGCGATGACAAGCTGTCAGCCCACCTGTGTGAAGCCATCCAGAAAGCGGATGCAAATGGCCTGTACCTGTCTTCCGGTGCGACCCATGACGCATCGGCCATGGCCGACCTTTGCCCGATCGCGATGCTGTTTGTCAGGTGCCAAGACGGGGTCAGCCACAAACCAGAAGAATTCACTTCGGCGCATGATATGGGTTTGGCCATTTCCGCTCTTGCCTTTTTCTTGAGGAAATTGGGCTCCACTACCGACCATATCTAGATAATCTGAAAATCGGATCCCGCCCTTTGAAGCTTCGAGAAATCAGCCCTTCTATCCAGTTAAATTTGCGTGGCGCTGAATGTCCACTAAGCAAGCTGATCCTGCACTAGGCGAGCAACATAGATGCCCGCTTTGTCCGCTTAGTAGACCTTTGGGATTGCCGCAGCGAATGACTGCTTGGAGCCCAAACCGACCGGTGCTGCGATTGGAACCAATGCCCGCTTTAGGTCGAGGTCTTTCGAAAGAAGAAGGAAAACAAGCGCCCATCTGTCACGGCAAAACCCAAGCTAATGATCGCAAAACCAATCCACGCTTCCAGTCCCATTTGTTCACCAAGGAACAAAACACCAAGTCCAATGGCGAATGGTGGAATGAGCAAGGTGACCATTAAAAGATTGGCGGCCCCCGCTCGTACTAGAATGGCAAAGTAGAGCACATATGCAAGTGCAGTCGACAAAGCAGCCATCCCAATCAGAGCGCCCCAGACGCTTGCTGAGAGTTCTAGATTTGGTGGGCCATCAACCACAATGACAATTGGGATTATCAACAGAGTGCTACCGGTCAACATACCAAATGCGTTCATGAGTGGCGGTTGACCAGCAAGCGCGATCTTTCCCCATACACCGGCAAACGCGTAAGAGAGAGTTGCGCCAAGTATGGCAAGTTGAGCGAGATTGCTTGGGTTAAAGTCGGTCAAAGCGCTTGGACCCATTATGAAGGCCACCCCGGCAATGCCCAAAGCAGCACCAATTATCTTTTTTGCAGTCAAAGGCTCTTCGCGAAGCAATAACCCAGCTACAACAGCTGCAAACATAGCAGTCGTCCCGTTGAGAATGGACGCCAGCCCGCTCTCAATCTGCGTCTGTCCCCAAAATATCAGTGAGAACGGAATAGTGTTGTTGAGGGCACCCATTACTAGATAAGCTCCCCAAATTTTTGGGGAACGCGGAACGGAAATTCCTTTGAAGAGAACAATCAAGGCCAGTATTGGCAATGCCCACACGACCCGGTGAAGGGTGATGGTGAGCGGCGGAACCTCACGCAGAGCAATTTCTCCAAAGAAAAACGAACCTCCCCAAACGGCTGCCAACAGCAACAGCATGATAGTTGAATTCAGATCTAAAGTCAGAGGTGTGGGCTTGATCATTTCGGGCTAGTCCAATTTCTCTTATTGCTGTCTTTTGATACTCCAGCGGAACCATGGATGACGACCCGTTTCGTGCGGGTATGGTCAAACCAACCAATTGTCGCATCCAATAGATTCGGCAATCAAAGCGGACCATAGTGCAGCCGCAGCGAATTCACACTCTGTCCGCATAACTGTCGTTCGCTGTGCGCTGCAATAAGGTCTGCTATGCGGACATTGCCGCCGTTTACTTTTATTTAGCCCGTGAATGTTTTCGTTCAAACCACCAGTATCAGAATAGGGAAATCGAAGAATTCGATACCTGCATGAAAACAAGTAGTTTCCCAGTAGCGGGGACTTTAAATATGAACAGGAACCAATAGTTCGGGCTCAATCACCCGCGCATTTGGAACCGCCTTAATCAAATTATCCGCAGATTGCTCAAGGAGTGGGAACGTTTTGTAATGACAGGGAATAATAGTTTCAAAATCAAAAAATTTTGCAGCTGCATAGCCTGCGCGCTTCATATCCATAGTGAAATGCCCCCCCGCCGATAAGATACCGATATCAGGGGCATGAAGATCATTAAATATCTGCATATCGGCCATCACATCCGTATCACCAGAAATATAAATCGTGTGCCCTTCGCCAGAGATCATAAATCCACATTCGCTTCCAATACAACGAGGCCCATCTTGCCCAGAAATTGTTGAACTGTGCACCGCATGCACCATCGTTACAGCAACATCTCCCAACATCACGGTGCCACCCTTATT
>Ga0255756_1001669_pt1 | contig 24947 bp, 22 predicted proteins | sample 011ome_20_FD_179956 | JGI IMG/M metagenome (GOLD analysis project Ga0255756, IMG submission 179956) | Coastal salt marsh microbial communities from the Groves Creek Marsh, Skidaway Island, Georgia - 011509CT metaG (version 2) | ecosystem: Environmental > Aquatic > Marine > Intertidal zone > Salt...
TGGTGGCCTCGGTTTTGGACCGAGGAAGACGAAAGGTGTTTAGACGCGTTTTACGACGAGGAGGAAAGAGGAGAGAGGCGATTGTTAGACGGTAGCAGCACTTCAGAAGGAGAAGAAGAAGAAGAAAGCGAAAGCGAAAGCGAAGACGAGTCTTCGTCTGAAGAGGAGGAGGAGGAAGACTGAGGCGTTCGCGAATGATTCCGATTAGATTAGATTGTACACGAAAGATACGTAAAAATGCCAGATTCCCCTAAAATCGTCACAACTGAACATGTCAACTCCTGAACACCATCAGCACAAACGGAAAAGAGATCACGACGACGACGAGAAAGAAGAGAAAGAAGAGAAGGAAGAGCGGGGAAGAGTGGTGGATGAAAACAACACCAACAACTCTTTGCTCGCGCAGTTACACAGGGAACGAAACCAGCGTCGGCCGCCGATTGAACGAGCGACTTTGACGAGTTCGAGTTCGACGACGATGATGTCTAAAAACGCGAAAGTGGCGTCGTCGCTCGTCGCCAAAGCGACGACGACGACGACGACGAGAAACACAAGCGCGTGGGCAAACGTCGGTCGGTTGAGCTCGATCGCGAAGAGTGATCGAAACAATAAAAAGCAGGCGGTGAACAACAGTCACAGCGACGAGGTGGAGAGAGTTTTAGAACGAGCGAAACAGTTGGAAAGGAAACAGAAGACGACGAAAGCTTCTGTGACGACGACGAGACTACTACCGAAAATCGAGACGAAAACGGTCGAGATGCCAACGAGAGGACGGAAGTGGACGGAAGAACCTGCCATTCCCGATCGCACGGCGAACGACGAGGAGGAAGTAAGGATTCTCTCGTATAACATTTGGTTCGATAACCAAGCGGCGCAGATGGCGAGGACGGAGTATTTAGGACGAGTGATAGAAAGTTGCGATCCGGACGTGTTATGTTTGCAAGAGGTGACGCTGCCGATTCTTTTTGTTTTGCAAGGGCAAGCGTGGTTTGAGAAGTACAGTTTATGCGCGCAACCGAGCGAGATGGAGTTGCAGTGCGGGTATTTTTGCGTCGTGATGGTGAAGAAGAAAGAGACGGTGAGGAAGACGAGAATCGAGAAGGACGGGAACATCGCGAGAGACGACGAGAAGTGCGAAACGAGCACAGAACTGGGAGGCTTCGCACAAGGCTCGTGGAAAGCGCATAAATCGACGTTCGCGTCGTCAATTATGGGGAGGAACTTACAATACGCGTACGATTTGGGTTTTCCTCGGTTATGCGTGGCAACGTCGCATCTGGAATCTTGGATCATGGAAAACCCTCAGTTAATGGCGGAAAAACGGAAGCAACAGTTGAAACAAAGTTTAGAACATTTAGGAGGCAGGTTTGAGGATGTTATTTTTATAGGTGATATGAATTGGAACGACTCAAAGGATGGATTGTGTCCGATTGAACAGCCGTGGGAAGACGCGTGGTTGAAACTTCGACCGGAGTCAGACGGGTACAGCTACGACGCAAAAAGGAACACGATGTTGCGTGGAAACTTGTACGCGCGGTTCGATCGAGCGTTCGCAAAGTTGAAAAACTTCGAATTGCAATCGATTCAAATGGTGGGTACAAATCCAGAGGTGAACGGACAAACGTATGAGAAGCCGTACATAGAAAAAGGTGAACAAAAGAAAATCAAAGTCGATGTATTACCGAGCGACCATTACGGGCTGCTGTTAATTTTGAAAAAGAAGAGCTTGTTTGACGACGACGACGATAACGGACGCGATGGAATTATTGATTTAACTTAGAAGCTTTTCAGTTTGTGTATTGTATTAATCGCGTGCGTATTGCTAATTGTATTGTAATTTTTAATATCACGACGTCTTGAGTGTTTCCTCCGCGACGTCGGCGTAACGTTCCCACAGAGGTCGAATATCTTCATCGTCCTCTCCTCCGCCTTCGTGACTATTGCTATGGCTACCACTCTTTCTGTGATTCGGGATTTCTTCCGTCGATGACACGTGTTCAACGTGGTGAACGTTGTTGTGTCCGTCTACTCCCGGATGTGGTTCGAGTGGTTCGCGGTGTTCCGGATCACCTCCTACAACAGGTTCTTCGTGATGATGACTGTTCGGGTCCGAGCTTTCGTAATAGAATTCCTTGTGCTCCAAGTTATGCTTCTTCGAAACCGCTTCGAACGCTCTCTTTAGCTCCTCGTATTCCTCGTCCGTGTGTTCGTGCAACACCCCGTCGCTATCGATAACCGCGTTATACCCTTCGTCCATGACGCCCAAATCCGCCTCGTGCTTCACGCTCGCGTCGTGCTTCTCCAACTCGTGATGTTTCTTCAACGTCGCGAGTTCATCCTTCGCGCTCTCAGCCTCGTCTTTCCACTTGTTCATCTCGATGACCAAATTTTCTTTTTCGTGCCTCAAACTCTCCAACTGTTCCTTCAACTGTGACTTTTCGTTCCCGCTCAACTTCTTCTCCTCGTGATGTCCCGATAACTTCAACTCGCACGCGTTGAACTTATGCGTGGCGTCCTCGGCGTCCTTCTCTTTGCTATGCACCGTCGCGCGCAACTCTCCCATTTCCCTCTCGCGATCTTCTAACGTTTCCAAACACCGTCTCTCTCGACTCCCGGAGAGTTCTTTGAACCGCCTCATGCTCCCGTCCGCGTTCGATTTAAACAGGTCGAACTTTTTCGAAACCTGCGACCATCGAAAATACGAAAACGCAAATAAGAGGAAGAAAATCACCGCGAACGGGTTCACTCGTTGTTGTTGTCCTTCATGTTGTGGTGTTTTCATCGATTGCGTCGATGTCGATTTAAAGTGCCTCGACAAAACCGTCCCAGCGTTTCTGATGAAATTTCCTCCCATCATCGTTCCTTTAATAAATCCCCTAGATCGTTTCTTCTTCTCGTTCTCGTCGTCGTCGAGTAAGTTATAGTTGTGTTGCGGGGAGAGGTACGCCGATGCTTGGTTGTGGTGGTTGTTGTGATAATACGCATCGTTATTCGTATTCGGGGGAGAGATTGGATGCGCTGAAGGAGGACTTCCTCCTCCTCCTTGATGTTGGTGTTGTTGGTGGTGCGCGAAAGACTCCCGGTTCGGGTCGATCGGACGTCTTTGCATTGTACCCTTCTCGTTGCTTTGAGAATTATATCCGGATGGGTTTTGCGCGTGTCTATTGTTCGTCTATTGTGTGTCTATTTATACGCGAGCGTACAAAATATGAAGAAGTGAGATCTTTCTCTCATTTTTCCCGCACAAAGAGACAAACACCCGATGAGCAGTGTAACTTCGTTCTCGTTCGTCACCAGCGCGAGACTGACACCAGTATCACGACGTAAGCGGTGTTTTTATTACCAACAGCACGTGGGAGGAGAAATTCTATCGCGAGGAGGAGGAGGAGGAGGAGGAGGAGCAGAATTGCGCGGTGGTAGTAATGTTGTTCGTCGTTGCAAAGAAAACAACGACCTAGAGAGAGATGCAATCGCGGGGACGAGCGGGCGAGAAAGACGACGCGAGGATGATGATGATGATGATGATGAAATACTCGGTACGCGTACTACTAATTATGATCATCGAAGCAGAAGAAGACGGAGCGTGATGCTGAGCAGCGTAACGACGATGCTGTTGGGGATGAATGCAACAAAGAACAAGATAGCGTTTGCCGAAGACTTTGACGCTGAACGACCACCTTCGGACGGAGGAGGTGACAGAGGAGAATCATCAACCGCGATGGTCGTCGCGGAGGAGGAGGAGAGAGTGCCACCACCACCGCCGCCGGAGAAGCCAGTAAAGATAAAGAAAAAGACCACTCGGGAACGGATCGAAGAGCTCGAACGACTCGAAGAGCAACAGTTGGAAAGAGAGGAAGCGATTCAGGAGCAAAACAGGGAAATCCAACAACAAGACAGCACCATCGACGGTTTACAACGTCAGTTAGAGTTGAAGAACGAACTGATCGCGCTTTTGAAACGAGAGCGAGACGAGGCGAAAGAGGCGGCGAAATTAGCGCAAGGGTTGTGCGCGCAAAGTGCGGCTATATTTTAATAAGATATAAGTGTTGTTGTACACGAGAGTATTGTGTTGTATCGCATGTCACATGTCTTTTTTGGATCTCTAAAAAAAGTATTTGTTCCTCTTCTCCTTCATTATTCGTGCGCGCGCGCTCATCGAAACCACGGAAACAAAACAAACGCATCATACTTTCTTCTTTGAGAGCGAGCGCAAGGTTTCCGTCTGATCATCTCGAACATCATCATGGGCAAATCATCAGTTGACTCCCAAATTCGCGAAGGCGAAGAAGAGGAGGAAGATACACAGACGAAGAAGAAGGAAAAAAATATCAGAGATGAAGAACAAGAGTCGAAAGCGCCGAAGCTGGTCGAACACTTTGCGAGCGCGAGAAAGCATTTGTTGTCGATAGACATAGAGAAGTATTTCGAGTTGAATCCACCGCATCCACCGGGTTCGCCACCGCGCAATAGGGGGGAAGGTGTGACTGTTTTGCATCCAGATTCGATTAAGAAGATTGAAAACGTGGTGACGTTGGAAGAAACGATGACGGTGAAGCAAGCGTTGTCCGTGTTGAGAAGATATGGGATATCATCCGCGCCTGTGGTGAACAGTAGCAGCGCGTTGTTTATCGGGTTTCAAGACGTTCGAGACTTCATGGTGTTGTTTTTCGAGAAAGCGCTCGTTTCGCATTTGACTCGCCGGGAAGTTTTGCAAAGGATGATTGAGTTGTTGAACGAAACAGTGCGAGAGTGTCGGAGAGATTCCCATCCCGACGACGATGCGAGATTCGTATATCGTGGTTCGAGAAAGACGACGCTTCTTGAAATCGTTCGAGGTGGATTTCTGCAGCGCATCGATGTACGCACCCACGGCGAGGAGATTTGTGGGATCAAACCGACGACGCATGGAAAACGATTTCAAAGAGTCCATCGCGTCGCGGTATATTCGTTACACTATGACACTCTCACTAAAGATGAAGCGATGACAATCGACGCTGTCATATCGCAAACGGATGTCATAGAGTTTCTGCTCGATTGTTATTTGGAAAAGGACGAAGACGAGGATCCGTTCAAGAAAATAACCGTCTCAGAAGCGTTTGCGGACTATATCGAAAGAAAGAAAGAGGACCTTCTCGCTTTACCGAGTTTTACAAAAGCTATCGATGTTTTTGCAGGTTTGACGAGACAAAATGCAAACTGTGTCGCAATTGTTGACGATAAAACTGGTATGCTGGTCGACTCAGTCGCGGCGAACGATTTCGCGTATTTCATGGAGGAGTTTGACGAGAACCTCGATCTCACAATCGTCGATTTCATGCGCAAAATCAGAACCGTGCACATCCAGCAACAAAGCGCGGTACCGTCTGCCATTGGCGCTCCTCAATACGAATCAGACACGACGACCACCACGACCTTGACGGACGAAGAGAAAGAACAAAAGCTCAAAAAATTCATCGTGTCAAACAACCTCGGCAAACCGAATCTCCGCGCCGCCTTCCTGAACTCCTCCTTGCGAGAAGCCATGGAGCTCATGCGTCCAGCTAACGCTCTTCTCAAACGCGCTCCGTCTACCACAGATCGTCTTTCAGACGTGCACCACGTTTTCATCATTGACGATACTACCGGGAAACCTCTATTCGAGCTCACCCCGGGTTGCGTTCTCGAGCTCGTCGCGCTCCCGGCTCGCGAGCGCGTGTTTTGGAGAGTCGAGCCGTGCGAGCTCCACTCGATTTATCGAAACAGAAAACTCCCGGCTTTTTAATAATACATACGAACGGAATAAGAGTCTTGTTCTTAGGAATGAGGGAACTAAGCGAGAGAGAGAGAGAGAGAGAGAGAGAGGTTTTGTCATACGAAAAACAATGCGAAAATCACTTCTTTCTCCTTTTTCTTTTCGATTCGTCACAAAATTTTTCTCAAAAGCTCGTTTTTGTGGAGTTGAAACGACATCAGATCACACAACACAATGAATAACTTGATGCGGATGGGAATGGGCCAAGCGCCGCAAACGGGCCCCCCACCGGACACGCCGCAGGTGGACACCGCGGAGCAAGTGCAAATCAGTTCGCTCGCGCTTTTGAAGATGTTGAAACACGGTGCGTTTACTATTTCAAAGATTCGTTTTCATCGCGTCGTTTCCGTGACGATGATTGCGCTTTCTGACTTTAATGTTTTCTCTCTTTCTCGCAAACAACACACAACCATTCACAAAACAGGTCGCGCGGGAGTTCCAATGGAAGTCATGGGTCTCATGCTTGGACAATTCGTGGACGATTACACGGTTAAAGTCGTCGACGTGTTCGCGATGCCGCAATCTGGTACCGGCGTTTCCGTTGAAGCCGTGGACCCGGTGTTTCAGACGAAAATGTTGGACATGTTGAAACAAACGGGCAGGGAAGAAATGGTCGTTGGTTGGTACCACTCGCACCCGGGATTCGGATGTTGGCTTTCTGGCGTCGATATCAACACGCAGCAAAGTTTTGAGCAGTTAAATCCGAGGTTAGTGGCTGTCGTTATCGATCCGATTCAGTCGGTGAAAGGGAAGGTGGTCATCGACGCGTTTCGATTGATTAATCCGCAGACGATCATGTTAGGGCAAGAGCCGAGGCAAACGACGTCGAATTTAGGACATTTAAATAAACCTTCAATCGCGGCGTTGATTCACGGGTTGAATAGGCACTACTATTCCATCAATATTGGCTATAGAAAGAATGAATTAGAGGAGAAGATGTTGTTGAATTTGGACAAGCCGAGATGGAGCGACGGTTTGAAAGTTAGGAATTTTACCGAGAATAGGAAAGGGAACGAGAAGGTGGTTGGAGAGATGCGAGATTTAGCGGATAAGTATCAGAAAGCGGTGCAAGAAGAATCGGAGTTGACGAAGAGGGAGTTGGTCGTTAAAGCTGCGGGGAGAACGGACGCGAAGAAGAGGTTGTCGGAAAACGCGAGCGATTTGATGGCGAAGAACATCACGCAGCAGCTCGGGGCGATGTTAGATACCGTGTGCTTTTAATCGTAGAGTTTCTTCTTACACCCTTTTGCGGTGCATTACGTTATACTTCTTTTTCTGTGCGCATTACAATTTTGCCGCTGCTATCCTATGTCGCGCTACGTCTAAGTTCTTATTGCTTACAAAACTTTCTTTTTTTTACGGAGCTTGCGGCTCGACAAACTTCTTCCCAACGTCCGTCCAATCCGTGCTCAACACGGTCCCGTTCGATTCTACGAAACTCTTCATCATCGCACGCCTCTGATCGTCGTCCGCGTCCTTATACAAATCCTGAAACATTTTGTTCAACCCGTCCTCGCCGTCCAACGTTTCCAACTCCTCTTCCATCTCCCCTAAAAATTCCAACCGCGTCCATTTATCCGCCGGCGGTTTATCAAGCGACGTCGTTTTTCCCTCATCACCAACTCCGTCTAAACTCGTCGTTGGAGTGGTTGAACTCGTCGTGTTCCGCGTTTCGTTCCCAATTTTGTGCTTCTCTTCCGAAACGCTCGACGACAACCGCCGCTCCTTTTCTTCTTCTTCTCTCTTCTGATTCTTCTTTTTCATCAGTTTGACTTCAATCTTCTTCTTCCCACATCTCACGCGGACGAATTCCGGATCCGTTCGAACCGGGTGGTGCTTTCGCAAATCAAACGTAAACTTCTCTTCTTCGCGCCCTGCTTTAATTTCAATTCCGACTGGATCGCGCGATCCTTCGGAATCGAAGATGAACCTGTGCGACACCTCCTCCTTTTCCATCGCGACGTCCTCCTCGGTAAAAAAAATCTCAATCGTCGTCGCGTCTAAAGACGAGTACAGCTCCGTTTTTTTCACCTTCGATGCACTTCTCTCCTTTCTGCCCTCCTCCTCTTCTTCTTCTTCTGCTTTCTTCTCCTCGAACTCTTCTTCTTTTTTCGTCGTCGTCGTCATCGCGCGTTCTCGTTGATGAAGATGATGATGATTATGATGATGATGATGGTGGTTACTCTCTTTGCGTTTCTTTCGTTTTTCACAAAAAAAAAGCCATTGCAAAAAAGAGAGACGGAAATTAATTGTGCGAAAAGGTTGACCCCTTTGTCTCTTTGTTGCGATTCACAACTCGTGAAAAAAGAGGGGAAAAGGTGCCTCTGTCTCTTCACTTTAAAAAGAATAAAAACAGACACAAGACACACGCGTATAAATATGAATCCAGAATAGTACGTTTTTAGATCTCTCTCTCGAGCGAAAGAAGCGAAAGAAGCGCGGCGTCGGTGGTGTTGTCGAAGTCTTTTCTTTGGTGGCTTCTTGTCGTTGGTTTTGGTGTTTTCGTTGGTGTCTCTCGTTGGTGTTGTTCTTCTTCGAGTCGCGCGGCGATCTTCTCACTGAGAAAGAATTGGTGTCTCTCTTCTCCCCCCGAGACACGAAACGAATGCACTGACTCTCTCTCTCTCTCTCTCTCTCTCTCTCTCTCAACAACAACAACAGCGATTACTTGTTCAAGCTCTTGGTGCGTCTAAAGCTTTAACAAAGCTTTTTTGTTTCTTCTCTTCTTCTTCTTCTTTATTAACTTCTTTTAAAGAGAGAAGAGTTTTTCTTTAATGAGATCCGCTCTTAAAATCTCTCTTTCTCTCTCTCTCTCTCTAATGTTTTTTTAGACGAAGAAACTGACGAAACGATGTTCCCTCTCACTCTCACTCTTTTGAAATTTGTGTGCACGAATAGCTGATTGGCGATTCCGGCGTCGGTAAATCCTGCCTCCTCTTCCGTTTCGCGGACGACACGTACCAAGAGTCGTACATCAGCACCATCGGCGTGGACTTTAAAATCAGGACGGTTGAACTCGAAGGGAAAACGATAAAATTACAAATCTGGGATACCGCCGGGCAAGAACGGTTTCGAACGATTACGAGCTCGTATTATCGCGGCGCGCACGGGATTATCGTGGTGTACGATGTGACGGATCAGGAAAGTTTTAACAACGTGAAGACGTGGTTGAGCGAAATCGATAGGTACGCGAATGAAAACGTGAACAAACTTTTGGTCGGGAACAAATCAGATTTGACGAGTAAGAAAGTGGTGGATTACGCGACCGCGAAGGCGTTCGCGGATGAGATTGGGATTCCCTTCATGGAGACGTCGGCGAAGAACGCGACAAATGTTGAACAGGCGTTTGTGACAATGGCGAATGAGATTAAAACGAGGATGGCGAGTCAACCGCAAGCGGCGAGCGGCGCGAGTCGAGGAGCGACGATTAGGCCGGGGGAGGGGAGACCGGTGAATGCGAAGAGCTCTTGCTGCTAAATATCAACGAAAAGTGAGAGTTTCATATATATATAAATAAATAGTTTTGTGGACGACGGCGTGAGAGGGAGGAATATAAAAAAGAGAGAGTTGCGATTGCGAGCAACACATTAGGTAATTTTAAAACATAAAGTTTGAAGGCGTCGACGAACGAGAGGAAAATGTGCATTCGAAAGTTGTAATCTTGATTGCGTTTGAACGTAGTGTTTGTCTATCTATTAGCTGTTATTACATGCGTTTTTTATGTGTGTGTTTATCTCTCTCTTTTTGTACTTGTGTATGTTTATTTCTGCGTCTCTCTTTTCATTTAAAGTGTTGCGCGCGGGTACGCTTGTACTATAATCGGGTTCCCAATAGCGGCGAAACAGCGGAGAACGTCTTGGTGAAAAACGACGATAATTCTCTCATCTTATGTTTGTCGTTTGCGGTTGTGTTCGCGTCCGTTGCGATTGTTTCGTTTACATTTTCGTTTCCTCGTGGTTGTTCTTCGAGTCGAGCGACTTCGATGGAAAAGACGACTTCTTTCTTCAATTCTTCTTCTTCTCGATTCTCGTCTTCGAGTGGCGTTAACGGCGTCTTCTGGGCACACTCTTTCGGGTACCGAGAAAACGTGTTCTCGGTACTCGCGTTCGTCGCTTCTTGTTCTTGTTCTTCTCCTTCTCCTTCTGTCTTTTTCTTCTTATTCAAACGGTTCTTACTCGAATATCTCGTTCTCGGTACGAATTCATACGTTTTATCTGTCACCATCTTTCTCTTAAACACTGCTTTCAACCACTCCTTATTATTCGAACTCGTTAGCTTACCATCAAACACGAGCGGGAAACACGTTCTTAACTCTCCAAACGTCGCACTTTCGATGGTTTCCACAATCACCTCGTTCGAAGGGGAGTCCTCCTTGTTCGCGATAACTTTCGCTAAAGCGCTTTCGTCCTTCTTCTTCTTGTTGGTATTTTTCGTATTTGTCGTCGTAGCAGCGGTAGTACTCGTAGTCTTCATCTTTGTCTTCTTCTCCTCCTTTCCTTTCGCTTTCTGCAAAGCGTGAATCTTCGCGACCGCGCGTCGCGTGTTCGGCGTCGGATCGGATGTCCTGTTTTTGTAGAGGAGGAATTTTTCAATAAAAACGTCTCCTCGTTTGAGGCATAAATCGCGGAGAAAAAAAAAACAAAGAGAGAAGAGAGATACCTCATCCTCGCGAGCGCAGTCGCACAAATCCCGGTCCGAGGCGTCAGCTTCATCAGCGATAGGTTCGAGGAAGAACTCGTCGTCGCGAAGTTCGATCCAAACGACGACGACATCGAACTTCTTCTTCTTCTCTTAGGAGGAGGAGGAGGAGGCGAAAAGAGAAAAAAGGCGTTGTTCGCGTTCTCTTCTTCTTCGCGTCGTTGAACACCACCAACACCACCCATATCGATGGAGGAGGAACGGAATGGATGCGGTAAAGATACGGCGTGCGGGAGGAACGGAGTGTTTGGATGCATTATATATGTTACTCAATCTGCGCAGGTTTCTCGTATTCGAAAAGTGAGGAGCATGTGATTTCAAACTTTTTTTGTTTAAAAACTCTAAGAGCGGCAGCGCAAAATTTTTCCTCGAACAAACGCCATTTTTTCTAAAACCACCCGTATCGTCGCGAGGTCATTCGCGGGTGGTAATGGTGGTGGTGGTGGTAATGGTGGTGATGGTAATGGTGGTAAACGCGACGCGAGGACAATTAATTGCGCGGTATTTCGAGCGCTTTTTGCGAGTTCTCGATGGCCGACGCCGAGAAATTCTGACCAAAAGTACACGCGCGAGAGGTACACGCCGAGTCGAATCGGAAGCGGCGCTCGGATTGGCATCATATTGCTCGCTTCAATTTTTGCGATGGCTTCTAAGGCGACGCACATCGCGAGGCACGTCGCGAGTTCTTCGCTAGTTCGCTCTCTTTTCGGCGGCGTCGACGGCGTAGGCGTTTCGGCGCCTTCCTCTTCTTCTTCTTCTTCGAACAACTTTTTGCTGACTGGACTTTCCAACAACATCGATCGCGTCTCTTTGCCGAGAAAGAAGGCACCGAAACCGACGCACTTCTCCAGAAACTTCTGCATTTTCGGTGCCACCTTTCTCTCCTTTTCCGCGGATTTCAACACAATCACCTCCTTCTCCAATTTTTCCACCGAAGCGCAAAGCTTCGCGCCCATCTCTTCCATCCTGACCACGTGCTCTTTCTCCACGTTCGTGCGCTCAATCAACACCGCGCTCACGATCGATTGCTCCCTCACCTCATCTTCCATTTTCTCCTGTTTCTTCGTCAACACCTCTACTTTCTGCTTCTGTCTCTCCACTAACTTTTGCAACGGCAACGACTCTTGCAACAAAACGTCTTTAAACGCGTCTCGTTGCCCGGCGAGATACGACTTTGACGTCTGTCTCTTGGCGTCATCGCAGCGCGGCGTCATCGCCATTCCAACTCTTTCTACCTTAACATTTTTCTCCTCTTCTTTTTCGTCGTCCAAAAAATCGAACCGAAACTTGCCGCATTCGCTGCTCGCGGTGGTCGATTGTTCCTCCGCGTCGCTTTCGCACCCGCGCTCGAAAAAATCTCTCGCAAAGTGAAACGGCGTGGACGGCGTGGGTGGTGGTCTTGCGACTAAATTCTTCTTCTTTGAATTCTTCTTCTCCGTGGTGGTGGTCAAGTCAAAATTCCACGCGTCTTCTTCCTCGCTCAACCTTTCTTCCTCTTCTTCTTTTTCCTCCTTTTCGTCGGCAAAGTTTACGTGGTTTCCGAGCGGCGTTTTCTGTATCTGCTTGTTCTCATCATCGGGATGACCCGCAGGGGAAAAAATCAATCGATTTCTATTCTCCTCCTCCTCTTCTTTCACGCGATGATGCGACGCGTACCTACTGTTTCCGGATTTTTTCAGAGCAGATTTCAGTTTCGATTTCGGCGTTTGGTACGAGCAGACGATGTGTTTCTTTTTGAGAAGTTTACGCGGCGAGCGCGTCGTCTTTCCCATGATGAGAGATTTTGTGATATCTAAAATGATGAGTAATAATGTGTTGGTGTTTTGTCTCTCTTTTTTTCTTGTTCCCCTCTTTTTTTTTCTAAAACCCTAAACTTTTCTAACGGTCTTTTCTGACCTCTTCAATAGTACCAACACACGCAACAAAGGCAACACGTATAATGTCCTCTCCACTGTTTGAGGACGACGACGATACTTTCAACAGCAACCACAACAATCAAAACTCGCGATGGCAGCGTTTATACGAGCACAAATTGGAAACGTTGTTGAAAGAACCGTCGGTGGATTACCGACATTCCGCGGAGAAACTTTCGATTTTAGTCAAAAGCGGTTTACTCGAGTTTACCGATTTGACGAGAAATCCCGAGCGGTTTTTCCTCGCCCATCGATTACTCGTGCGCAAAGGGTTCGAGCAAGGTCCTGGTTTTAGCATACGGTTCACCGTGGAGTATAACTTATTCGGTGGGACAGTTTTGGAACTCGGGAACGACCGGCAGAGGATGAGTTTACAAGCGATGAGAGAACGAGGTGAACTCGGGTGTTTCGCGTTAACCGAAAAGTTAGCGGGGGTGAATAGCGGGTTAATCGTACAAACGACGTGCACGTGGTCGCAACGGGAGAAACGGTTCACGTTGCAAACGCCGTCGGAAAGCGCGAGAAAGATATGGATTTCGCAAGGGTTGGTGGCAACCCGAGCGGTGGTGATTGCGGAGTTGATCGTAAGAGGGAGGAACCACGGTCCGCACGCGTTTTTGGTGAACATGAGGAAACAAAGGTTGGGACCGTTGAATCCGAACATTAAAGTAGGCGACATGGGAGATAAAACAACCGGGAATGATTTAGATAACGCATGGATTGAGTTTAATTCAGTCAAACTCCCATATTCAGCTTTGTTAGATAGACACGACGGGATCGACGTGAGAACCGGCGCCTACGTACAGAAGAGCGCGGGAACGAACAACGAAAGACATTTGACGAACATGGATAGGATTGGACAGAGATTATACACCGGGAGAGTCGCCGTGGCGCAAGGCGCGCACGAGTTCCGGAAGCGTTTGTTTCATAAGACGAAAGCGTTTGCCGATCAGAAAGAGACGTGGGGATTTTCCGAAAAGAACAACGGGGCGAGAGAGAACGCCGCGGATATAGCGTCGTCGTCGTCGGCGGCGGCGGCGAGTGCAACGAACAAACGTTTCGGCGCACGGAGAAGGAGTAAATACGATCCTATCGCAGCAGCGACGGCGATGCACGAAAGAGGACCACCGTTATCGCAAGTCCCGCAGCTTCGTCAGCTGTTTATCGTCGCCAAGGAACAGGAAATGAAGATGGATGCGTTTCTGGCAAACGTGGAGAGGAAACTGTGCGCTTCGTTGAGGAAAAAAGAACGAGCATCGAAAGCGCTCGTAGAAGCGATTGCTGCAGCAAAAATCTTAGCCGTGGAGGATGCCATCGATTTGACGCACAGATTGAGACAGGAAACCGGCTCCTACGCGTTAATGGCGCACACTGGATTTGAACACTCCGATTTCCTCATTTGTTGTAAATTCGCCGAAGGCGATTCGAGAATATTAGAGTTGAAGCTAGCCAGAGACAGAGTGAAAACGCCGAACGTCAACGAACGCGAGTCCGAACGCGTGGCGAGAGAAAAACTCGTGGAAGGTTTGCGCGCGGATCAAACGCAAGGCATGACGATTCAAAAAGCGTGGAGACGCAGATGGAGAGAAGCGTACGATTTAGCCGAGATTGCGGCGAGAGCCATCGTGGATGATTGGAACGAGCAATCAGACGCCGAACACAACGCCGGTCAAATCCTATCAAGGTTATAATTCATTAAATACACGTGTAGTCTTTTTTTTAACGCAGTACTGTAGTAGTAGAGTTTTGAATACAAGGTACTAGATTACGCGGACAACAAACAACACAATTTTTATGAGTTATAATCAAAACGGATTGCCGAAGCGCTGCATTAAGCTCGGAATATCCTGGGTCAAAACCTCCTCTATGGACGACAACGCCTTCTTGTCCACTCGAGGGAACTTGTGAAGTTGCATCGGCTCCAAAATTGCCGCGAATCGTTCCGGGTTTGGTAAATCCCCGGGCGGCAAATTGTTTTCCATCGTCGTCTTCCGGAATTCGTCGTGGATGTTGGCCAATAATTTCTTCTGTTTCTTTTCGTGACCAAACGCCGTGGGCATTTGTTTCCACAAGTCTCCTATAATCATCATGTGCGTTCTCAGCGCTCTCGTTCGTTTCACGAACTCGTTCACTTTTCTATCGCACGACTTTGCCGGAATGTTCATCAAATCCGCCATCAACGCCTCGTGTTCCATTTGAAAAATGTCGTGCATTTTATTCACGTCCGTTTTAATCGGTTCCGTATTGAAAGACCCAACGTACACTTTGCACACTTCCGGCGTCATAAACACTTTACCTAAACTCCACATCAGAGCGCCGTACACTCTCAACAATTGCTGTTCGCTCACTTGATCGGCTTTGTTCAACACGACTCGCACTTTATCATCGTGGCCTCTCAACGCGTTGATGACCGATTTGAATTCATCGGAAATATCCAACTTGTACGGATCAAAGAGTAACAAAATAATATCGCTTCTCGCGGCAAACCAGTTGCAAATTTGCGGAAACGAGTACCCGCGATCGATCCTTTGCTTCTCGCCGGAAAGTACCCCGGGCGTGTCGATGAGGGAAACCGAATTCAACAACTCGGCGTCGCACTGAGAACCCTCAAACTTGGATAAAAATCCAGTCCCAAAGGACTGTAAACCAGTGTATGGTAAGGCAGAATTGACCGCCATTGTATTCCCCGGCGTCGTTCGATCGTCCAACCCGTGCGTCAAAACCACGAACCTATCCGTGGTTGGTTCCGGCCCGATGTGCGCGCCCGGATACGGTCTCTTCAACAAGTGCTGAATAAACGTCGTCTTCCCGGTCGAATACTGCCCCAACAACAAAACGTTCGGTTTCCCGTCGAAATCACCATCCGTTAACAGCGGTCCATAAAACGAACCAAACTTATACGCCTCTTCTAAAGGTTTAATCTTCGTCTTGTACAACAACTTCAACCCGTCGACGATGCCGGTCACCGTCTTCGCGTCCACCTTCGCCTGCCGCTTCTTCTCTTTCTTCGTCTGCGCGCCGCCTCCCAACATGTTCGACGCTTTATTCCTCCCATCTTTGATCTTTTCCCCCGGCGATGCCATGAACGGATTGGACGTGAAATCATCGTCGTCTTCTTTCCGTCCGCTCGTTTCGTCCAAACCTTCCATCTTCGCTAACGGCATCTCGCCTTGCCTTCTCTCCAACTCCGTTTGCAAATTCGCCACCGACGGCGACACGCCAATTTGCGCCAACGCGATCACTCGCATCGCGCGTATGAATCCATCTTTATCGAGATACCCTTGTCGGTTCAAATCCGCGCACCCCCAAACTTTCGCCAACGCTTGCTGATTGAGAGACGACTTGGAGAAAAAAACAACCGCATCGTTCCCGGTGATTCGTCCGTCGTTGTCCGTGTCGCACAACGGAAACCACTGGCGGTAGAGTTTCTCGTCCGTGAAAGGAGAAGCCATTTATTAATCGATCGATCGATCGATAAAAGCGAACGTGTATTCGTCGGATGATGCAAAAAAGGTAATCTTTAGCGCGCTTTCTCTTTCACGCTCGTCTACTTCTTCTTTGTCTTTGTCTTCGTCGGGCGAATATTCCAATATAACCAACTGTTTTTGTGCAGGATGTTGAGCTTTTGACAAGACTTTTAAAGGCATTAGTAAAGATTTCTTTCGCGTTATATTCTATGTATACATGCAATCACAACAAACGCACTGCTTTGCTTTCGTTTTACTCGTTTTTATACTATGTTTTCTTCTGCTTGCTATCTTTTTTAAATCTCCTCCTTCCTATATATAAAGTAGTATTGATGATGATTTGTTTTCTTCGCGGCGCGCTCTCTCTATTAACAACATTTCGCAACAGGACCAAAAGTCCCGGCGGCTCGTTCTTTTTCCATCTCCTCTATGGTGACCGACCCGCTCCGAGATTCGTTCTCTCGCGATTGGTCGTGGTGGTGATGGTGTCTTCCACCAGGCATGTACCCTATTTTCACCCCGTTGGTTTCATTCGTCGGGTCTAAGTACCCTTCTTCGATTTTGTTACAGATTACGCGCGCGGTTTCGATGAACGCGCCGTCGACGTTGGCAGAAGTCATCGCGCTCGTTTCGACGAATAAGAGACCGTTTTCTCTTGCAAACCGTAACCCTTCCTCTTCGCTGACTTGTCTTTGCGCCGAAGCGCCGTCGGCTTTGTTTCCTACCAGAGTAATCGTCACGTACTCGTTCGCGTGGCGCCGACAATCCTCCAGCCAAGCGTTTAAGTTTTCAAACGTTTCCCTGCGCGAAACGTCGTACACGAGCAACGCGCCCGCGGCGCCTCGGTAATACGATCGCGTTATCGACCGAAACGATTCTTGTCCAGCCTGTTTCATGCGATGAAAAGTTTAGATTAGTATTAGTATTACGTAAAAACGTACCGTGTCCCAGATTTGCAACTTGACCTGTTGATTATTGATGGTCACCATTCTCGACCCGAACTCTACGCCGATGGTTAAATCGTGCACGCGTTGGAACCTTTTATCGGTGAACTGTAACAACAGGCACGATTTTCCCACGCCTGAAGTTTCGTTTAAGCAGGACGAGAGAGAGAGAGAGAGAGAGAGAAAGAGTCAGACGAGCGTTTTTTATGATTTCGAGGAACCCGCTCTTGGTATAAGTAACGGTAAAGAATAGAATGTCTCGCGCGTACCCGTATCGCCGATGATTATGTATTTAAACAAGTACGCGTAACTCATTCTTCTGTACTAGATTTCGGTCTCCTTCTCCTCCTCGGCGTTTCGCGTGTAAAGAGAGAAAGAGAGAAAGAGAGAAAGAGAGAGTACTCTGCTCTTATATTAATGGGGAAAAAGGAAGAATTCTCAAGTTGTTTACTATGAAAAGTAATAGTAGTTATAGTATTACACATCTCTCTCTCTCTCTCTCTCTCTCTCTCTTTACTTTGCAACAGGAGGAGGAGAAGAAGCAGCTGCTCGTCGTCGAAGGGCTTCCTCCATCGGGTCTCTGTTTTTCGAATGTCGTGGTAATGATGAGAATAATAAGCGTTGATAATAAGCGATGATGATGATGATGATGACGACGCACAAGAAAAAAGCGGCAACAACAACGAGACGATGACGAACGACTCCGAACAACGACTTACTCGGCGACGCTATCTTTATACAACCGAAGACAAAACGCCGACGAAGGGAGAAGGACGACCAAAGCCGCCGCGACTCTCGCGTACGACACGTCGACTTTTTTCAGGAGGAAAGATGAGGACGACATCGGAGATGTGAAGAAGTTGAAGGTGTGCACTTTTAACTGAAAAGACTCTATAGAAGAAAAAAATTATTCAAACGTGGACGCGTCGATGACGTATCGCTTCGTGGAGTCGTTCCCTTTCTCTAACAATTGCAAGACGTTTGGAATGTCGCGGACGGAGATGATATTCACGTCCGGGAAGATTTTATGTTTCCAACAGAAATCAACCGTTTCTTTGGTTTGTTTCACGCCGCCGATTAAGGAACCGTGTAAAGAGATGTCGTTCCAGATGAATTTAGTTCCGGTGATTGCGACTGGTTTCGTGTTTAAACCGATCAAGACGTAATGTCCGTGCGTTGCGAGCGCGTCTGCGGCGACGTCGTAAAACTCTTGCGGCGAAGGAGTCTTATCGCGTTTATCCTCTCTGGAAGTCGGGCTGCCTCCTTCCGGAGTAGACGGCGACGCGTCTTCCTCCGAAGGAAGAGCGCCTACGGTATCCAGAATTATGTCGAGCGCGTGATCTCGTTTTAATTTGTTCATGGCGGTGACGGAAGAGGACAAGACGAAATGGTTCGCGCCGATTCTTTTCGCTTCCTCTTCTTTGTTTGGACTGTGCGAGATGGCGAACACCTCGACGTTCATCGTCGATAAAATCTTGATACCCATTTGTCCAAGTCCTCCGAGTCCTCTCACGCCTACTTTCACGGGCGTTTCAGATGGTTTTTTCACCATATCGATGTACTTTTTACACGGCGAATACATCGTAATCCCGGCGCAAAGCAACGGCGCGCACTTTGCTAAAACCTCGTTGAACTCGCCTTCGCTTTCGAAATCCTCCTTCGCGAAGGGGAACTTCACGGCGAATCGATGGTCCACGACGAACTTATCCGAGTAACCACCTATAGTTTGAACTTGATTCTTACCGTGTAATGAGTGTCGCGTATCAGCACCGTACGTCCAAGTCGGCGTATTTTTACAATACTGCTCTTCGTCGTTCGCGCACGCCGAGCACGACAGACACGACTCGACCATACAGCCGACGCCGACGATATCGCCGATTTTAAAATCGGTCGCTTTCGAACCGACTTTTGTCACCACGCCGATGATTTCATGACCCGGTACTAACGGGTACGAGTGCTGCCCGACGTCGTGCGCGATGAAATGCAAATCTGTGTGGCATATCTGGTTTGCGAAAAGAGAGAAGAAGAAGTAGAAGAAGAAGAAGTTTTTTTTGTCAGTGGCTTCCAAGAGTCCTCGTTGTAGATACAAAAAAAAAATATTTATCGCTTGTTCGAACGCCGCGCGTTTGATCTCTCTCGTCCGCGCGCGTTACGCGCGCCCGGCTCAGAATACTTTCTTCATCAAAGTCTCGCCTCAACTGCGAGTTTCAGCAAGCGCGTTACGGTATTGAAGTTTTTAGTCATCATCGCCGGAAAGAACTCGCGAGAGAGGCAGAAGAGAAGAGATTAAAAAAACAACGAGAGAAAAACCTTTCTCTCTCTCTCTCGAGAGAGCGTTTTTAAAAAACACCAACACGATTTATGATATAAAGTACGCCGCAATATTTCACGTCCAAAACGACGTGCGAGTCCCCAGAAGGCACTTCTCTTTCCATCGTCATCTGACGCATGTTTCGCGTCGACCTGGTCGTCGCCGCGAACACTTTACATTTCATTTTTTCTCTTTCAACGTGTACTTGTGTCTTTTAATTATGTGTTTTTTATGCGTTTGTTCTTCTTCCCTGTTCTTTCGCGTATTTTTTACAAGAACGAGGACGAAAAATCAAATCAAAAGATATCTCGAGACGAGCGCACGAGCGAATCATAAAGCGCACGACGAGGGAGGACTTTTTCCTTTGGATGGATTAAAAAAAAAATGCTTCATACAAGCACACTGCTTTCGACGTAAATCTCGATCGCAAACAACAAACAAAAAACTCTTCTGCTCGAGAGAGAGAGAGAGAGGATTTGAAGGCGAGGATGACGCGTTAGGTTGAATTCCTCCGTCGTCGAGTGAGAGTCAGAGAGAGAGAGAGAGATTCATTCGTGTCATCGAAGGAATTCAAATCCACCTGTCCCGAATCGGCGGCAACGCACAAGTCTCCCACTTTTTTCGAAAAAAAAAAGGCAATCGGCTTGCGCGCGCGGAGAAGAAGGAAGAGAGACGCGAACGAGGGATTCGAAAAGCGAACGCAGAATTGAGTGAAGCGTATATTTACGAGTGAGAGTAAATATTTGTTGAAGAGATTTAGCGTTCGGTAGTTTCCTTGTTGTGCGTGCGCAGTTGTTTAATCCGCGTAACTCTCGTCGGAATTTGCGTATCTTTTTGGTGAAGGAGAGAAAGAACGCCTTTTTTCTGCCCAAAGAAAAAAGGTTGAATTTTTCAGATCAATAAAAAAAAAAGCGCAACACGCATCGATGTCCGGAGGCGATGCTGCTGGTGTCGAGAATACGGCGCATAAACCGCCGCCGCGGACGACGCCAGTTGGAACGAACGACGCGCAGAAGCAGCAGAAACAGAACACGAAGAAGAACAACGCAGGACTCCCGACGGCGTATCGGCACAACGATATGAACGACGCGACGTCCGACGCGAAGACGTTCTCAGCCACTGAACAACAACAAATGCACATGCAGCAACAACAACAACAACAGTACGCGCAAGCGGCGGTGGTGCAGCAGTACGCGCAGGCGTATTATTATCAGATGGCAATGGCACAGAGCATGGCGGGTGGGCCGCAAATGCAGCAGAGAACGCCGAGAGCGAGCGCTGGGGAGGAGCACATGCAGCAGATGATGATGATGCAACAGCAGCAGCAGCAACAGCAGCAACAACAACAACAACGGCAAACGGGCGAATCGAATCAGCAACAACCGGGAGGGGGTATGTTTAACATGCCCAACGCGAACTCGTACATGCAGATGGCAATGATGAACCCGCAATTTGCAGTGGCGTTTCAACAACAGCAACAACAAACGTCGACGGCGGGAGGAGGAGCGGCGTTTGCAAACGGTCAGGTTGGGTATAACTACCCGCCCGGGTACTACCAACAGCCTCAGCAATACATCACTCCGATAAAGCCAAACGAAATGAACAACGCGAACGCGAACAAAGGAAGTGCGAGTGGGAAAACGAACGGGACGCGAACGTCTCGGAAACGGAAAACAGACGCAGAAAGAGCGGCGAGAGTTTGCGTTAATTGTCAGTGCACAGATTCTCCGTTTTGGCGGAAAGAGAAGAACGGCGAGGGGAGTTTGTGTAACGCGTGCGGTTTGTATTTTGCTAAAAACAACGCGCCGCGACCGGTTGGGCTTTGGAAACGCGAGAGAAATGCGAATACGCTCGTTTTGAAACAGCAGAGGCTTCAGCAACAACAGGAGCTGGCTGCTCAAAAGCTAGAACAACGTAACGGTGAAAGAGGCGCTCCATCGACTTCTCCAAATAATCATACCTCTGAAGAAGAAGGTGGATATCAACAGCAGCAAAACGATTCCGGATCTGGTCGTCAAAACCAGAAAACTGCATCGAACGAGGCAGGCAGCGACGGCGCCAAGACGGAATCCGTGGAAAAGGCGAATCAATCCGGCGGAAACTCCTCTGACGAGAACAACGAAAAAAAAGGAGGAGGGTCTGAGGAGAACACCGACGACGACGAAAATGAAAACGAAAACAAACTGGAATGGAAGAGAGCGAAAGTCGTATTGGAGACGACGGGTGAGAGAATATTAGTAAGAGTCAGCGAGAGTGTAGAGAGAGGTGGGAGTAACGAGAGAGAGAGAAAGAGTGAAGAAAAGTGAGTGAGAGAGAGAGAGAGAGAGAGAGACAGAGAGAGAGAGAGAGAGAGAATAATATACAAAAATTGTACCAGGTAGCATAATACCTACGTAATATCGTGTTGTAAATACAAGAGATATCTCATAAAGAGAATTATCTTTGAAAGAAACGAGACGGGTACGTAAGCCCTGCTCCTATTCCATGCCGAGTTTTTTCTTTGCTTTCGCGATTATGCTTCTTCGTCGATCCTTCGCGCTCGTTTGCTTCTCTTTCGATCTCGACGCTTGCAACGCTTTTTTCACGCCTCTTTCGCCCGCCTCTCTCGCTTTCTTCGCCATCTCCTCGCGTTTTGCTTTCATCTCCAACCGCTCGCGTTTCCCCGGTTTGCCTTTTTTCTTCGCTACTACTACTTTCGCAGGCTCTTCTTCTTTACTATTCTTTTCATCGTCCTTTTCTTTTTTCTCCGTCTTTGTCTTCTTCTTCTTCTTTGTCGTCTTCTCTTTCCCGCTATCGCTCAAAGGCGCTTTCTTTTCGCCCCCGTCACCGCTATTACTCGTATCTTTAATTCTCATTCCCGCTTTCTGTCTTCGAATTGACTGCATCTGCCTCCGACCGACTTTCTCCTTCGTCTTCTTTTTCGTTTTATTCCGCGCCTCCTTCTCCTCCTCTTCATCCTCGTCTGCGTTTCCGTCTTCGTTCGCTTCCTTCCTCCTCTCTCTCTCCTCTTCCTCTCTCGCCTCCTCTTCTTCTCTCCTCTTCCGTTTCATACGTATTCTCGCTAACCGTTCTGAATGCGTTTCCGTTTCCTCCTCTTTTGTCCCGAACGTGCGTTTGCTCGACGCCGGTATGAAATACACGTTGTCTTTTTTCCTCTCGTCTTCGAGTGGTAACGAAGCCACTCGTTTCTCGTGTCGCTTCGACTTTTCGTGTTCTCGCTTCGCTTTCTCGGACAAGACGAGACATCTGTGCTCGCAGACGGTGCATTTTAACGCCACGAACGATGACGATGACTTCCTTTTCGGCTTCGTTTTTTTCGTCTCTTCTTTGTCTTTGTCTTCTGACTCGTCGTCCTTCTCGTCTGAATTCATCCTCCCGGCGGCGTTGGTTTCCTCTGATTCCGACGAGGAATCCAAATCAACCATCCCGCCGATGCTTTCCATGCTTTCACCGTCGCTCTCGTCGTCATCTGAAGAACTGCCGTTGTTACTCTCTCCTCTGGGTTTCAACCCGTCGCCGTAGAGGTAGTTCCAGTCGCGTCTTTTAAACATCTTTTTATATGAGTAATGAAGAGAAAGAGTTGACCGCTTTAGGGAAAATCAAATCTCCTCAGATGTGAACGCGCGCGCGTACGTGTTGCGTGTGACGGAATAAAATGCTTTCAGCGAGAGCTTCGATACGTTTTGGAGGGGAACGCGAGGCTTTATTTGTTTTGTCGTCTAGGAGCGGGAGGAGCTCGTCGTCATCGTCAACAACATCATCATCGTTCAACTTCTCTGCGCGGGGAAAAGAATCGGATTGGATAAAGAGAAGAAGAAGAAGAAGAAGAAGCGTCGACGGAGGAAAAGGAAAAGGAGGAAAAGGAGCGACAGTTGCGAGTGGTGCTTTAACATCGATGGTATCATCGATGGACCCGACGACGCAGAGTTTTATGATGACACACGCGGTCGTTCGAGATGTCGTGGCAACTGTGCTCACCATATCTGGGTCGTTGCTTTGGGTGAAACTGTTCGACGAACTCGCGAGAAGAGAGATTTTAGAGGCGAAACTCTCTCGCAAACTCGTCCACGTCACGTCCGGGACATTTTTTGCAATGACGTGGTGTTTATTCGGCGACCAGTGGTATTCGAAGGCGTTCGCGACTCTGGTGCCGAGTTTACAGGCGTTTAGGTTGTTCGCCATCGGGAGCGGGTTGATCGAGAATAAAAACGCGGTGCGAGCGGTGAGTCGAGGAGGCGGGAAAGAGGAGTTGTTATACGGGCCGTTTTATTACACGATCGTGTTGATGGTGACGACGTTACTGTTTTGGAGAGAATCGCCGGTTGGGTTTTTAGTTGTGTCGCTCATGTGCGGCGGCGACGGCGTCGCGGATATCGTCGGCAGACGGTTGGGGAAAACCGGTAAAAAATGGCCGAAACCATTCGACGAGCGTAAATCCTTCGCCGGGAGCGCGGCAATGGTTATCGCCGGATTTCTATTCACGGTTTCTTTAACTCATCTGTTCGGTGTCATGGGTTTTTTCCCGAACAATCGCGTCTTTGGCGGTCCGGACGATATAGGATACTACGCGGTTATCTTGCTCGCCTGCCTCTCTTGCGCCGTCGTCGAAGCGTTGCCGGCGAGTAAAGTCGACGATAATATTAGCGTCGCCGCCGTAGCCGCATTGTTAGGATCGTTAGCCTTCTTATGATGATATTATGAGAGAGAGAAATAGATAAGAGATGCTTTTATAATGTGTAGTAATACTAATAATACTGATAATACATCGTAGTATTTTCGCAGTATTTTTGTGTTTGTAACGAACTCTTCTTCACTTCAAAAACGCGTCAAAATCATCATGCGCGAAGACGACGAGAATAAAGACGACGTAAACGATGCGAAACTAAAACCAAAGAAGAAGAACAAAATGTTACTCCATCGCGTCGGTTCCGGCCTCATCGACGTCGCGACGACCACGAGCGGTTTAACCGCCTCGGCTGTTTCCACGCTCGTTCCAAATCCCGGCGGTGCCATCGACGTGCTCGTCGTTGCAAATCGCTCGACGAAGTCGTTGCGGTGCACGCCATTTTTCGTTCGATTCGGAAACGCGAAATCATTCTTCAGCAAGAAACTTTTGAGCGCAGATGCGACGTACGTGAGTTTCCACGTGAACGGGCGCTTATTCGAACAGTTTCGGATGAAATTGAGCCGAAACGGCACGTGCCAGTTCGCGCACGAAAACTGCGCACAGGATGCCTTGTATTTCGACGGGTGGGACGAGACGACGAAAACGGTCGAGACGACGGCATCGACATCGATGGTGAAAACGAGAATGGACGGCGAGAATGCAAACGCGAACGGGAATTACGGTAGTTTATTAAACGAGACGGAAAGCATCGCGATCGAGGAAGCCGAAGAGGCTGGGAGAAGCTCCGAGGACGACGAAGAAGAGGACGGAGAAGAAGAGGAAGCGCCAAAGGCGCCTTTAACTTCTTCGGAAGCCACGACGACGAAGACAACAACGACAACAACGGCGAATGCGGCGTCTTCTGGAAAATACACGAGAGCAAAGAAGTGGCTGAAAACGAAAGTTGGAGGATTGAGCGGGAATCATAGTAGTGGAGGTAGTAAACATAGTAATAGCGCTGATAAGAATAATAATAACAACAACAACAACAACGGGAAGGAGAAGAAGGAGGCGAAAACGGCGAAACCTTCTCGAAAACGGAGGAACACCCGCTTGACATCGGAGGAACTTAAGATGCTAGATTTAAAGCCAGGGTTGAATACGGTCACGTATTCGTACAAATCGAGAGTTTTCGGGACGCAAACTTTAGAATGTAA
>Ga0255756_1001671_pt1 | contig 24927 bp, 22 predicted proteins | sample 011ome_20_FD_179956 | JGI IMG/M metagenome (GOLD analysis project Ga0255756, IMG submission 179956) | Coastal salt marsh microbial communities from the Groves Creek Marsh, Skidaway Island, Georgia - 011509CT metaG (version 2) | ecosystem: Environmental > Aquatic > Marine > Intertidal zone > Salt...
CGGCAAGGTTGGTGCCCGTTGCCCCGACCATCAAAAGCTGATCATGCGCTTTTAGATAATCATAGCTGTTATGCGATAACAGCGCGGCACGCGCCGCCGTTTGATCAAAATTTTGTGACGCGGCGATAATGCCACCAGCCGCATCAGTTGGCCCATCACGGCCATCGGTGCCGCCAGCCAAAATCACCCAGTTTTTGGGGGCGCTTGATCTGGCTGCTGTCATTGCCGCTGCAAAGGCAAGCGCCAGTTCCTGCGACCGCCCACCCTTGCCGGGATTAGCCATATCAAGGGTTACGGTTGTTTCGCCACCCGCCACCAACGCATAAGGCTTGCCAGCATGGCGCTGGCTGATGACCTGCGCCGCCAGATGCACCGCCATCTGACTAGCCTCGCCATCAAGGGCTGGCGCATCAAGAAACTGCATTTCGGGCATCGCTTGGCGGATATAGGCTGCGGCCGCATCACGGCATTGTGCATTGCTTGCCAAGATTTTGCTTTGCACCTTATCAAGAACCGGATCACCCGATCGCACTGGCCCATCGGCGGTTCCGTTCTGGATTGCCTGCAAATGCGGCATGACAAAATCCAGCCGATCAAGACCGTGTTTTTGAATGAGCTGAAGCGCATCATCAAACGGCACCGGGTCGGCAACAGCAGGGCCGCTGGCGATTGATTCAGGCAAATCACCCGGCACATCAGATAACAGAAATTGCGTCACCGCGGCGGGTGCTGCCAACCGCGCCAATCGTCCGCCTTTCAGCCGCGAAAATAACCGCCGAACCACATTCATCGCGTGGATATCAAGACCACTTGCCAGCAATGCATCATTCAGCACAATTTTCTGGGCAAGGCTGATGCCATTTGAGGGTGCTGGCAATAAGGCCGAGCCGCCACCGCTGATTAGCAACAGCAAATGATCTGCCTGACCAAGGGATTTGACCCGATTTTCGACCGCAATTGCGGCGGCAAGACCGCGTTCATCGGGAACCGGATGCGCACTGGCAAAACAATCAAAACCATCAATCTGGCGGTGGTTTTCATCGGTGGCAATCACGAGACCCGAACCATCATAGCCGCCATTGCGAACCGCCGCTGCCATCGCCCCAGCAGCCTTGCCAAGCGCAATCACTGCTGTTGGTTGCTGGTCAAGCGCTGCATAGGCTGATCGGGTGATGCGATCCGGCTGGCCGGCGGCAAGCGCCGCGGCAAAGCTGTTGCGAGCCAACGCTTCGAATGAAGCATCAAAATGCATGCGATCTACCTCAAACCGGATCAATCAAAGGCTGCCCAGCAAAAAAGGCACGCGCATTTTCAACAACCTTTAGCCCCATCGCGGTTCGCGTTTCGATTGTTGCCGACCCCAGATGTGGCAATAAAACGGTATTTGGCGCCGCCAGCAATGCCGGATCAATCACCGGCTCACCTTGAAACACATCAAGCCCGGCCCCGCCAAGCTGTTTGGCCGAAAGCGCCGCCGCCAATGCGGTTTCATCAATTACATCACCGCGCGCTGTATTAATAACATAAGCATCAGGCTTCATCATCGCCAACCGCTCAGCATTCAAAATATGGAATGTATCGGCACTTGCCGCGCAATGAAGCGACAGACAATCAGCGATTTGGCAAACGCTTTCAACATCATCAAGCTGGCGTGCCGGATAGGCCGATATATCGTCAATCCGTGACCGGTTATAAAACACAATCTTCATGCCAAAGCCCAATGCCGCCCGCTGCGCCACCGCTTTGCCAATGCGCCCCATTCCGATAATGCCAAGCGTTTTGCCCTGCAAGGCACGCCCCATCAAATGGGTTGGCCGCCAGCCTTGCCATTCACCGGCGCGCAATTCGCGCTCACCTTCGCCAGCTCGGCGCGACAGCATCAAAATCAGCGTCAAGGCCAGATCAGCCGTGGCATCGGTTAACACACCGGGCGTGTTGCTAACGGCGACACCAGCCGCGGCGGCGGTATCAAGATCAATATGATTTACACCAACGCCAAAATTGGCAATCAGCCTCCCCTTTCCATTGGCACCGGCCGTAATGATATCAGCGCCAATCTTGTCAGATACGGTTGGCGCAATGGCATCATGGCTGGTAAAACCAGCGGCCATTTCGGCGGCAGAAAGCGGCCGATCATCCAAATTGAAAGTTGGAATAAAATATTGAGAAAGCGCGGCTTCAGCATCGGCTGGCCAGCGGCGCGTCACGAAAATACTGGGCTTGGCAGCACTAGATTGATCTGTGTTTGTCATGGCTATAGTCTGCGCAGAAAAAGCCAGAAAATACAGCGTTTTTTTTGACCGCGCATACCCTGTTTTAAAGGATTTTCTATTATAGTGGCAGACACCAGCATCAAAAAAGGGGATCCCGTTTGAGACACCCCTTTTCCTGTTTTTCAATCGTCAAACTAGTGCATTAGCTTGGAATTTTTCCCGAGATGCCATCAACATAATAGTCAAGCGTTTGGAACAACTCACCATCATTCAAAGTCTTACCAGCAGGAACACGGATCTCGCCCGAATTATCTTTGATTGGACCAGTGAAGATCTTGTTTTTGCCTGATTTGATATCAGCAGCAGCCTTGGCCGCAGCGGCGGCAACATCCGAAGGCATGTTCTCAAATGGTGACAACACCAGATAATCATCTGCCATACCAACCCACGTGTTACCAGCCCAGTGATCAGGGCCATCGCCAGTTGACCATTTTCCATCCATCATTTGTTGAATTTTTGAAATATAGTAGGGTCCCCAGTTATTTACTGAGCTAAACAATTGTGCCTTTGGCGCAAAAGCTTTCATATCGCTTGACTGGCCAAAGCCATGAACACCAGCTTTTTGTGCAGTCTGCAGCATAGCAGGGCTGTCTGTGTGCTGAGCAAGAATGTCAGCACCTTCAGCAATATGAACCTTGGCTGCATCAGCTTCTTTAACCGGATCATACCAAGAGTTCACCCAGATAACTGAAACTTCGGCCTTTGGGTTCACAGAGCGAAGACCAATGCCAAAGGCATTTATACCCTGAATTACCTCGGGGATGGGGAAAGATGCCAAATAACCAATTTTGTTTGACTTGGTCATCAGACCAGCAACAACACCTTGGACATAACGGCCTTCGTAGAACCGAATGTTACCGGTAGCCACATTTGGAGACCGCTTATAGCCAGTGATATGCTCAAATTTCACGTTTGGAAATTCTTTAGCGACCTTGATCGTGTGATCCATGTAGCCAAAAGAGGTGGTGAAAATGATGTCATTTCCTTGTTTTGCCAATTCGCGGATGACGCGCGCTGAGTCAGGGCCCTCTGGCACATTTTCAACAAAAGTTGTCTCAACCTTATCGCCAAAATGCTTTTCAACATCTTGACGAGCAACTTCATGCGCATAAGTCCAGCCATGGTCACCGGGCGTGGTCAGATAGACAAAGCCAACCTTAACCTTATCGGCTGCATTCGCCGCAGTAACCGTTGTCAAGCCAACCAAGGCCGACAAGGCTAAGCTGGCAACAGCAGCAACTGCACCAAATGAAAGGGTGTTTTTTGTTTTCATTGTTTCCTCCTGAAACATTACATGCCTAATGCCATCAAAGATTTAATGCCTGATGACATCTATTTGTTACCGATGAACAAACGCCCCAAACAGGCTGGGGAATTTGCCAAAGCAAAGTCACGATTACGCGCAATCACCACCAAAACAATGATTGTCGCAATATAGGGCAGCATCGACAGCATCTGTGAAGGCACAGTCCATCCCCGCGCCTGTCCTGCCAGCTGCATAATCGTAATTCCGCCGAATAATAACGCGCCAATTAGAATACGCGAAGGAATCCAAGATGCAAAGACCACAAGCGCAAGCGCAATCCAGCCACGCCCCGCGGTCATGCCTTCAGACCAATGTGGCGTTAGCACAAGCGGCAAATATGCCCCGCCAAGTCCGGCCATCATACCGCCAAATGACACCGCTCCAAACCGCACTAAAAGCACCCGATAGCCAAGTGCATGCGCCGAATCGTGGCTGTTCCCAACCGCCCTCAACACCAGACCGGCGCGCGTCCGGTTTAAAAACCACGCCACAAGCACAAGAAAGCCAATCGATAAATAGGCCATGATATCGTGGTTAAACAGCAAATCACCAATAACCGGAATATCAGCAAGAAGCGGAATGGCAAGATTGGGCAAACCATCAACCGTGCCGCCGACAAAGGGCGCGCCAACAAGCCCTGACAAGCCTGTTCCAAAAATGGTCAGGGCAAGACCTGTTGCAACCTGATTGGTGGCAAGGCCTAAGGCAAATAGCGAAAATACTGCCGCGGTCATCGCCCCAGCAACCGCACCAGCCAGAATGCCCATGTAGGGATTTCCAAGAATTGATGTTGCCGCAAAGGCCGATACAGCCCCCATTAGCATCATGCCTTCAACCCCCAGATTCAACACCCCGCTTCGTTCGGCAACCAATTCACCCGTTGCCGCAAAAATCAACGGTACCGACGTCAATAGAACGGTTAGGATCAACGCTTCCATTCTATTGCTCCTTTGAAACCGGCATCACGGCCGGACGCCGCCAGGTGATGTGATAACGGTTAAATGTCTCGCCCGCCAACAGCATGAACAGCAAGATTCCCTTGAAAACACCTGTCACCACCTTTGGCATGCCAAGCGCGATCTGCGCATAATCACCACCAAGTTCGGCAAGGGCGACAATTAGGCCGGCAAAAATCACCCCAATCGGGTTTAACCGCGCCAGAAATGCAACAATGATGGCGGTAAATCCATAACCAAAAGACACATTCGGCTGCAACTGACCCATGCTGGCAGACACTTCAACCATTCCAGCAAGCCCGGCCGCACCCCCAGCAATTGCCATCACGCCAATCGTTACCAGATGCGGCTTAAAGCCAGCAAACCGGCCTGCTCGCGGCGCATCGCCCATGACCTTGATCTGGAATCCTAAAATCGTACGCGACAGCACGAAACTGCCAACAATCGCCAACAGCAACGCGCCAACAACCCCCCAGTGCAACTGCCCCAAACTGCCAACAAACGGCACATCAATCCGGTGGATCAGACCAGCATCGCTATACATTTTCGTCAGCGGAAACCCGAATGACATCGGATCACGCCATGGGCCGCGCACCAGCCAGTCAATAAACAGCGCCGCAACATAAGTCAGCATCAACGACACCAAAATTTCATTGGTGTTAAACCTGACTTTTAATAATGCCGGTATCATCGCCCAACATATACCGCCAATAATGCTTGCCAAGACCATTGCCGGCATTAGGGTTATCGCTGGCCATCCCGGAAAACTCAGCGCCACCCAACCCGAAAAGATTGCGCCAAAAACCAACTGACCTTCAGCGCCGATATTCCAAACATTCGCCCGAAAACAAAATACCAGCCCAGTGGCGGTAATGATCAGCGGACAGGCCTTTACAAAAAGATCACCAATTTGATCAGGGCGCGAAATTGGCGCGACAAAAAAAGTATAAAGTGACCCAAGCGGGCTGAAGCCAAGAATGCCAAAAATGCCGGCACCAACAGCCAAGGTTAGAAAAATGGCAACCGCTGGCGTCAGCAGCGTCAGCGACAGCGGAATATGTTTGCGCGGCGTCATGCTGATCATGCGCTTGCTCCATGAACTGCATCTTGTGCCACATCTTTTGGTACATCACTGCCGCCCATTAAAAGCCCGACCTTTTCAGCCGTCAATTTTGTGGCTGAGTCAGCAGGCGATAAAACACCATCATGCAATACGGCAATGCGATGCGAAATCGCAAAAATTTCCTCAAGATCCTGCGATATCATCACAACTGCTGATCCTTTGGCCGCAAGATCAAGCATTGCCGCACGGATAAACACCGCCGCCCCGATATCAACACCCCATGTTGGTTGCGATACGATAAGCACGCGCGGCACTTTGATAATTTCGCGCCCAACGACAAATTTCTGCAAATTACCACCCGATAAAGATGACGCCAGCGGGTTAGGCTCGGGAAGGCGAACATCAAAATCCGCTGCAATCGCTGCGGCTTTGATGCGCATGCCGACAAGATCAAGCACCCCACCGCGCACCACACCGGCAAGCGAATGATTGGTTAGCAACGCATTGTCGGCAAGACTCATTGACGGCACTGCCGCATGACCATTGCGCTCTTCAGGAATAAATCCCATGCCCGCAAGGCGGCGTTCAGCTGGCCCTTGCGATGAAATATCACCGCCATCAAGCGTGATGACCCCCGATTGATTGCCAAGCCATTCACCGGTTAGCGCCGCCATTAATTCATCTTGGCCGTTACCGGCGATTCCCGCGATCCCGAAAACCTCACCGGCGCGCGCCTCAATCGTAATATCGTGAAGCGTTACCGAAAACGCATTTTGTTTTGGCCGATTTAACTTGGTGACAGCAAATAAGGTTTTGCTTTTGGATGGCGCTTTTTGGCGCGCCACATCCTTGACCTTGGTGCCAATCATCAATTCGGCAAGCTGGCGGTTTGACTGGCCTTTGGTATTTACCGAGCCAACATTCTGTCCACGCCGTAATACGGTTGCACGGCTTGTCAAAGCCCGAATTTCATCCAGCTTGTGCGAAATAAACAACACCGCCAGCCCATTTTTGGCAAACCGGCGAAGCACTTCAAAAAGCTGTTCGGTTTCCTGCGGCGTTAAAACCGATGTTGGCTCATCCATGATCAGCAATTTCGGGTCTTGCAGTAGACAGCGAACAATCTCAACACGCTGTTGCTGGCCGACTGACAGATTGTGAATACGCGCCGCCGGATCAACCTCGATGCCATATTCTTTTGAAATGCTGGCAATGCGCCCCGATAGGGATGCAATCGTTTCACCGGGCGGCATTGCTAATTGGATATTTTCGGCAACGGTCAATGCGTCAAACAGCGAAAAATGCTGAAACACCATGCCAATGCCGCGCTGGCGTGCCTGTTGGGGGCCGGGAATGGAAATTGGCTCGCCATTCCAGAATAGCTGGCCAGCATCAGGCTGCAATAGCCCATAAGCGATTTTTACAAAGGTCGATTTGCCAGCGCCATTTTCACCTAAAAGCGCATGAATTTCACCAGGATGAATTTGAAAAGACACATCGTCATTGGCGATAAAGTCGCCAAAACTCTTGGTCACACCAACAGCCGCAAAAAGTGGTTTGGTGCTTACATGGCCTTCGTTTAATGTTTGCGACATTACTCTCTCAGCTCTATTGCGCACCGCTAGTTTTTGACAAAAATCATCGGAGATAATGAACTGCTAGAATAGGAGAAAAAAACCGCCGCTGTAAAGCTTCTAAAATTGAGAAAAAACAATGGTCTTTTAGATTTTACTGTTCTTGTTTTTCCCAATGAATAGCCAGCCCCGATAAAACCGGCGCTGGCTTACTTTATCTCGCTGCAACTTTGACGTTGCGAATTATCTAGCGTGAGAACTCGGGATAGGCATCCATGCCAAGTTCAGCGCTATCCAAACCTGCAATCTCGTCTTCCTCACTGACCCGAATGCCCATGATTTTATCAATGGCAAACCAGACAATTAATGAGACCATAAAGGTGAACACACCGACAATGAGAATTGAAGTTATCTGAGTGACAAAGCTGGCATCACCATTGGTCAATGGAACGGCAAGTGTTCCCCAGATACCGGCCATCAGGTGAACCGGAATGGCGCCAACAACATCGTCAATTTTGATCTTGTCGAGAAACGGCACCGCAAAGACCACAATCACGCCACCAACGCCACCAATTAATGTCGCTGCACCCAAAGTCGGGGTTAGCGGTTCTGCGGTAATCGACACAAGCCCTGCAAGTGCGCCGTTTAACACCATTGTCAAATCAACCTTGCCATAGAAAATCTGGGTCAGTGCCAGCGCGACAAGCGCACCACCAGCCGCAGCAGCATTGGTATTGGCAAAGATACGCGAGATATCAGCAACATCGCCAATGCTTCCCATCGCCAATTGTGAACCGCCGTTAAACCCAAACCAGCCCATCCACAAAATGAAAGTTCCAAGCGTTGCCAGCGGCAAATTCGCACCAGGCATCGGCACAACACGGCCGTCTTTGTATTTTCCAATTCTAGGGCCTAAGATCAATACACCAGCAAGCGCTGCCCAACCACCGACTGAGTGAACAACAGTCGAACCGGCAAAATCAAGAAAGCCCATGCCGTCGAGAAACCCACCGCCCCATTTCCAGCTTGCCTGCAACGGGTAAATCACCGCGGTCAGGATAAAGGTGAAAAGCAGAAACGGCCATAGCTTGATACGTTCGGCAAGCACGCCCGATACAATCGAAGCCGTTGCCGCACAAAACATCAACTGAAAGAAGAAATCTGATCCGGTTGACGCATAAGAGATATCGTCGACCTTATCAGGTGCCACCCCAACCGCCTCAAGAACAGCAGCGACCGGCAATAGCCCTGACAAAACGCCTTCAATCGACCAAGTCCCCAGCGGATACATCAGATTATAACCGACCAGATAATAGCCAATTGCCGCCAGCGAGAACAACGCCACATTTTTGGTCAATTGCATTGTTGTGTTTTTCGCCCGCACAAGACCGGCCTCAAGCATACAAAAGCCGCAAGCCATGAACATCACCAAAAACCCTGACATCAAAAACAGTAATGAGTTCAGGATGAAAACGCTATGCGCTGGTGCCTCTTGCGCAAAAGCCGGACTAGCCATCAAACTAGCCGCGCCAGCAAGACACGAATATTTTAAAATTCTTTTAACCATTGGTAACTCCTACATGATGCCTTTAAAGGGCGCTATCGCCAGTTTCGCTGGTCCGAATTCGAACCGCTTCCTGAAGATCGAAAGTGAAAATCTTGCCATCGCCAATTTTGCCGCTTGAGCTGGCGGTTTTGATGACATCAATCGCCTTTGTCGCCATTTTTGCCGGCAAGGCGAGCTCAATCTTAACTTTTGGCAAGAAATGGACTGTATATTCGGCGCCGCGATAAATCTCGCTTTTGCCCTTTTGCCGTCCATAGCCTTGCACTTCGGTAACGGTCATGCCAGTGATGCCAATTTCCAGCAGCGCATCATGCACCGCTGTCAATTTTCCCGGCTGGATGATTGCGATTATATATTTCATGTCTCGTCCTTCCTTGACGTCTGTCCGGCATATTTGATGCCGTCCTGAGTAAGCCCGAAACCAGCCCCGTTTTGGGTCGCCAATATTCGGGCGATAATTCGTGACGGTCTTTTGGAGGAATCAGGCGCCGTCAGTCCCACGGTTATGAGCCGATGGCGTGGTGGTAACAGCTGTTTGATTAAAAAAATTCTGCTAGTTTTGCATAATTGTGATGCGTTTTTTGCATCACATAGCTAAGCTGGGGTCATATTCTTGTATTTTAGCCAGTTTTTGGGGTGTTTTTTAATATGCGCTTTATGACGTCATTACGCTTTATCGATGCTGTCGCCCGCGAAAAATCAATTCGCAAAGCCGCCGAAAAGCTCGCCATCACCTCAACCGCGCTGAATCGGCGGATTCTACAAATTGAAGATGAGATCGGCCAACCTTTATTCGAACGTTTGGCATCGGGGGTCAGGCTTAACACCGCGGGTGAATTATTTGTCCAGCATATCCGCACCCAAACCGCTGAATTGGCGCGCGTACAATCGCAAATTGCCGATTTATCGGGAATCCGGCGTGGCCATGTTCGTATTGCCAGTGGCGCTGATACGATGCGCTATTTCCTGCCTGAAACCGTTGCCCGCTATCGCGGCGAACATCCGGCGGTTACTTTTGATCTGGTTCGCCAATCGGGTGATGCCGCCGAACAGGCGCTTCGCACGTTAGAGGCTGATCTGGCTTTGATTTTTGAACCGATCAAAAGCGCTGATTTCCAGACAATGGCCACCGCCCGTCAACAGCTTTACTGTATGATGTCAGCCAATCACCCTTTGGCCAAGAAACCAATTATCCGGCTTCGCGATTGCGTTGGGCAACCCGCAATTCTGCCGCGTGCCGATGCCGGATTACGGCAATTGCTCAATGTTGGCCTGATCCGGCGCAGCGTCGAACTTGGAACGGTAATTGAATCAAACAGTCAGGAATTTCTACAAAATTATCTAACCCATGAAATGGTCATTTCCTTTCAAATTCCCATCGCCATGCCAAGCGACCTGATCACCGCCCCCGCACCTAACAGCGCAATCGTGGTAAGACCGGTTGATCTTGCCGATGTGCCGGCTGGTATTTTGCATATTGGCCAGCTAAAAGGGCGCGTCCTACCTGTCGCAGCAGCCAAATTTCTGGACAGTATCATCACCGAACTTGGCGCACGCTATGGCGATGATATCGATCAGTAAAACAATCTGTTATGCCGCAATAAAGTAGATTTCAGCGATCAGATCCGTTATTCTCCCGCCCAGGCTTGACAATATTTGTTAGACAAATGGCAAAACCTGATCGGAGCAGACTGACATGGCGGCAACGCAACTTCCCACCTATCTGGCACAACGTTATCTTGGCTGGAAAGCGACAAAATTTCAGGAAAATAAAGCCTGGTTCCGGCATCTTGCCGATATGGGCCAGCATCCGCGTGCCATGGTGGTTTCTTGTTGTGATAGCCGCGTTCATGTCACTGCAATTTTTGGCTCGGATACAGGTGAATTTTTCATCCACCGTAATATTGCCAATCTGGTGCCACCCTATCAGCCCGATGGTGACCATCACGGCACCTCAGCCGCGGTTGAATATGCGGTTACAACCCTTAAAGTCGCGCATATTGTGGTTCTTGGCCATTCCAATTGCGGCGGGGTGAATGGCTGTTATGAAATGTGCTCGGGTGCAGCGCCTGAACTTGAGCAGTCCTCAAGCTTTGTTGGCCGTTGGATGGATATTCTTCGTCCCGGCTATGAGCGCGTCAAGAACCTCGGCTCACGCGAAGAACAGCTTGTCGCCCTTGAACGTGAAGGGGTGCTGGTATCGTTGGAAAATTTGATGAGCTTTCCGTTTGTCCGCGAAGCCGTCGAGGGCGAAACCATGTCAATTCACGGACTTTGGAACGATATTGGCGATGGCAGCCTGCTCTATTTTGACCCCGAGCATGCCGATTGGCGGCCGGTCGAATAGCCATGATCGAATAGCCGTTATTGAACAGCGGCGATTGAACGGTTCCTGTCACAAAGCCGCCTGTTATATGGCCATTCTGGGGCTAGGCATTTTTGGGGCTAGGCATTTTGTCCGGCAACAAAGCCCGATGACCACGCCCATTGGAAATTATAGCCGCCCAAATGGCCGGTTACATCAACCACCTCGCCAATAAAATACAGGCCAGACACGGTTTTGGCCTCCATCGTTTTGGATGACAGGCCATTTGTATCAACCCCGCCAAGGGTCACTTCGGCGGTGCGATAGCCTTCGGTGCCGTTTGGGGTCAATTGCCAATCATTCACCATCTTGCCCAAATGACAAAGATGCTTGTCACTGCGGTCGGCAAGCCGCCCAACCACGCCAACAAGATCGCATATTTCCGCGGCCAGCCGTTTTGGCAGTAAATCAGCAAGGCAATTTGCCACATCCGCCTTTGGCTGTCTGGCCTTGCCATCAAGAAGATGCACCGCCGCGTCATGCTGCGGTGCCAAATTTACCGAAACCGGCATTGCCTCCTGCCAATAGGATGAAATTTGCAGAATTGACGGGCCGCTTAGGCCGCGATGCGTGAACAACAACCCTTCGGCAAAAGCGGTTGAACGATAACCAACCTCAGCCTCGACCGACAGGCCGGACAAGGACTTGCATCTTGTCAGTACATCTTGATCAAATGTTAGCGGTACCAGCCCGGGTCGTTGCGCAACAGTCTGCAGTCCGAATTGTTTGGCAAGCTGATAGCCGAAACCTGTCGCGCCAATTTTAGGGATCGACAGGCCGCCTGTTGCCACCACCAGTGATTGCGCCCGAAAAAACCCTGTATCAAGGGTGATGTGAAAACCGTCTTCGCGCCTATCAACATTGTTGATTTTGCGCCCCATTTGCAAATCAACGCCCGCCTGCTCGCATTCAAGAACCAGCATATCAATGATTTTTTGCGCCGAATCATCGCAGAACAACTGGCCAAGTTTTTTTTCGTGATAGGCAATCTTATGGCGGTCAACAAGCGCGATAAAATCATATTGGTCATATTGCCGAAGCGCCGATTTGCAGAAATGCGGGTTGGCTGACAAAAACGCCTCTGGCGCTGTATAAAGATTGGTGAAATTACACCGCCCACCGCCTGAGATACGAATCTTTTCGGCGAGTTTCGTTGCATGATCAACAAGCAGGACACGCCGGCCACGCTTGCCAGCAGTGCTGGCACACATCAAACCGGCCGCCCCTGCCCCGATGACCACAACATCAATATCGGTTGCCATCATCACTTTGCCCGAACCATTCTCAAACCCCAAATCCCGAAAAACCCTGTCCCGTGCATCCGCTGTACCGATCGTCGCGCCAGCATGCTGGTAAATATCACCCTGTCCGCTATGCTATGGCAAAACCATTTGATGGGTGATGCGTTTATGGACTGGCTTGTTTACATCATCGAATGCCGTGACGGCAGTCTTTATACCGGCATCACCAATGATCTGCAAAAACGAATTGAGTCACATAATGCCGGAACTGGTGCCAAATATACGGCGGCACGGCGACCGGTACGGCTGGTCTACCGCGAAGATGCGGCCAGCCGATCAGCCGCCAGCAAACGCGAAATCTCCATCAAAAGGCTGACCCGAAAGGCCAAACAGGCGCTTTGTCTTAAGCCATAACCTGATCAAGCGCCGCTTCGAAATTGCGCACGGTGCGATCAATGTGATGAAGCTTATCAAGCCCAAACAGGCCAATACGAAAGCTTTTATAATCTGGCCCCTCACCGCATTCCAGCGGAACACCAGCGGCAATTTGAACACCGGCGGCAGCAAATTTACTGCCATTCTTGATTAGATCATCATCGGTAAAGCTAACCACCACACTTGGTGCTTGAAAGCCTTCGGCCGCAACTGACCGGAAACCGCGGCTTTTCAGCAATTTGCGGATGGCCGCACCAAGCGCGATTTGCTCGTCACGCACTTTTTCAAAGCCATATTCCTGTGTTTCAATCAGCGTATCACGGAAAACAGCCAACGCATCGGTTGGCATGGTCGCATGATAGGCATGGCCGCCATTTTCATAAGCCTGCATGATGCCATGCCATTTTTTCACATCGCAAACATAACTATTGGATTCGGTTTCGCCAACGCGTGCCACCGCCGCCGCCGACAGCATCACAAGCCCGCTGCAAGGTGATGCGCTCCAGCCCTTTTGCGGGGCGCTCAGCAATACATCGACTCCAAGCGCCTTCATATCAACCCAAAGCGTGCCTGATGCAACGCAATCAAGAACAAACAAACCGCCAACCGCATGAACTGCTGCCGCCACCTGTTTGATATAATCATCGGGAAGAATCATCCCTGCCGACGTTTCGACATGCGGCGCAAACACAACCGCAGGCTTGTCGGCCGCAATGCGGGACGTAACTTCATCAATTGGCACTGGCGCGAAAGGCTCTTGCTGATTACTGCCCGAAGCACCTGCCTGACGACGCGCGCTTAGCACTTTTGTGCTAGCAGCAATTTTGCCCTTTTCAAGGATTTCCGACCACCGAAAGCTAAACCAGCCATTGCGGATAACCATCACATGTTGATCACCGGCAAATTGGCGGGCAATCGATTCCATTCCATAGGTACCGCCACCCGGGATCACCACCACCGCATCAGCATTATAGGCCGTCTTCAGCGCGGCCGAAATGTCATTCATCACGCCCTGAAACGACTTTGACATTGAATTAAGCGACCGGTCAGTAAACACCACCGAATATTCAAGCAATCCATCCGGATCAATGTGGGGAAGCAATGATGACATGATACTCTCCTGAAAGGCACAGCGTCAAACCGGCCGATTTACAGCCTGAATATAGACCCCGGATCGGTTGATTGCAATTAGGCAAAAACCATCTTTGGCAAAAACGGCTTGGCCAATTTACAGCATGCCCGAAAAATCATCCGGCAATGTGAAGGGAACGCCATATATCCAGCCCTCTTGCTGCGCCGCGCATTTGATATCAGCCGAAAGGCAAAAGCTTGATTCCGTGCTAAAATGCCGCAAAGCCGCCGCCGCGATGATGGCATCAGCCTCATCCGCATCATGCCCCATCGCCCAAAAATCGGCTGGTACGCTATCACTGCCATAACCGGCAAGCGCCTGATTCAGAAAGGCCGGATCGGCAGCAGCTTTTTTTGCTGGCACCATGCCAAGCCGGTAAAAATAAAAGCTGGGGAAAATTTCCACCAAAACCAGATTGGTCTGCCCCGCAATAATGGCGTCAAAAGGCCAAACCGAAAGCCGCGCCCCCAATTGCTGTTTTAATTGGTGAAGCAACCGCATTCCGGCAAGTGAACCTGTTGATACATTATCAGCCCCAACCGCCTTGAAGGTTGGTGATGGGCTTCGTCCCGCCGCCCGCGCCGCAATTTCAGTAACCCGGCGGCGGCTGGCATAATGCCGCGCCTGATAATGTGGCGGCGCTAAATAGTACTCGCCCCATATCGCATGCCGAAACATCGCCCCACCATAAAGATCAGGCTGGCCATCATTCACCTGATCAACCATGGCCCACAGCGAAACAACATCGGCAGGTGACAAATCAGTTTCCGGAAAATAGCTGTGCTTATCGGCAAACGGATGGGCAAAGGCAAAATCAATCCCCACCAAAACCGGCTCTTCTCCTTTGGCATTTTCAGCTATTTCAACAATATAATCAAAAACCTGCTGGCGTGACCAATATTTTGACAAAGGCGGCGATACCCGCAATGGCACCCCCGTTCCGGGCATGGCATGTGCAAGCTGCAATCCGGCATGGGTTTTTGCTTTGGCACCTGACCAATCAATTCCCAGAAAGGCGGAAAAGCCTGATGAGTCCGCAATTCGGCTTTTCATATGAGACCGCAAAAATCTATGGTATCACCAAGCATGAAAAGTCCTTTTGCAACCGTCATCTAAATTATCTTGCCTGCGGGCAAAGCTAGCCCAGTTGGCGGGTGCTGTTAAGTTATTTGATTTTAGGTATATCTGCCGTGGCCTCATCGCAAAATCCAGCATCTTCTCCAACCAAAGCCGCAGCCGATCCGGCCTTGTTTGACCTTCTTGTTCTTGGCAGCGGCATTGCCGGACTTGCTGCGGCTCGATTGGCCGAAGATGACGGCAAAAGCGTTTTGCTGATCGACAAGGGACGACGGCTTGGCGGGCGGGTATCCACACGGCGGCGAGGTGGCTTTGTTTTCAATCATGGTGCCCAATTTGTAACAGCAAAAGGCACCGAATTTGCCAGCCTTTTGGCCAAGGCAAAAGCAGCTGGAAACATCAAAGACTGGCAAATCAGTGATGATAAGATCGTTCAGATCGGCACCCCGTCAATGCGTGATTTGCCACAATTCATAGCAACCGGATTGATGATCCGCCAACAAACCGAAATTACCCAAATTGCCCATCATGGCGGCCATGTTGGTTTTTTTGACAAGGATGGTCTGGTGGCCACTGGCCGTCAGGCGATCATTACCGCGCCAGCAGCACAAACCGCCAAGCTTTTGGCCGATATCTATCCAGATCTTGCTGCCACCGCTGGCCTTGCCAGATATGATCCTTGTTGGACAATCATGCTTGGGCTTGAGGGTGATCATGGTCTTGGCACCGCTCCATTGCGTGACGAGGCGGCTGGCATCGCGCTTGGCGTGCCCGAAATGACCCGCTTAAACCAACAATCCAGCCTTGACGCGCCCGCCCTTACCATTCAGGCAACTGGCGCATGGAGCCAGCAGCATCTGCAAGATGACCCGCAAATGGTAATCAAAAGCCTGTGTCAAATCTGGCAGAATCTAAGCGGCAAGCCACTTGGCAAAATTATCACTTCGGCAGCGCATCGTTGGCTTTATGCCAAAGTCACAACAGCCGCGCCAAACGATGCGCCGCGTCTCAGCCATGATGGGAAATTGGCGATTGCCGGCGATTGGCTTGGCGGCTCGCGGGTTGAACAGGCCTTTGATAGCGGCCGGCAAGCCTATCATCATCTGCGCTGATCACTACCGATCACGGCACCGGTATTTAATATCGCCCAAATAATATCGACGGCAAAGCCCCTAGCCCATAGCCGCACCCGCACCCGCCATGCTATAGACACCAAAACCGCCATAACGAAAATTGATTCCATGATTGACGTCCTAAATATTTCGATTCCGTTCTTTGCGCTGATCTTTCTTGGGTTTGGCGCGCATGCAATCGGGTTTATCGACGCGGCTGGCGCGCGCACAATGTCCAGATTCGCATTTTATGTCACGCTGCCGCCCTATATGTTTTTGAAAGTATCGGCAAGCGAACCGTCAAGCATTCTGAACTGGGGGTTTGTCTGGCGCTATGAAAGCGGCACGATCATCCTGTATCTGACCGCCGCTGCGATCGGCTATTGGCTATTTCGTCTCAAACGTCTGGAAAGCGGTATTTTCGGGTTGAATGTGGCCTATCCGAATTATGGCTATATGGGCATTCCGCTTGCCATTCTTGCCTTTGGTGATGCCGCCGCCTTGCCAATGGCATTGATCTTATTTGCCGATACCATCGTGCTTTTGGCGCTGACCTCTTGTTTTGTGGCTGGCAATGATGGCAGCGTTACTGAATCGATGAAACGGATTGCCATCACAATGGTCAGCAACCCGCTAGTGCTGGCGGTTATGGCGGGGCTGTTATTTTCCGCATCGGGTCTGGCCTTGCCAAAGATTCCCCAGCAATTTGGCAGCCTTTTAGCCGGTGCCGCAGCACCTGTTGCCCTATTTGCGCTTGGTGCCACGCTATTTGGCCAGCCGGTGCGGGCGGCGGCGGGCGAAGTGACCGCCATTTCCCTGCTAAAGCTGATTGTTCACCCACTTCTGGTCGCCTTTTTCTTTTTGGCGATACCGGGTCAGGACCCGCTTTGGATCAAGGTTGCAATTTTATCGAGCTGCCTGCCGGTTGCCGCGAATGTTTTCATGCTTGCCAATCATTATGACGCCTACACTGGGCGCACAGCATCGGCAATTCTGGTCAGCACGGTTTTTGCCAGCACCACCGTGCCGATCTTTTTATATTGGTTGTTTTATGGGCAAGGCTAACCTGCCAAACAAAAGCCCTCGCCACCATGCAGCCGGTGTGCGACATATCGTCTTGCGGGTCGGGTTCATGCCTGCCAGCATTTTGCCAGACGCAATCTTATGATAGAGTCCACCGGTAGATTTAATCGTTCGGATGCGCGTTATCTTTTAACCGAAAGCTGTTTGATGTCATGATTGCCGAACTTGGACATTTTGCCCTTATCACCGCTTTTATTCTAAGCCTTGCACAAGGTGCTTTGCCTCTTTTTGGGGCTGCGCGGGGCAATAGCGCCATGATGCTGATTGCGCCGGCAGCAGCGATCAGCGTTGCGCTTGCCGTGGCCTTTTCGTTTGGCGCGCTCGTCTGGGGCTTTATCACGTCAGATTTCTCGCTTGCACTTGTTGCCAATCATTCACATTCGACCAAGCCGATGATCTATAAGATTTCCGGTACATGGGGCAATCATGAAGGCTCTTTGCTGTTATGGATTTTGATCCTTGCCATTTATGGCGGGGTTCTGGCGCTTGGCGGCAGCGCCATGCCAATGGCATTAAAAGCACGAATTCTGGCAGTTCAAGGCATGGTCACGACCGGCTTTTTGGCCTTTAGCCTATTTACCTCAAATCCGTTTCTGCGGCTTGCCAATATACCGCTTGATGGCAAGGGGCTGAACCCGATTTTGCAAGATCCCGGTTTGGCCATTCACCCGCCAATGCTGTATCTTGGCTATGTTGGCCTGTCGATGGCGTTTGCCTTTGCCGTTGCGGCGTTGATTACCGGCGAAGTTGATCGTCTATGGGCAAAATGGATGCGCCCGTGGATTATGGCGGCATGGTGTGCGCTGACCTGCGGCATCGCGCTTGGCAGCTGGTGGGCCTATTATGAACTTGGCTGGGGCGGCTGGTGGTTTTGGGATCCGGTTGAAAACGCGTCATTGATGCCGTGGCTTGCTGCGACTGCCTTGCTGCATTCGGCGATTGTTGTTGAAAAACGTGGCCAGTTAAAAAGCTGGACCGTGCTCCTTGCCATCATGGCCTTTTCGCTATCGCTTGTTGGCACCTTCATCGTGCGGTCAGGCTTATTGACCTCAGTTCACAGCTTTGCCTCTGATCCGGCGCGCGGCGTTTTCGTGCTTGCGATTTTGCTTTTTGCCGTCGGCATTCCTTTAGCACTTTACGCATGGCGTGGCCCACAATTGGTCACGACTGCCGATTTCACCCTGACAAGCCGCGAAGGCGGGTTGATTGCCAATAATATGCTTCTTGTTGTGGCAACGGCGATTGTGCTTCTTGGCACCTTCTATCCGCTTGGGCTTGAAATGGTGACTGGTGCGCGCATTACCGTTGGCCCGCCCTATTTTGATGCTACTTTCAATCCGGTCATGGCGCTTTTGATGGTCTTTATGGCAATCGGGCCGGTCATGGCATGGCGGCGGGGTCAAACAGCGCGGTTGCGGCCAGTGCTGATCTGCGCTGCGATTGGTGCAGGCATTGTTGCGTTGGCGGGGTCAAGCTTTGCCTTTGGGTTTGGCATTGGGCCTTTGGCAGCGTTGGGGCTAATCGGATGGCTTGGCGCAGGCATTGGCGCCGATATCTGGCAGCAGCTAAAGCCAAATGGCACAGCCGGCATCGGCGCACGCGCAAAGCGCATCCCGAATGATGTGATTGGCATGTGGGTGGCGCATTTCGGCGTTGTGATTTTCATGCTTGGTGCCGTTGGCGATAATCTTTTCAACAGCGAACAGGTGGTGCGGGCAAAACCGGGTGATGTTATCCAGATTGCCGACCGCAATGTAACCTTTACCGGGGTGAAGCAGGTCGAAGGGCCAAATTACCAAGCGCTTGCCGCGCAGCTCGAATATCGCGACGAAGGTGGCCGATTTTTCGCCCTTCTGACCCCTGAAAAACGCGTCTATAACGCCGAACGCCAGACCACAACCGAGGCGGCTATCCGGCCAACCTTGCGCGGTGATGATTATGCCGTTCTTGGCGATGGTGACAGTAAAATCGGTTATACTTTGCGCCTCTATTACAAGCCGCTTGTCAGCTGGATCTGGGGCGGGGCGGTGATCATGGCACTTGGTGGGTTGATTGCCGCATTCGGTCGTCAACGCGCCGCGACCAAACAGGCAAGCCCGCAGCAAAATGCAGCAAGCGCCCTATCCACGCCGAAAGGTGGTGCCTGATGAGCCAGCTGCGCCTGTCATTCCTGTTGCCGCTTGTGGCATTTGGCATTCTGGCCTTGGTTGGCGGGATGGCGCTTTACGGCACCTTATCTGGCAGTCGTGACCCAACGCAATTGCCATCGGTGTTTGTTGATAAACCGGCACCGCAAACCAGTTTACCGCGGCTTGTGCAAACCGGATCAGCAACCGGCAATAACGTGTCAGTGACCATGTTTCAGGGCAAACCGGTTTTGGTGAATTTCTTTGCGTCATGGTGTGCGCCGTGCCGCGCCGAAGCACCCGCGCTTAAAATGCTGTCAAAACGCGTTGCCATTTTTGGCATTGCCTATAAAGATCGCGGTGAAGACACAAACGCCTTTCTACAGCAATATGGTAATCCATTTCAGGCGATTGGCATGGATGCTGATGGCCGAACCGGTATTGAATGGGGCGTTTATGGCGTGCCGGAAACCTATCTTCTTGATGCGAATGGCGTGGTAAAGCTGCGTCATGCAGGGCCACTGACCCGCGGGGTTCTTGAAACTACGATTTTTCCAGCATTAGAGGCGCTTGGATCATGATGATGGCAACGGGATTATGGCGGACGCATATCCTCGTCGGGATTGTCCTTTTGAATACGGCCATTGGCCTTGTGTTTACCAGCGCCACAACCACACCGGCTCGCGCCATTACCGCCGAAGAAATGCTGGCCAATCCGGTTCTTGAAGAACGCGCGCGCAATCTATCAAAACAATTGCGCTGTCTTGTTTGTCAAAATCAATCAATTGATGACAGCGATGCCGATCTTGCCCGCGATCTTCGCCGCGAGGTTCGAAGCCAGATTGCCGCCGGTACCAGCGATGACGCAATCATTGACCAGCTTCGCGCAAAATATGGGGATTATGTGCTGCTTAACCCGCCGCTCGATCGGGCGACATTGTTTTTATGGCTTTCCCCGCTTGGATTTATCATTCTTGGTGGGCTGATTGTGATGATGGCACGTCGTCAGCGCGGTGCCGCCATTGCCAATGAATTGGACGCTGGCGAACGCGCGCGTATCGAAAAAATGCTGGCAAGCCGCGACAGTGAAAACAGGCCAAAAACATGACCACGCAAATTTTGAATAATCTGTCACTTGCCAGCCTGCCGGTGATTATCGGTGCGATTGTCATCGGGCTTGGTTTGACCGGGCTGTTGCTGTGGATTATCAGCCGTGGCCGCCCACATCAATCGACCGACATACAAACCGCCGCGCTATTCAGCAAAATTGATCTTTTGCAGGCTGAACGCCAGCGTTGCGATGCCGATCACGCCAATGGCAGCATCAGCGCCGACGAACATGCAAACGCCTGCCGTGACATTGACCGGCGGCTGCTTGGGCTCAGCACCGAGATGGACCGGCTTGGGCAAACTGGAACGTCAATTTTAACGCCGCGCAATATTTCGATTAGCCTGCTGGTTCCGGCATTGTCGTTGGTGATTTATCTTGGCATTGGCAACCCACAAAGCCCCGACCGCCCTTTTGCCAGCCGTAGCGTGGAAATCACCGCTGCCAAGGCCGGTGCAAGTCAAAACCAGAACGCCGCAGCAACCGCGCTTCGTGATGCAATCAAGGCAACCGAAGCATCACCAAATGATGTTGAGGCATGGCTTTTATTGGCTCAGGCAGCGGCCAATGTAAATGATAATGAAACCGAAATCCGCGCACTTCGAACCGCCATCGACATCACCAAAGGCGATATTGCCATCACCTCGATGCTTGCCGAAGCATTGAGCCGCGCCGCCGATGGACAGGTTACAATCCCTGCCCGCGCTTTGATCAAAACCGTTCTTGAGGCTGATCCAGCCGAACCGCGGGCGCTGTTCCTTGCCGGTTTAGCGGCATTTCAAGATGGTGATTATGCCATTGCCATTGGCCAGTGGCAGGCATTGCTAGCCGTCTCAAACCCTGATGCGCCATGGGTGACGCTTGTTCGTGAAAATATGCAACGCGCCGCCGAGGCTGGCAATATCACATTACCGCCAGAACAAGCCACCGCCGCCGCACCAGCCGGACCCGATGCCCAAGCGATGGCCGATGCTGCCAATATGACCGAAGCTGAGCGCGATGAGATGATTGCCAGCATGGTAAAGCGGCTTGAAGACCGGCTTGTCGAAACGCCTGATGATACCGATGGCTGGGTTCGACTTGCCCGCGCCTATGATGTTCTTGGCCAGAATGAAAAGGCGCTTGAAGCGCTTGCCAATGCTGCCCGATCAGCGCCTGATGATCTTGACGTCCAGCTAAGCTTTCTTGAATTGATCCTTGCGTCTGGAACCACATCTGCCGATATCACACGGGCAAAAGCGGCGCTTGCCGCCGCCAAGAAGATTGCGCCAAACAATCCGCAAACGCTGTTTTTTGAGGGGCATCTTGCCCGCCTTGCCGGCGATAATGCAACCGCGCGGATTGCATGGACGGCATTGCTGAAACTAATGGAGCCAGATTCAGGGCCGGCCAAGGCGCTTGAAGCAGAAATCAACAAGCTGAATTAGCCACCACCTCTTTGGATTAAAGCGCCTTTTTCAATTTTGCAGCGTCTTTTTTGACAGCGTCAAATTCGGCACGCAAACGGGCAATTTCAGCCTCTGATAAAAGCGCAATATTGGAATAATCCTTTTTCCAGTCGGCCGCCCCCGCCCATTGTAGCGGTGATTGCTTGATCGTTCGCGGCGCGGTTGCATCAACCAGCAAATCAACCGCCAATTTCGCGGCAAGATCCTGCGAAGGCTGGTCATGCGGTAGGCCTGCGCCATTGCCAAGCGGTAAATCATTGAACAAAAGGCGCGGTGCCCCAACATAGGCAATGATATCACGCGCACAGCCCATGATCACCGTTGCAATACCAGCCGCTTCAAGATGTGCCGCCGCCAAAGCCATTGATTGATGGCATACAGGACAATTTGGCACCATAACAACCGCATCGACCGCATCAGCCTGACATAAAGATAACAGTTTTGGGCAATCGGTTTGCGTGGTAACGCGCTGCGAACGATTGGTTGGCAACCCATAGAATTTGGGTGATACCAACCCGATATAGCCAGCATCAGCAAGTCGCAATAATGCGGCAAGCGGGAAATAGCTTGCCATATCGCTTGCGGTTGTATGCGCCCGATCAATGGCAATATGCGCCACTCTTACATCGGGAAAAGGGGCGATCGGTTCGGCATAGCTGGTGAAAAATTTGGCCTTGCCATTATAGGGCGCACCTGGCCCCTGATCACCATTTTCGGGATTAAAAAGCGACGCGGTTGTGACAATGCCAATGCGCGCCGCCGAAAGTGGTTTTTGCAAATTGGCAAACGGCACATCATCAAGCTTGGCCCATTCATAGGGTTTGCCATAGCCAAGGCCGACATAATAGCTTTTGATCCGCGGTAAATAATCAAGCGGGGCGTCAAAATCGATATCCATTATCCGTCCTTCAACAAGGTTAATGTCCTTATATGGCTATCAGACTAGACTAGACGGCGCATCACAATTCGGCCAACCAGAAGACCGGCAATCAAAAGACCAAAAAACGGCAGCATCGCTTGGCCATTCAGAAACAGGCTTGCCACCACCGGCCCCGGACACAGACCGGCAAGCCCCCAACCAATCCCAAAAATCACACTGCCAATCACCAGTGGCTTGTCAATATTGGTTGAGGTCGGCATTGAAAATGTGGCGCATTGAATTGGCGCTTTGCGTTTCATCACAAAGCGATGACCAATGGCATTCACCAGAACACCGCCGCCCATTACAAACGCCAATGACGGATCCCAATCCCCAAATACATCAAGAAACCCAACGACTTTACTTGGGTTCAACATGCCAGCAATGGCAAGGCCGGCACCAAAAATCGAACCGATGATCAAAGCTGTTATCAAACGTGTCATGATCTGTCCCCGCCGCTAAAAATGATTGACGATGGCAACAGTCGCCACCGCACTTGCCATAAAGGCCATCACCGCAATCAATGACCGTGGCGAAAATCGGGCAAGGCCACAAATGCCATGTCCCGATGTACAGCCCGACCCGATCGCCGTGCCAAGCCCAACCAAAAAGGCCGCGATATAGAATTGCGGCCCGCTGGCAACCGCCTGCAAGATGATGGGTGCCTTGGTAATAACCTGCCATATAATCGGGCCAGCCACCGCCCCTAGCAAAAATGTCAGCCGCCAGCCGCGCTCGGCCGATGATGCGGTTCCGAACAATCCACCAATAATGCCGCTAACGCCCATAATGCGGCCTTGAAACACCATCAGCAGTAATGCTGCTAACCCTATTAAACAGCCGCCTAGAAAGGCGCTGATCGGGGTAAAGCTTGCCCATGCAATCGTCATCGATTTTCCTTTGGTAACAATAATCTTTTGGATGAATCACGGTCGGGCGAACTTAGCCAGCCAATCGCGCCAAAGCCAGTAAAATTAGGAAGATTTTTTGGATTTTAATCCCGAAATCGGAACCTTTAGATAAACATCGCCATCCGGCTCAGCAGCGGGCATATGCCCTGCCCGCATATTCACCTGAATTGACGGCATGATCAGGGCTGGCATGGCAAGCGTGGCATCACGTTTCAGCCGCATCGCCACGAAATCGGCTTCGCTTGCGCCTTTGCCAATATGAATATTTTTGGCGCGTTCTTCAGCAACCGTTGTTTGCCACGCAACAGACCGCCCATCAGGGCCATAATCATGGCAAACAAAAATCCGCATTGCGTCATCAAGTGTCAGAATCTTCTGGATAGATTGAAAGAGCTGGGCGGCATCACCACCCGGGAAATCGGCGCGTGCAGTGCCGCCATCAGGCATGAAAAGCGTATCACCAACGAAAATGGCATCGCCAATCACATGCGTCATACAAGCAGGGGTGTGGCCGGGAGTATGCATCACATAGGCTGGCATTTCGCCAATCAAATAGCGACTTCCATCTTGGAACAAAACATCAAACTGGCTGCCATCACGCTGAAATTCCGTGCCAGCATTGAACATTTTGCCAAAGACTTCCTGCACCTCGACAATCTGTTTGGCAATGCCGATTTTACCGCCGCGTTCCTGCTGGATATAGGGGGCAGCCGACAAATGGTCAGCATGAACATGCGTTTCGATAAGCCATTCAACCGATAGTTGATGTTTTTCAACATAATCAATGATCATATCGGCATGCGTATAGGCAATCTTGCCAGCGGCGTAATCAAGGTCAAGAACACTGTCAATGATCGCACAGGCATTGCTTTGCGGGTCTCTTACTACATAGCTAATTGTGTTGCTTGCCGCGTGAAAAAAACCTTCAACATGAGGAATAGTCTGGTCTGATTGGGGATCGGATGGCATTTTTTAGTTTTGCTTTCCTCAAATCGAAATGAAATCAACAATCGTGGCACCAGCCCGCATGGCTGCATCTTCGGCACGCGCAAAAGAAACGGTCAATCGCACCGGCTGGTTAAAAATATATAGTATCAAAAACCGCAGAACAGGCAAATATTTTCCAGTTGTAATTCGCCAAATCGCCTGCCAGACTTTTCACATCTTCACCGAACATCTTCGTAACAGGGATGTTCTTTCTTGATCCAGATCTGGTTTCGATCCCGCAAAA
>Ga0255756_1001687_pt1 | contig 24821 bp, 25 predicted proteins | sample 011ome_20_FD_179956 | JGI IMG/M metagenome (GOLD analysis project Ga0255756, IMG submission 179956) | Coastal salt marsh microbial communities from the Groves Creek Marsh, Skidaway Island, Georgia - 011509CT metaG (version 2) | ecosystem: Environmental > Aquatic > Marine > Intertidal zone > Salt...
CTTCCGTCGGCAAATACCGTCCTGAGCGAGAAGGAATCCTGAGACAGTCCGTTCCACATATTGAGATCGAAGTAATTCCAAATGTCGGTCATTGGCTAATGTGGGAATCTGATAAGTTAGTCGCTGAGCGTCTCTTGGCTTTACTTTCGAAATAGACCTTGTCTCTCGCACATTTCTTTAAAATCTGGGCGTTCGAGCACGGCCGTCTGACGCGCTACGTTATCTGACCATGTGCTTTGTTGTGGTTCTCCAAATTTCTCTGCGTATCTTGGTTTTGGTGGTCCAGTAACGCGGTTGACTATTTCGTCATATTGATCGATCTCACTGAAATCGATTGGCTGGTAGGTATCTTGATGGACAACGACCGATTGCGGAAGTCGCGGCGATATTGATTGTGTCTCTTTTTGTGGATACCCAAAGGCGCATGCGCAGATTGGGAATGCGCCTTTGGGTAGTTTAAGGAGCTTGGCAATCGCGTCACTAGATTCTCGAACTTTAGATACCGGGCAGGTGCCAATACTAAGGCTTTCGGCAGCCGCAATCATGAAGGCTAGTGCGAGCGATGCATCCACTGCTGCATTAAGAAATGTGTCGGTTTGCTCCCATTGAAATGTACGATCTCTTGCACGGTTTATTTCTTTTGTTCGATGTGTGTCGCCGATGATGAAAATTAGCAACGGGGCCTCCAATGCCCAGCGAATAGATGGAAACATCTGGGTGAGCTCTGTCCGGATCGATGAGCAGCCGACGTCGATCAGACTATACTGTTGCAGGTTTGATTTACTGGGTGCAGATTGACCTGCCGCAAGTAACAGTCGTTTGATGTCATCGGCTATCGGTTTGTCTGAGAACGTTCTGCAGGACTGATGTGATAACAGGGTGTCAATAGTCCTTCTGCTTTCGATTGCTGGGATAGCAGAGGGAGAACCGTATCGAAAGTGTTCAGTCAGATGCTTATTCATAATTGGACCTTTTGGTAGAACGCTGTCAGATGTGACATCGGATGGTCGAGAGGATCATTGACCGGTTTCCAGGGGATATCACCATAATCTTCTAGCGTCGTAAGGAGGCTGTGCTCCCAGTCTAAATATCCCTGTGCATGTGTAAGGTTCCCTTGGTGTCTGTCCGGGAAAAATAGTGCTTGATCTGTAGGGTGGGATTTGAAACTGACGGCGGACGAGTCGATGAGTTCGTCGGGTACCGCATCCCAGCTGACATAGGTCGGCTGCGTTAGGTTGAGTTGACTGACAAGCTTCCGAGTGTGCGTGATTTGTGAGCGATCACAGACAAACAGGCAACGAGCCGTCTTTGATATTGTGTGGAATCGTGATCTAGGTAGCCAGTCCGAACCATTTAGTCGACTGGCGCTGAATGCTATGCTTGATCGGATGTCGATAATACGATCAGCTAGCATCCACGTTTCATTCCGTTCCGTGTTCACGATGCTGGTGCGCTTGTTCCCGTATGATACTGGAATAAGCTCATTACTTAGCCATGCATCCCAACCCATGCGGCGAAGCCATAACACTGACACTGCGCAATCCAGCCGGTTGGGTCCTTGAACGATCACTGGCAAATTGTGTGTACCCAAATATTGATCTGTGCTTTGGATTAGTGTGGTTGGCGAGATCGCATAGTCGGTTGTAAAATCTTCGCTGACGGTGATGATGCGACAATAATTCTCTGATTTGGCCCACCTGCTTTCCAGGTCTTTTGTCGCGATGGGCAGGTTAAATTTTTGGATTAGATGATTGGCATGCTTAGCCGCTGTTTCGTCAGATAACAAACCATCCGCTGATAGTTTATTGTTAAACGAGCGGGCCCCTCCCGCGAGCTCCCACCCTTGAGTGCCACCGGTAATGCAGTGAATCGATCCTTTAAAATCTTGGTCGGCCAAGGTCTGTGCTGCGATGATTCCCCGGGTCCGGCCTGCGCAATGAAGGTAGATTGAACTGTTGGAAATTGAGAGTGATCCAAGGCGCCCAGTTGGGCAATGGATTGAGTTGGGTAAGCTAAACTTTTGATATTCCGAAAAAGGTCTGACATCGAATTGATATTGGGGCGGCGTCTTGATGGCATCTTCAGGCTTAATATTTTTTATGTCGCCGGTCGTCTCTGCCCACTCACCAAATGCTTTTGATGGCGTATATTCGCCGCCCCAGATCGGGAGGCGATGATTCTTCCATGCATGGAATCCGCCGTCTATGACTCGAGGAGTCAAACACGTAATGTCGGCGATGACCGCAGCCGCCCAACGCGTCAGGGTTGGATTGTCCCCGATAATTAGGGCAATTCCAGTCTCATCACCGAAGAGTTGCTTAATTTGCATTTCAATGGAGTCAATTGGCGCGTTGACCGCGAAGATTGGGTGTTCATCCACATAGGATTTGCGATCGCGGACGTCGATGAACGCGATGCGATGCGTCGTTTGCAGGAGTTGTAGGGCTTCATCAATTTGGACGAGCCTAATCGTATTGTGCGATGCATTATTTATTGTTACCATAATACACATTCTATCATTTATCTTTTGTCGGAGACTAATCAATGTCAACACTGTCTGCGGTTCGCACAAGCTTAACCTCGGTAAACCCTTTCGCAACCATCATCGAGTCAACTTTCGTCTTTGTGCTAGGGTTCTGTAGCTCCTTGCGCCTCGCGATCGAGGTATCTGGCGAGATCGATCACACTAACCGCTTGACCACCCGTGGTTACACACTCCTTGGTGTCAAAGAATCTTAATTTAGAAAACCCGTTGGTCGCGCGCAGATGAGATGACAGGTTGTCAACAATCTGTCATCTTTTGATTCCTCAGATTTTTTTATTGTAGGTACGGCCTACGCTCCAGCCTCGGTGGTCAAATGCGCATAACAGCAATCCATGATTCTGTTGAATCAATCGCGTCAGATATCCAGAACGCTTATATCAATTTTTCGAAGATGACGTGCTCTGTTGTTGCCGTTGTCACAGATCAGATTATTGATGGTAAGCCTGTTGTTGGATATGGCTTCAATTCAAACGGTCGGTACAACGCCTCTGGAATTTTGAAAGATCGTTTGATCCCTCGCCTGCTTGAGGCTAACCCAGATCACTTAGTTGGTGATGATGGGTATCTGGATCCTCATAGGGCCTGGGACATCATGATGACAAATGAAAAGCCAGGAGGGCACGGTGAACGGTCAGTGGCCGTGGGTGTCCTTGACATGGCGCTCTGGGACGCGCGAGCGAAAATGCAGGGCATCCCTTTGTATCAATTGCTCGCTGACCGTGCTGGTCGAAAGCCTGATTCCAAAGTTTGGGTATACGCAGCTGGCGGCTACTACTACCCTGGTAAAGACATCGTTGGGCTACAGGACGAGTTTCGTCACTATCTGGATTTGGGCTATACCGTCTGCAAAATGAAGGTTGGGGCAGCAGATCTTTCTCATGACTGTGATCGGATCGAAGCGGCGTTGAAAGTTGTCGGCGAGGGAAATCTCTGCGTTGATGCGAATGGACGATTTGACCTCGAGACCACGCTTTCCTACGCAGAGGCCCTTAAACAGTACCGTTTGTTTTGGTACGAGGAGGCGGGCGATCCTTTGGATTTTGAGATCCAGGCAGCACTCAGTGGCGCATACGATTTGCCAACTGCGACGGGCGAAAATTTATTTTCCCATCAGGACGCCCGTAACCTGCTCCGGTATGGCGGCATGCGTCCAGACCTAGATTATCTTCAGTTTGACTGCGCCCTCTCCTACGGGTTGGTCGAGTATTACAGAACCTTGGACGTGCTCCGCGAATACGGTTGGTCCCCGAGACGCGTTGTGCCACACGGGGGCCATCAAATGTCTCTCCATATCGCCGCCGGGTTAGGTCTGGGTGGAAATGAGTCATACCCCGGTGTTTTCCAGCCGTTCGGTGGATTCTCCGATGACTTGGAAGTCGAGCAGAGCTTCGTGAACTTACCGAGCGCGCCCGGACTCGGACTAGAGAATAAGGCAAACTTTCGGTCGATGCTTAATACGGCGTTTGGCGATCAGGTCGCGATTTAGAGACAGGAAAGTTGGGTAGCAAGGTCCGTCAGAGACTCGGCGCATAGATCCCAAGCACCGGTGGCCTCGAGGTCAATCGTCTGATTCGGCCCATGCTCGGTAGGCCTCTTGATAAAGGCCGTCTTAAAGCCGACATCTTGAGCTGCCTTGAGATCATAGTTATGGGCGGCGACCATCATGCATATCGCGGGCTCTAGTCCCAGACATTCGGCAGCGCGCTTATAAGCATCGGGATCTGGCTTGTAGGTCCTTACAATCTCAGCTCCCAAGATCACGTCCCAAGAATAGTTATTGTATTTTGCGAGGTTGACGGCAAGAGCGATATGACCGTTGGACTGAGATGCGCAGATAAATTTCTCTTTCAGCGCATTGATTCCCCTCTGACTATCGGGCCAACATGGCAACCGATGCCACGCCCTTACAAGCCAATCCTCATTCTCGCTCGATCCCAAAGAAAACGAATATCGCTGCGAGATGCGTCGCAGGTTCTCGCGGTGGAGGGTGTCGAGGTCGACGAAACCACGATTTCCCTTTCTAATCTGTTCCATCGATGGTTGATACTCGTAGCGCCACGCATCAGCCACTACCGCGGCCGAGTAGCGGCAAGGAAACCTTTCAAAGTGATTGGTTAAGTCACGAACAATCCCGGATCTCCAGTCAACTACTGTCCCGAAGACGTCAAACAGCAAAGCGGAACAAGGCGGGTTAGTTTGCAATCGGGTTTCCTCTTATTCTTCTTAATTGGATGACATATATCCCGTTTCAGGATAAGGCATTAATCTTCCATAATCCTTCAACCAAGTTAGGATCCAACCCAAACCGCTTGTTCTACCTAGACTGTCAAATTCACAACAAATACAAACTATGAGTGAAGAGGAATTCGGTTCAATTTACCCATTATTCTAAGTTGCCAATCTCACAATAATTTGTCAGTGACAAGAATACCGCAACCGCGATTTTTAGTGCTTGATCCGACCAAGATGGATCAAATTAATCTGTTGGGGGCATAGGATGTTAATCGATTTTAACTTATTGCCTCAGCCCGACTTGGGCTAGTAGATCATTGAATCGTTCTCCCTGAATCATCACATGTTCACGAGATACTTGATCTGCCCTCCCAGCATCACCCCCCTCGATTGCCTGAATAATTTCATCATGCTCTTTGAGGGACTGAGCCATCCGGCCGCGAACACGGAGCTGTAGACGCCTGTAGGACTGGAGTCGACGTCGCAGCCGTCTTGTCTCGTTCGCTAGGTAGCTGTTCCCGCAAGCCTCGTAAATACATTCATGAAAAGCGACGTTTTCTGAATAGTACAGATCAGAATCGCGAGTCTCGATAGCCTTTTTACAGCCCGCGTTAGCTTTTTTGAGCTCCGAAAGCTGCTGATCGTTGATTCGCCGGGCCGCGAGTCGCGCGCACATGCCTTCGAGTTCGCTCATCACTTCGAACATCTCAATCATGTCTCTAAATGATGGCGCTTTCACAAAACAACCCCGTTTAGGGATTTGTATTGCCATACCGGAACCTACGAGTTGCAGCAATGCTTCACGCACCGGCGTGCGAGATACGCTGAATCGTTCAGCTATCGAAGCCTCATCCAGTTTCGATCCATCTTTCAGTTGGCCGGTGGCTATTTCTTCCTCCACCCCTTGAAAGACCCTTGTTGCGGCTCGACTACTCACTATAGGAAACTCGTTGCATCTTATTTTTGTATACGATAGTTTCCAACAAGCATACAAGATTGTGCACGCCGTTATAACTCATAACAATCGGCAGGAGTCCGTAATGAAACTAAAATCCCTTGTAGTCGCTGCGATTGGAGCAGCAATGGTCAGTTCTGTAGCTAGCGCAGCGGAGCTTCGTCTTTCTCACCAATGGTCCACAAAAGATGTTCGACACAAAGTGGCGGAGATCGTAGCTAACCACGTTAAAGACGCTAACGTAGGATTGGAAATTAAGATTTTCCCCTCAAAATCATTGTTTAAACCTCGCGAGCAATACAAGCCTTTGTCTCGTGGGCAGCTGGATATGACGGTTCTGCCGTTGTCTTACGCAGGTGGTCAGCAACCATCTTATAACTTGACCTTAATGCCTGGTCTGGTGAAAAACCATGACCATGCCGCACGTCTGAACTACTCACCCTTTATGGATGCGATCCAAGAAAAAATGGCTGAAGATGACGTAATGGTTCTTGTTCACGGTTATCTGGCGGGTGGCTTCGCTGGCAAAGATAAGTGTCTATCGGGCCCAGGCGATGTGAAAGGAATTCAAATGCGTGCAGCAGGAAAGTCGTTCAACCAACTCCTGGCAGGTGCTGGAGCGTCGATCGCATCCATGGCTTCATCCGAGATTTATAACGCAATGCAGACAGGTGTCTTGGATGGTGCAAACACCTCGTCTTCGTCGTTTGTTTCATATCGAATCTATGAGCAAGTCAAGTGTTATACGCCAGCTGGTGAGCAAGCATTATGGTTTATGTATCAGCCTTTGCTGATGAATAAGGCTGCTTTTGATGGCTTGAATGATGCTCAGAAGAAGGCGTTATTGGCCGGAGCCAAGAAGGCTGAGGCGTTTTACTTAGCCGAGGCTAAGAAAGAAGACGCTGAATCAGTCCGTGTCTTCAAGGAAGCTGGCGTTCAGATTAAAGAAATGACCAAAGACGAGTTTAAAGCATGGCAGGACCTTGCAAAACAGACCGCATACAAAGAGTTCGTCGCAGGTTATCCCGACGGCCAGCGTTTTCTTGACCTGGCTTTAGCGGTCGAATAATAAGCCCCACTGCACCCGGCCTGCCGGCCGGGTTGCTTCTTTCAAGGAAAAGATATGAGAGGTTTCATAACCCTCGTTAATCGTTTGTCCCAGGTAGTGGGTGTACTAGCAGCGGCTATGGTTGTCGTTGCAGTGGTCATAACCTGCCAAATGATCTTCATCAGATATTTTTTGAACGGTTCGACCTACTGGCACACCGAAGCCGTGGTCTATCTCGTATTGGCTGCAACACTGCTTGGTTTGCCCTATGTCCAGAAGTTAAAGGGCCATGTCAATGTTGATTTAGTTCCCATGTTGTTGCCGCCTGTTGGAAGGAAGTTGTTAATGATCTCCAGTTTTGCAGCCGCAATTCTAGTGCTGTTAACAATGACCTTTTATTCGGCAGAGTTGGTCTACCTAAGTTATTCGAAGGGATGGACGTCAGATACTGTTTGGGGGCCACCTTTGTGGATCCCTTATATGACTATGCCACTAGGATTTGGCCTGTTTGGTCTTCAGTTGCTGGCTGATTTATTAGAACTACTGATGACTCCCGCCGAAGATATCGTCGTAGAAGCAGGAGGACACTGATGGATCCGCTTTTGCTGGGCCTATTAGTCGCTGCGGTGACTATCTTTGTACTTTTTTCTGGGATTTCAGTAGCCAACGGGCTTCTCGTTGTGTCAGCAATATTTTTGCTCGTCTTCGATGGTTTGAGATCTTTGGAGCTTATCCCCGAAATATTGTTTGGAAAGCTGGATAACTTCGCTCTTCTCTCAATACCTATGTTTATCTTGATGGGCTCTGCGATCGCTTCCACGCGCGCGGGCGCAGACCTTTACGAAGCTTTAGATCGCTGGCTTACGCGGGTACCGGGTGGTCTCGTAGTGTCTAACTTAGGCGCCTGTGCGCTTTTTGCTGCGATGTCTGGATCATCACCCGCTACCTGTGCCGCAATCGGTAAGATGGGTATTCCGGAGATGCGCAAGCGGAACTACCCAGATGGTGTTGCCTCAGGATCGATAGCGGCGGGTGGCACGCTAGGTATTTTGATACCTCCCTCCGTCACAATGATCGTATACGGAATCGCGACAGAGACATCCATCGGTAGATTATTTTTGGCTGGAGTATTGCCCGGTTTGCTGCTGGTGTCACTTTTCATGGCTTGGTCGATTTTTGCGACATGGAGGCAGGGGGGTGTAGATGCTCTCGCAGGTCGGAGGTTTACTTGGACTGAACGGTTTGAGGTATTGCCCCGGGTTGTTCCATTCTTGTTGGTAATCGTGGGCGTACTATTCGCACTTTATGGTGGTGTAGCTACGCCATCTGAGACAGCAGCTGTGGGAGCCCTGCTGTGTTTAGGGCTAGCGATAGTGATCTATCGGATGACAGATCTGGGGACTATTTGGGTGATGCTTCGAGACTCTACAAAAGAGTCGGTGATGATTTTGTTTATCATCGCCGCTGCCGGTGTTTTCTCTTACATGCTCTCCAGTCTTTTCATCACTCAGGCGATCGCCGAGTGGATAGGGACGCTTGACGTAAACCGCTGGGTGTTGATGCTATATATCAATATTTTTCTCTTAGTCGCTGGATTCTTCTTGCCGCCGGTGGCCGTTATCTTGATGGCAGCTCCTATCTTGATGCCTATCATCCTTGGCGCCGGCTTTGATCCATACTGGTTTGCAGTGGTTCTGACTATCAACATGGAAATCGGACTGATTTCACCGCCCGTGGGTTTGAATCTCTATGTGATCAACGGAATTGCCCCTGAGATTCCTCTGAAGACCATTCTTACCGGATCTCTTCCCTATGTGGCTTGTATGGTTATCGCGATCGTTATCCTGTGCCTATTCCCCTCCATTGCTACCTGGTTACCTGATATTCTCATGGGGCAAGCTGTGACATGAGCAGGGTCTTCCGAATCGGTCAAATTGTTCCGAGTTCGAATGTGACAATGGAGACCGAAATACCTGCGTTATTTCGGACTCGCGAAGCATATTACGATGATCGGTTTACCTTCCATTCCAGCCGGATGCGCATGAAACAGGTCACCAAGGAAGAGCTGGCAGCTATGGATCGCGATAGTGATCGGTGTGCGTTGGAGCTATCGGATGCCTCGGTCGATGTCATGGGTTACGCCTGTCTGGTTGCGATCATGTCAATGGGGCTTGGGTATCACCGTGAGAGTCAAGCGCGACTGCATCAGGTGACGCATGACAATGGTCATCCATGTCCTGTGGTCAGCTCTGCTGGAGCCTTAGTTGAGGGTCTTTCTGCATTACGAGCTCAACGAATCGCATTAATCACTCCTTACCGGAAACCGTTGACCGATCTAGTCTGTCAGTATTTAGAGTCGGAAGGGTTTGAAGTCTTAGACGCGATCAGTCTTGAGATTCCAGATAACCTCGAAGTTGCGCGCCAGGACCCAATGGCACCAGTTCATCTCGTTGATCGTCTCAATCTCTCGAATGTAGACACGTTAGTGGCCTCAGCCTGCGTACAGATGCCCTCGCTTCCGGCAGTGGCACACCTGCAAGCGAAAACGGGCGTTCCAACATTATCTGCCTCCGTCGCAACAAGCTATCGGATGATGTGTGAGCTTCAGTTGGATACGCAAATACCAGGTTTTGGTGCGTTGTTTGAGTGAGTAGATCATGATGACGACTGGAATCAAGCAGTGGATTCAGCAAGTCACCGATCGAGCGCTTGAGATCTTGGATCTGAAATCTGAGGGCGTCGCTCTTGATGATCTTATCTCACAGTGTCATGCGGTGTTGTCTCGTCGCGGCGAAGCCACCGGACTGGCTTTAGCTGGCTCTGTGGTGGCCTCCTGGCAGGCGCTTGAATCCAATCAGCATCTGTCGTTCTTTCAGGCACTGATTGCAGAGTTTGGCCCCGATCAAGAACGGCTCGAGCAAGCAATCGCTGACTATCAAAAGAGTGTTGACGATGTCAATGTGATGCGATTGCATCAGGCCGCTGAGGCAAAGCGTCAAGAACTTTTTCGGCGAATCAATGCAGCGCCAAACGGTCTGCAAACACTCATTTTGATGCGCGAGGCGTTGCGTCGATTATTGCGTGAACGTCCTGAGTTGAAACCGATCGATCAGGATCTGGTGCATTTATTTACCTCTTGGTTCAATAAAGGATTCTTAAGACTTGAGCGGATTGACTGGCAAACCCCAGCAGCGATATTAGAGAAGCTGATCCAGTATGAGTCGGTGCATGAGATTCAGGGATGGGATGACCTGCGTCGGCGCCTTGCCGAAGATCGGTTGTGCTTCGCCTATTTTCACCCTGTGATCCCGGATGAGCCACTGATTTTTGTCGAAGTTGCTTTGGTACAGGGAATGTCGGATGCGGTAGCGCCATTGTTGGATTCGCCGCCCGTGCCACCGATTGCTGCTGATACCGCGGTGTTTTATTCGATTAATAATTGCATACCGGGTCTTGCCGGGGTCAGTTTCGGTAATTTGCTGATCAAGCAAGTGGTTTCCGTACTTCAGGCCGAGCATCCGCGATTGAAGCGTTTTGTCACGCTTTCTCCGATTCCTGGGTTACGTCTCTGGCTTGAAACCGAAGGCCTTGAGTTTTTACACCGATTTGAATCATCGGATGATGAGACGGCTCTAAAATCGATCGTTGCTCAGTATTTGACATCAGGGCGCGGGGCCAAACTGAAGGATCCAGTGGCTCGGTTTCACCTAGGTAACGGCGCAACACTGGAACGAATCAATGCAAACGCGGACCTCAGTAGTCGAGGTCAGCAGCAAAGTTTTGGATTCATGGTGAACTACCTCTACGAACTCGATGACATCGTCCGAAACCATGAACAGCTGATGGAATCCGGTCAAATAGCGACGTCGAAAGACGTGCAGCAATTATTAAATAAAACGAGAAAACATCAATTAAAGGAATTGTCCCATGACGCATAATGTTTTTGCGGCTATTCAGACGAATCTGAAGCACCACGCCGAACGCACTTTGCTAACCATCCCGAATGGACGACAACTCACCGGGTCAGATCTTGATCGGGAATCTGCTATTTTAGCGAGCGCGCTGATGAGACTCGGCCTTGAGGCTGGCGATCGAGTCTCAGCTCAGATCGAAAAAGGCTGGATGAATGTTGTCCTCTATTTAGCGGTTTTGCGATCTGGAGCCGTGTATTTGCCGTTGAATTCCGCCTATACCAATAGCGAAATTGAATACTTTGTGACGGATGCAGAATCTAAACTGCATATTTGCAGCTCGGATCGTGTCGGGCACGTCGAGTCTTTGCGGTCACAAATCCCAGAATTACAGGTCTTAACCTTGGATCATGAGAGCGGGACGTTGATCGATCTTTTTGATGCGGCAAAAACGTCAGGCCATATGTCAGATGAGGTCGTCTCCCGTGTCGCCGATGATCTCGCGTCAATCATCTATACCTCAGGAACAACCGGTAAGCCGAAAGGTGCCATGATTACTCACAGTAACCTGGCAGCGAATGCGAAGATGCTGACCGAAGCTTGGGCCTACAGCTCAGATGATGTGCTGTTGCATGCGCTACCGCTATTCCACGTCCATGGTCTGTTTGTGGCCCTGAACTTGGCTCTGATGAACGGTGGCCCGATGATCATGCTTCCCAAATTCGACCCCGATCTGGTGCTCTCGGTCATGCCTTCGTCTACGGTCATGATGGGAGTCCCGACTTTTTACACTCGATTGTTGGCTGATTCGCGGTTCGACCGGCAATCCAGTGGTCACATGCGTCTGTTCATCTCTGGATCAGCGCCATTACTCGTTGAAACATCCGATGAGTTCTTTGACAGAACAGGGCAGCGAATTCTCGAACGTTATGGCATGACCGAAACAGGAATGAGTTGCTCTAATCCTCTCCATGGCGAACGACGTGCAGGGTCTGTGGGGCCTCCACTTCCTGGTGTTGATGTTCGTATCATGGGCGAGGATGGTGAAGAGTTACCGAGAGGCGACATCGGGGCTTTGGAAGTCAAAGGCGAACACGTCTTTAAGGGCTATTGGAAACTTCCGGAGAAAACAGCGTCTGAATTCAAAGGTGACTGGTTTATCACCGGTGACATGGCCACTCTCTCAGAGGATGGTTATGTCTCCATTGTCGGCCGAGGTAAAGATCTGATTATCTCAGGTGGCTTGAATATCTATCCCAAGGAAATTGAAGACGTTTTAAACGATCAGGGCGGTGTGGTAGAAAGCGCAGTGGTTGGTGTCCCTCACCCAGATTTCGGGGAGGGTATCGTTGCTGTCTTGGTCGGTGAACAGGCATTAGATATGGCTGCTCTCGAATCGGCTTGTCGAGAAAAGCTTGCTGGATTCAAGGTCCCCCGTCGGTGGGTGCAGTTGCAGACATTACCAAGAAATACGATGGGTAAGGTCCAGAAGAATCTCTTGCGAGACGATTACGCAAACAGTTTTTCATAAGCGAGTGTGTAGCCGGCGTAAGCCGGCTTTTTTAAGGTCTTAAGTAGACAAATCCTTGTTGCTGGAGTTTTCCGATCTCCGCAACACCGGATGGAACCACGTCGGACTCTTCAGCAAAATGAAGATCCTCTAACGCAATCTTCTTACCCTTCAGTGTGTTTGCGCAAATATTGAACTTAACGCCTTGGCTTCTTAGGGAGTCGATTCGATTTACGGCGTCCGGACTTTCTTGGGCCACTTTTCTCAGAAGTTCCACCCCGTTTCCGTGAAGTACGAATTTGATCTCGTGATTACCTTGTCCAAGCGCATTGATATGATTCTGAGCATTACGCATCGCTCCAATAGATCTTTTTACGTCGAAATAATTGACGTGATAGACGACCTTTTGTTTCGCGTAGCCGGCATTAGCTACACCGTATCCACCAAGGAGCATGGATAATACAGCGATCATTACAACGATGAATTTATTCATATTGGTTACCTCTTTGTTACCAGCACCTCAATAACACACTATTTTTGGTTCGGAAGCAAATCGTTAACGGGCTTGCGATCTAGTCAGTTCAGATTATTTCAGTTTTACTCATCCAGAAACGACCGCAGATGATCTGATCGACTTGGATGTCTTAACTTTCGGAGTGCTTTAGCTTCAATCTGACGAATCCGTTCTCGGGTGACATCAAACTGCTTGCCGACTTCTTCTAAGGTATGGTCGGTATTCATATCGATCCCAAAGCGCATCCGTAAGACTTTCGCCTCCCGAGCAGTCAGGCTCGCTAATACTTGACGAGTGGACTCTGTCAGCCCTTCAACCGTTGCTGAGTCCACTGGCGAAGAGATGGTGGTGTCCTCAATAAAATCACCCAGCGAGCTGTCTTCGTCGTCACCAATGGGTGTTTCCATTGAGATCGGCTCTTTGGCGATTTTCAGTACCTTACGGACTTTATCTTCGGGCATTTCCATGCGTTCGCCCAGTTCTTCAGGCGTTGGCTCACGTCCCATTTCCTGGAGCATCTGGCGGCTGATGCGATTGAGCTTATTGATGGTTTCAATCATATGGACTGGGATTCGGATGGTCCGCGCTTGGTCAGCAATTGAGCGAGTGATTGCCTGCCGAATCCACCAGGTCGCATAGGTCGAGAACTTATAGCCACGGCGATATTCGAATTTATCAACCGCTTTCATCAAACCAATGTTGCCTTCCTGGATCAAGTCGAGGAATTGCAGCCCACGATTGGTATATTTCTTCGCAATGGAGATGACAAGCCGAAGGTTGGCTTCCACCATGTCTTTCTTTGCACGGCGTGCTTTGGCTTCCCCCATCGAGAGACGGCGGTTGACCTCGCGAAGCTCAGGGATCGTCACACCAACGCCTTCCGCGATGGACTGAAGTCGGGCTTGGCACCGCTGCACGTCTGGAACGACAGCTTCGAGTTTCTCCAATTTTTTCTTTTTCGCGACACCTGGGATCCACTCGAAGTTGGTCTCATTGCCATGCCATTCTTTAATGAAGATCTTACGATCAAGCTTGCCTTGCTTAGTGCAGAGCCGGAGGATTTCTCGCTCCTGATCTCGGATGGAATCGAGCACTTTCCGAAACTCAACACAGAGTTCTTCAAATAGCCTTGGGGTTAACTTCAATGAAGCAAATACAGCGCCGATTTCATCAATCGCTTCTTTGGCTTCTTTCGCATCGCGACCTTTTTTCGTAATGACTTTAGACGCCTTGGCAAGATTGGTTCTGAGCGCTTCGAAACGCGCTCTGACTTCTTCGGGGTCTGGTCCTGTGTCACCTTCTTCGGCTTCATCATCTGCATCACCGCTGTCATCGTCGTCGGTGTCAGCGTCATCAAAATCTTGATCATTCACGTCTTCGGTCGAAGCGGCCTCGGTTGGCGCAACATCTTCAGGATCGGGGTCTAGGAATCCAGCCAACAAGTCAGACATCCGGCCTTCATCGGCTTGGATGCGGTCGTAAATCGCGAGGACTGATTCAACAATTCCTGGGTAATAGGCCATGGCTTGCATGACTTCCCGAATTCCTTCCTCAATCCGCTTGGCGATGACAATTTCACCTTCGCGTGTCAGGAGCTCGACCGTTCCCATTTCACGCATGTACATGCGCACAGGATCAGTTGTCCGACCCACATCATTTTCAACAGAGGCAAGGGCGGCAGCGGCTTCTTCAGCGGCTGAGTCGTCAGTGGCATTTGAATTTTCACCGAGTAATAGTTGGTCGTCATCAGGCGCTTCCTCGCCTACAGCGATACCCATGTCTCCGATCATTCGGATGATATCTTCCACCTGATCAGGGTCGGCAATTTCTTCAGGAAGATGGTCATTCACCTCAGCATAGGTGAGGTAGCCTTGTTCCTTACCTTTGGCGATCAGGTCTTTAAGACGTGATTGACGCTGCTCGGTTTGCGTAAGTTCCTGATCTAACTGTTTTTCTGCCATGAACTGACCTAAGAGATGTAATGTGAAAAGGCCGCGTATTATACACGGAACAGCCAATATTTCTCATTATTTTTTATGTGCTGTCAGCGCTTGATGCAAGTCTTCTGCAGAAATTTTTCCACGCTTCGCATCCTCGGCCAGATGGCGCATGGATTCGGTCACCAATTGTTTTTTGAGTTGCTTGAGCCCGTCAGTGAATTCTGCTTCATAGGAGCTCTCACTAAATAGTGTCTCCCGACCAAGAAGTTTGGATAAAAGGCGACCTAACTCGGTTCCGCTGAAATGTCCCATCAAGCCCGCGGTCGAGGGTTTCTCGGCATTCAGTATCCACTCAGCGACCTGGCTGAGTGCTTGAATGTTGATGAGCCGACTTCGTTCGGGAACCTGAAAGGGCTCGTTGAGTAACGTTGGATTTTGCAACAAAAGCCATAGCAGTCTGTTGGCTAAAGGCTCGGGTTTATTTGGATCTGGAAACTCAAGGGTTGCCGCCGGCTCGATGACCTCCTCAATATCCAACAGTGGTTCAGGGATATCCGAGAAATCAGTATCGGTCTCATCCTGCTCCTCTGGAGGGAGTGTCTCAAAGCTTGCGATTTCGGGGTCATGTGGGGTCACCTGACCCTCCGAGACGCGAGGACTCACAACTTCATGAACGACGGGTTCGATCTTGAGATCCTGCAATCGTGCATCGAGATCGGATCGACGTGTCCCTGATAATTCACTCAGCGTATCGAGCATCAGTGATCGATAAATACTCGCTGGGATTTTTGCAATTTTTGGCAGAGTCAGTGCCGTCAGGCGTGCACGGCCGTCGAGCTTACTCAAGTCAATGTCATCCGATAAGAGCCGAATGAGTGCTTCAGACGCTGGCAGAGCGTCGTTCAGCCGTGTCAAAAAGGCGTCGGTTCCTTCATCACGAACCAGAGAGTCTGGATCGTGCCCGTCAGGAAGAAAGAGGAAGCGGATGCTGAATTCATCGCTCAAGAACGGAAGCACGGTATCCAGCGCTCGTTTAGCCGCGGTGCGCCCAGCTTGGTCACCATCAAAACAAACGATCACTTGAGCCGTTTGTCGGCTCAACCGATCTAAGTGATGGCCCGTCAGCGCGGTTCCTAAAGTAGCGACAGCGAAATCGATGCCAAACTGAGCGAGGGCAACCACATCCATGTAGCCCTCAACGACCAATACACGATCGAGTGAGCGGCATGCTTGGCGAGCTTCATACAGGCCATACAATGTGTCGCTTTTATGAAATAGCTTGGTCTCTGGGCTGTTTAAATATTTGGGTTTGCTATCGTCGAGAACACGACCGCCAAACGCGATGGTTCGACCCCGGATATCACGAATGGGAAACATCACGCGTTCTCGAAAGCGGTCATATTCGCGACCCTGTTGGTTGACCACGGTCAGCCCGGATTCGCGGAGTTGCTTTTTGGTGGGTGCATCGACACCTAGCTGATCAAATAAAAAGCGCCATCCTCCGGGTGCGTATCCAAGTCCAAACCGATGGGCGATAGTCCCTGTCAATCCTCTTCCTTTCAGGTAGTCAACCGCGCGCTGTCGATCTGGATGTGCCTTTAAGGCCCGGCGGAATGCTTGATCGGCTTGCTCAAGAACGGCATACAGCGCTTTGCGATGGCCAGCTTCTGGATCTGCGGCCTCTGTTGGAACCTCAAGCCCTGCAAGTGAGGCCAGATTCTCAATGGCACTGACAAAATCGACCTTGTCATATTCCATGATGAAGCTGATCAATCCCCCGGATGCGCCGCAGCCAAAGCAGTGATACACCTGCTTGTCAGGGCTTACCGAAAACGACGGTGAGGAATCATCGTGAAATGGACAGCGTCCATGATATTCGCGTCCCGATTTTTTCAGAGGAACACGCGTACTGACCACATCGACAATATTGACACGGTCATTCAGTGTTTCGATAAAAGAATCAGGAATTCGTCCAGCCACTTCAGATCCAGAGAATGGGTTCAGCGGTCAGAGTGTATCTGAAAATTGCGGGTTGGATTTAAGTCAGGCGTTCTTTCACGAGTTTGCTGACGACTTGCATATCAGCTCGCCCTTGGACTTTCGGTTTCAACTGACCCATCACTTGCCCCATGCCTTGAGGGCCTGATGCATTGGTGTCGCTGATCGACTGATCGATGAATGCGATGATTTCGTCGTCGGTCAGTGGTGTCGGTAAGAACTCTTTCAGGATTTCAACTTCAGCCAGTTCGGTATCGGCAAGATCTTGGCGACCTCCATCGACAAACTGATTGGCGGCATCACGCCGCTGTTTGGTCATTTTGTCGATGATACTCAGGCATCTCGCATCATCAACTTCGATCCGTTCGTCCACTTCCACGCGCTTAATATCAGCCAACACCATCCGGATGACGCCGAGGCGAAACTTTGCTTTCGCCCGCATGGCATCTTTCATGGCTTCGGTGAGGGTGTTTTTCAGCGAACTCACGCGAACGACTCAGTGACTAATAGAGGCGTTCGAACTTTTTGGTCTCGCGAGACACCTTCTTCAGATGACGCTTCACAGCGGCAGCGGCGGCGCGCTTACGCAGTGTCGTTGGCTTTTCATAGCATTCACGACGACGAACTTCAGAGAGAACGCCAGCTTTTTCGCAAGCACGCTTGAAACGACGAAGTGCAACGTCAAAGGGCTCGTTGTCTTTAATTTTTACCGCAGGCATTAAAAAGCACCTATCCTTAAACTAAACTAACAGTGAATTTGGTATCCCCACTTGGGGCGCGAGAGAATACCAGTGTCTAAAGAAAAAGGGAACCAAATGCGTGTCTTAGGTATCGAAACATCCTGTGATGAGACGGGAATTGCGATCTTTTGCGAGCGCAACGGCCTGTTGGCACATCGTGTCCACAGTCAAATTGATGTTCATGCCTATTACGGGGGCGTTGTTCCTGAGCTAGCGTCGCGAGACCATGTGCGTTATCTGCGTCCACTGGTGGATGAAACACTGAAAGCCTCCGGTCTTCAGTTATCTGAGATCGATGCCATTGCCTACACCACCGGCCCAGGGCTTCTCGGTGCTCTCCTCGTCGGAGCCACTTTTGCTAAATCGTTGGCATTGTCATTGGGTCGGCCGGCGCTCGGAGTGCATCATATGGAGGGACATTTATTGGCACCATTGATGGAGACACCAGAATTGCCGATGCCATTCGTTGCACTCCTCGTCAGTGGTGGTCATTCACAACTGATTTTGATCCGAGGGATCGGCGACTACGAATTATTGGGAACGACGTTAGATGATGCCGCCGGCGAGGCATTCGATAAGACCGCAAAGTTGCTTGAGCTGGGCTATCCGGGTGGTCCCAAAATTGCAGCGCTTGCCGAGCAAGGCGATGCCAAGCGATTCGCCTTTGCTCGTCCAATGACTGATCGTCCGGGCTGTGATTTCAGTTTTTCGGGGTTGAAGACTCAAGTCCTGACTGAAGCGCGTCGCCTAGTGAAAGCTGAGCAATTGGATGAACAGGCCAAAGCGGATTTGGCGGCTAGCTTCCAGCAGGCTGTGGTGGATACTTTGGTGATTAAATGTGCGAGAGCACTTGAGCAAACACAGGCGAAAGCACTTGTGATGTCCGGCGGCGTGAGTGCTAACCAACAGTTGCGTGAGTCACTAAAATCGTTTGAAACCCAAAGCATACAGGTGGCTTATCCGGCACCTGAATTTTGTACAGATAATGGTGCGATGATTGCCTTTGCTGGTCTGATGCGGTTAAGTCGCGGTCAGCAAGATGCGTCGCTTGCGATGACGATCCGTCCTCGCTGGCCTTTAAGTGAACTACCCAAGGTGTCGTAATGGATAGGATGTATGTATCAAGGCTCCCGCTGCTGTCATTAGTTGGGGTTTATTTGCATGAAAAAGAGAATCCGCAACCGCTGTATTTGGACCTCAGCATAAAAATTTCACTTGCGGAAGCGGCTGACTCAGATGACCTTGAGGATACGCTCGATTATTCAGGACTCTGTCATGACATCCAGGCTGCCGCCGCGCGCGAGCATTGCAATTTGATTGAACGGCGATTAACGGATTTGTTGGAAATCGTCTTGTGGGATTCGCGAGTGGAAGAAGTGACTGGTCGACTTTATAAACCAGGGGCGGTACCGGGAGCGGAAATTTCTGTGGAAAGAACCCTCAAGCGTTCTGCATAAATCGCCTCGCCAAGTGCTTTTCCAGAGAGGCCAGCGTTGACAAAGGGGGTTGCAGACACCGCACGTACTTGATCGCGTATGAACATCCAGCGCGCTAAAGGAACAGGAAGTTGTTGGGTTTGATCGAACTCGAATAGCAACCTATCGAGTGCTGAATTTGGTGCATTTCCACGGAGCCAGCCAAGCTGACTCATGGCATCGAGACAGGCCTGTGGATTGGCCAACGTGAGATCCTTCAGCCGAATCACAGCGGACAAAAACTGCGAGCGTCGATTCGTTAAGCGAAATGTTGCGGCATAGCGGGAGACACATTCGGTCGTCGGCTCATTACACAGCACCCACTCTGCTAGCCGTGCATCGGCGGACTTGCAAACAAACCTTTCAGGAAGTTTTGGTAGCTCAGGCGCCAGCATGTCGGTGACTTTCAGTCGAGCCAGTTGCGACAATCCATGTTCAGGTCGTTCAGATGCCAGCGTCTTATCCAGCTCAACGATGACGCGTTCGACCGACAACTCAGTGAGTGAGGGGGCCATGGTCTGCATCAAGTGCACAGTCTCGTCGGCCAATTGAAAGTTAAAGCGACCCAGTTGTGCCAGGAAGCGAATTCCACGGAGAATACGTAAAGGATCTTCCGCAAAAGCGGTCGAGACGTGTCGTAATAAGCGATCATTGAGGTCTTGTTGCCCACCGAATGGATCAATGAGTTCACCAGTTCGTGAAATCGCCATCGCGTTGATCGTGAAATCTCGTCTCAACAAGTCAGTCTCTAGGGTGACTGAAGGATCGGCATGCACCACAAAACCAGTATGACCTTGTTGCGTTTTCCGTTCAGTCCGAGCGAGTGCGACTTCGACGTGACTCTTCGGGTGTAAAAACACCGGAAAATCTTGGCCGACTTGCTGAAATCCAAGATCGCGCAGAGTATCGGGTGTGGTTCCAACAGCGACGTAGTCAATGTCTTTTGGTGCGAGACCCAATAGCGAGTCACGGACAGCTCCGCCCACCACGTACATCTCAATTGTCTCTAGGTTGGTCCCGGCGAGAGGTGCAAATAGACGCGGTAAATCAAACACCCGATGCCACCTGAATCAGTTTCCGGTTGTCGAGACAAATTGCACTCAGGTATCCACCCCAGACGCATCCAGTATCAAGTGATACAGCGTCTGAGTCGCACTTTCGGCCATTTAAGGTGGCCCAGTGACCGAAAAGAATTTGTCGATCAATCATGGTTCGATGCGGAGCATCCATCCAGGCACAACAACCGGCAGGCGCAAACTCGGGCGCATCTTTGCAACTGAAATCGAGTGCTAGGGTGGATTGATTCACAAATCGCATGCGCGTACAGGCATTAATGAGGAAGCGCGCCTGATCATCTGTTGTCTTGGCATGGTCGTAATGATCCGGAAGATTACCATACATGGATTCGAGCGCGGAAACCCATATCTCTGACTGAAGCCGTTGATGCACTAGCTGGATTTCATGGAGCAAGATTGACCGATCAAAGAGTGGCCACACACCTGCGTGGACCACTAGCGCATTGTGTTCCGGAAGATCAAGTGCCAAAGGACGCTGCCGATACCAATCGATCACTGCGTCACAGATGGGTGATTCCAAGAGCGATGTTGTCTTGTCTTTTCCTTTGGGTTCTCTAAGACCTGAAGCCACCGCCAGAAAATTGAGATCATGATTGCCGAGGACAGCAGAACATGCATGCTGGTGCTCAAGCACCCATTGCATCACTGCGAGGGAATCATCGCCTCGCGCGATTAAATCACCGGCAAAAATAATGTGATCTGTCGAGGGGTCAAAAGCAAGCGCAGTCAGCAGCCGATTGAATGCGCTGGCACATCCTTGGACGTCTCCAACCACGTAGGTCGCCATTAGTGCAGAGCCCCCGGGTTCAAGAGTGTGAATACAGGGATCTTTGCTTTGAAGATTTCACCATCTGCTGACACCATTTCGAAGAATCCTTCCATGGTTCCCACTGCTGTCTCGAGAATCGCGCCAGAGGTATAGGTAAAGGCATCACCTGGAACAATGGTTGGTTGTTCACCGACCACCCCGTCACCGTGAACTTCACGCACACCGCCTTCACCGTCGGTGATCTTCCAATAACGATGTAACAGTTGAGCGGGGAGGGTGCCGTTATTGGCAATGGTGACCGTATAGGTAAATACAAAACGGCCTTCACCTGGATTTGATTGCGCCTCGATAAAGGTAGCTTCCGCGTTGACATCGACTTGATAGCGTAGATCGCGCATCACAGACTTCCTTCTCGTTGGCTGATATGGTTTGCAAGGTGCACATAGGTTTCCACAGATAAACGTTCAGGTCGATCTTGTGGATTGATCTCTAAATGCGCAAATTCTTCGGTATTGATCAGCTCTTTGAGATTGTTGCGCAATGTCTTTCTGCGCTGACTGAAGGCCTGCCTGACCACTGCCTTCAGCATATCCATGGACTGGATTTGTGCCCGTTTGTCAGCATCTGGGATGATGCGTATCACCCCGGAATCGACTTTCGGGGCTGGGGCAAAGCTTTCTGGTGGCACATCGATTAACGGTTCAACGCGAGCAGTCGCCTGAATCATCACGCCTAATCGACCATAGGCCGATTCTCCAGCGTTGGCTGCGATTCGATTGACCACCTCTTTTTGCAACATGACATGAATATCTCGGATGTTCTGTCCGAGATCGAGCAATTGAAACAGCAAGGGGGTCGAGATGTTATACGGGAGATTGCCGACCACGCGAAGCGGGGTGTTTAACTGGGTGAAATCGACCTTGAGGACATCCTGATTGATCAGTCGGCAGCGCTTGGGCGCCTTTGTGGCAAACCTCGCGAGCAGCCCCGGGATCAGATCGCGATCGAGCTCAATGAGCGTCAGATCGCAACCGGACGCATAAAGCCCTTCAGTGATGGCGCCGTGACCGGGTCCGATCTCAACCACGGCATCAGTCGGTGACGCATTGACAGATGCCAAAATCGCATCGATGACGCGTCCATCAATGAGAAAATTCTGGCCGAAACGTTTGCGTGCGGATTGAGCAAGTTCTTTGGACACAGTGGTTTCCAGCAAAAAGCCAAGTGTACCTGACTGAAAGATTCTTTAGGTGATTGCGGTAGTCAGCCGTTTAGCCTCGCGGATCGCGGCGACCAATCCACCGGTACTGGCAAGACCTTTGCCCGCGAGGTTTAAGGCGGTCCCATGGTCAACGCTGGTTCTGACGATCGGCAGTCCGAGGGTGATATTTACCGAGTCACCAAATCCCTGATATTTCACAACAGGAAGTCCTTGATCATGGTACATCGCGATATGACAGTCGGCTTGTGCGCGGATATCTGGAGTGAAGGCTGTATCCGCCGGGAGCGGCCCTTCGAGATGAACGTCAGGGAATTGTTGCCGCAACGCTTCAAGAGTGGGACGAATGACTTCAATCTCTTCGCGGCCGAGATGCCCATCTTCTCCTGCATGAGGATTCAGGCCTAAGACGTGAATTCTCGGTGTTGGAATCTGAAAGACGTTGCGGAATGCTTCAATCACAATGGTCGTGACGCTTCGAACACGTTCTGGCGTAATGGCTTGGGGAACATCTTTGAGTGGTAGGTGTGTCGTTACCAACGCGACCCGGCAATCGGTTGAGGTCAGCATCATGACGACCTCAGAGAGTCCATAGAAATCCCTTAAGAACTCGGTATGACCGGTGAAATCATGGAATCCCGCGTCACGAATCGTCCCTTTGTTAACGGGCCCTGTGACCAATGCTCGAAAGCGTCCATCATTGATGCCATTCAGCGCATGTTCCAGCGACTTCAGGCAATACCCCGCATTGATCGGGTCGGAAACCCCTGGGGCATTGGCTGGGTCTGCGGCTGCCACCGGTTCAACATAGACAATCCCTTGCGTTCGCTCAGGATTATAGTGATCCGCATCCATGATGCTGACCGGAAGCCCTAAGACTTCGGCGCGCCGTTGAAGAATTTCCGGATCAGCGATTAGGATTCCCTCGAGTTCACCATCAATGGCAGCCTGGATGCAAAGATCTGGACCAATGCCCCCGGGATCACCGGGTGTGATGGCAAGTGGAATCATGGTTTCAGGTCAACAAAAGCATCTGCACGAACCTGGCGAAGCCAAGAATCAAGCTCCTGAGAGAACTTCCGTTCGGTCAGGATGCGACGCGCACGATCCTTCATTTGTTCTTCTGAGATGTCCGACTCACGGGTGTCGAGGACCTCAATTAAATGAAATCCAAACCGACTTTTTGTCACGCCGCTTAGGGTATTCAGAGGCAGTTGTGTCATGACGTTCGCGAAACCGGGGACCAATTGATCGGCTCGGACCCAACCCAGATCCCCCCCTTTGGCAGCACTTAAGGGATCTTCTGAGAAACGTCGCGCCAAATCAGCAAACTCTGCACCACCTTCCAGTTCGCGACGAACGTTTTGCGCTAGTTGCTCTGCTTTTTCCAAAGACCGCACGGCGTCAGGTTTGATTAGGATATGCCGTGCTTTGTATTCAGTGACAACCACTGATTGGTCGCCGCGACGATCACGCACGGCAATTAAATGAAAACCACCGGGTGAGCGGATTGGGCCGACCAATGTATTTTTCTTGGCCTCTGTCAGGGCATCAGAAAACGATGGATTCAGTTCGAGGATGTTTCTCCAGCCAAGATCACCGCCTTGACTTGCCTCTGGTGCATCTGAATAGCGCACTGCCATTTGTCCAAAAGGCGCACCTTTTAACAAGGCATCTCGAATTTGCACGGCCTTTTGTTCGGCTTGCTGAATGACTTCAGGGCTTGGTCGATTCGGTAATCCCACAACGATTTGACTTAAAAGCAGCTCAGGAGCAGTACTGACCTGCCCTCCGGTGGTTTCCATGAATCGTTCTAATTCGGTGTCACTGATGCGAATCCGAGTCTTCACTTCGCGATCACGAATGGCGTTGATCAGCAATTCTCGACGGATCTGGTCACGAAACACCGTAAAGCTTTTCCCTTCTGATTCGATGGCATTTTTGAGACCCAGTAAGTCTGTCTCGCGGTTTTTGGCGATTTGCAGCAGCGTCTCATTGACCCGCGCATCATCGATCTGAAGGCCGCGGCGTTTTGCCACCTCAACTTGTGCTTGCTCTAGAATCAAACGTTCGAGGACTTGTTCACGCAATTCATCGTTGATTTCGACAGCATTGCCTCGAGACTCTGCTTGCGTTTTTAAATCGTTCAAGCGCGTCTCAACATCGCTGGCTAAAACCACTCCTGAATCGACGACAGCCACAATTCTGTCAATGACTCGAGCGTTAGCAATCCCAATCAGATTGCTAAAAATCAGTGCTGAGAGCGCACATTTAATACCGAGCTTCAGAGAGTTCATAGCCTTCCAATAAACGTTCCATGATTGAGGAAGCTCCACGTCCCAAAACGCCGAGTCCTTTGAGTTCTACTTGCAGTTTGACGGAGTGTCCGCCGTTGGTTGAGGTGACTTGGTCACGTTCGTAGGCATGCACCACTGCGGCACGCCAGCAACAACTTTCATATTCAATACCAACGACTTGATTCACGCGCTGTTCGGTATTTGGCTCCCACTGCATCCCAGCCAGAAACCGCCAATCTTGTCCGATTTGGTTAGAGATGTAGAGGTCGGTTCGCGTGGCCGCATCGTTGTCCCACACAATCCGCTGCGTCACATAATCGGTCTCAGAGGTTTTGTATTTCACTTCATTGGTCGCCGTATCCATTGTTTCGCCATCCGCAACGGAGCTAAAACGTGTATTCCAATGCAGTGATTCGGCAAGACGAGCTGTGGATTCAATCACCAGAGGACCTTGATCTGTTGTTTCCGCGTTCCCTGAGAGTGTTACACCCCGGTCTTGAAGAAAGATGGTTCGCCCGGCAGTGACCCGATACGTTTCGATACCGTTGGCGTTGACACCACGTGATGTTAACGAAAGCGCTATCTCTCGTGT